>Ga0302226_10001970_pt1 | contig 14901 bp, 19 predicted proteins | sample II_Palsa_E3_3_FD_193524 | JGI IMG/M metagenome (GOLD analysis project Ga0302226, IMG submission 193524) | Peat permafrost microbial communities from Stordalen Mire near Abisko, Sweden - II_Palsa_E3_3 | ecosystem: Environmental > Terrestrial > Soil > Palsa > Peat permafrost | place: Sweden...
CCCTCGGCTCCTTGTTTAAAAAATTTTTTTTTGGATATGTTTGTGAACAATTGTCGTATTTGTCTCTCTTCTCTTTTTTTTTTCTGGTGATGTTCTCCTTCAGCCTTCCTTATATCCCCTCAAAAAAATATTTTAATATTAAATGTCCTTCTTTTTTTTTTTTTTTTCATTGCTTCTTCAACAACAGGTTTGAGCACTCTACCCTCTTTGCCGGTCGAGTTTAGCAGGCAGCCAAACAAGCGTCATCACCATCGACATCACTCTTCATCTTGTCGCGCTGGGGACGACACCACACATCTTTCCTGACATCATCAGTCGCGTCCATTGCCCTCCCAACAATGTCGCAGACCATGATGGAGGCCTCGTGGGTCACCTCCGCCCCCTCGTCCTCCACCGGACTGTCGATCAACGCCAGCAGCTCGCACCAGTTCTTCGTCAGCGTCGACGAGCTCAGTAAGCTCCACGCAGCAGCCAATGCCTCGGCCAACATCAACAACAACAACAATGGCGGCATCGAGTCGGCCATCACCGTGTCCTCGGGTTCCTCGGTCAACGCCTCCTCGTCCTCGTCCTCGTCTTCAGCCTCTGCCGCCTCGACTGATGCCAGCCAGGACTCACCCTTTGCTGTTTTTGCCCAAGCCCATGCCCAACAGCAACAACGAGCCCAGGCTCAGCAACAACAGGCCCAGGCTCAGCCGCAACAGTCCCAGGCTCAGCAGCAGCAGCAGCAGGTTCAGCAGCAAGCAGCCCAACAGATCCAGCAGCTCGTTTCCCAAGGCAATCCGCAGCAGGCCCAGCAACAACAGCAAACCCAACAGCAATTTGATCAGCAGCAGCAGCAGCAGGCCCAGCAGCAGCAGCAACCGCAGCTGCAGACAATGCAGCTGCAGGCTCCCCAGCCATTCCCTGCCTTCCAGTCGCCCAATCAGCACATCCTTCCCGCGTTTGCCCACCTGGACTCGTCCTTCCAGAGCCACAACCGTCGCGGCAGTGCCTCGTCGACCTCGTCGACCTCGATGACATCACCGCAGCTGGGTCAGCAGTCGCGCAGCCCCCGCGCGACCAACCGCGGCATCCACTCGCCTAGCCTCGGCCGTCCGACCCTGGCCGCTCAGCAACAGTCGCTGCGCACCAATATCCAGTCGCCGATCCAGGTGCCGCCGACTGTCATCCCCAAGCCCCCGCAGATGGCCCTTCCTCTTCCAATGCCGCAGCAGCCGCCGCAGCAGCAGCAGGATATGACCGCGTGGAATATCGACACTGCCAATGCTGTCGCTGGTCTCTCTGAGCTGGCCTCAGTCGCCGGCTGGCGTTCGCCCCTGTCGTCCGCATCATCGTCTGGATCACTCTACTCCCCCAACACCATCAGCAACAGCAGCCTCGCCCAGCGTTCGACCACATCGGCGGCCACGGCGACTGCACCGCTGCGCTACAATACACAGTCCGCTGCTCAGTCGTCGATCCGCACTAACCAGCCGCAGCCTCAGTTCCAGGCCCAGGCCCAGCAGCAGGGGCAGCAGCAGGGGCAGCAGCAGCAGCGCTATACCCAGCCCTCTCTGTCGTCCATGTACGCCCATCAGCAGCAGCAACAGCAGCAGCAGCAGCAACCGCCGCAGCTCCAGCTGCAAAACATGCAGCCGTTCCCCACTCAGCAGCAGCATCAGCGCCTTTTGCAGCAGCAGCAGCAGCAGCAGCAACACCAGCAGCAGCAGCAGCAGCAGATGCAGTCGCCCAACTACCTCCTCAGCAACTTTTCCTCTGCGACTACAATGGACTTTGCCGATCCGCATATGCAGCACCACCTCCAGCAGCAGCAGCAGCAGCAGCAGCCACAACAGGTCTATCAGCAGCATTTTTCAACTCTCCCCGCCGAGGTGGCCGCTGTCCTTGTGGGCACCAACGTCAACGCCGCGACCGGCGCCGTTGGTCCCGATGGCAGCATCACCAACGCCTTTGCTGCTCTGACCCACGCAGAGGAGGCCCCTGGCGATTGGTCCAATCAGCACCATTTCATGATGATGCCCCCTCAGCAGCAGCAACATGATCCCAACGGCATCCTCAACAATCCGTGGGCCCGTCAGCAGCAGCAGTTTGCCTCGATCGTCCCACCCTCGACGTCCCCCAAGACTTCGCGCCGCCGTGGCCCGCCCGTGCTCGACGCCAACGGCAACCCGATCGAGGAGCCTGCTGCGCCCCGCCGCCGCCGCCGCAACCGCCCCAATCGCTCCAACAAGACCTTTGGCTGCCCCGAGTGCGACAAGATGTTTAACCGTCTTGAGCACGTCAAGCGCCACATGCTCATGCACACCGGCACGCGCCCGTTCCAGTGCCAGTACTGCCTCAAGCTGTTTAGCCGCACCGACAACCTGCAGCAGCACTATAAGATCCACAACAAGCCGCCGCGCACCGAAAAGGTTGCACCGGTCAAGCGTGAGACGCCCAAGAAGCAGCGCATCCGCAAGGTACGGAACAAAAAACCTATGGATATTTTTTGCTAATCTTTTTTTTCTTTTTTTTGCTGTCGCAGCCCCAGGTGGCTACGCAAGACATCAAGGAGCAGCCACTGTCCCTGGCCGATGTTGACGCCCAGGACGACGAGGACGATGAGGATGTGTTCCCCATGGGCGGCTACAGCGACCTGGGTGCGTTTGGCGATGATCTCAACGACAGCGACTCGGACGACGACGACGAGTTTGACGGCCAACTGTGAGCCGCGCCCCGCGCGTTTTCCTCGGGCTTCTCTTTCTTGGCACCCGTTTTTCAATCGATTTCCAGTCCTATCCATCCAGTCACCATCATCCATCCGACATCCGACATCCAACAAGCAAAAAAAAAAAAAAAGCAACACGAAAAAGTATTACAGCGCATCTCACACTGGCCCTGCGGTAATTCCATGTATCAAAATATGTAAAGGCCCGTTTTTCCAGTCTCTCTCGCTCTCTCTTTTATTTCTCTCGCAGTTAACACTCTTTTTTGGGCTACCAGTCCTCTTTTTTTTTCTTCAGCTGTGCTGCCTGCCGCCCGCCCAAATTTTCTTTCTAATAATAATAATAATATTTCTTGTCCTCGTTTTTTAAATATTTGTAACGATCTGTGTTCAGAACTTGAATATATTCTGCTGTGGACTTTGACTGAAATTGTATGTCTATTACTTGCGGAATGCCAGAAAGTACGCTACGATGGCAACGACGACTGCGCCGATGAGGAAGAGGACCATCTTGTCGTTGCCTCCCGCGTTAGAAGGAGCAATCTTTGCATCAGGCACCGACGCCGGCGGGGCAGCAGCAGGCTTCTGGGGGATCGCGGCGTTGGCGCGTTGTATAAGCTCCTTGGGAGGGTACTTGCCGCAGGTGGCGATATCCATAACGCTCTGAGAGAATGAAGTATTAAAATTGGTTTGAACACTTGAGCGGCGCACCTTGCCAGCCTTGATCTCCGATGCCTTGGGCATGAGGCCCAATCGCAAGAGCTCAGACGCCTGTGTGACCTCGGGGTCGCGGCTCATTGAAGCGACGGCCAGCACGTCTTCCCCCTCTGGAAGAAAAACATTTTTTTTTAAAATACTCAATACTTTTTCGGTGACGTTACTGGTGAAGAAGGCGACAAACTCGAGCGCGTCGAGGTTGCCATCGATGATGACGTCATCGTAGCTGAGAGCGTGGCCGCAGTATCTGAGGCCCTTGCCATACTGGTTGGTCCAGAAGTACGGCACGGTGGTGAACTTTTGCTTGCCATCGAGCATGTTGTGGGCGGCGACACGGCCCTGCTGTTGTGCCACGCTCCAGTGCTCGATGCGGACGAGGTGGTTGGGATCGGACGATCCCGAGTTGTACGAGTAAGGGAAGCGGGCAATGTCGCCTGGGGATAAGAATTAAAACACGCAAAAGGAAGGGGGAAAGAAACAAAATTACCCGCAATGTAAATGTTTTGTTGGCCGACGACAGCGAGGTACTCGTCGGCGACGATCGAGCCGTCCTTCTCAATGTTGAGGGCCGTCTTGAAGGCGGCGGTGGCGGGGACGACACCGGCACCGATGATGACAATGTCGGCAGGGATGAACTCGCCCGTCTTGAGCTTGAGACCGCTGCAGGAGGCACCGCCGTCCGCCGTCTCAAACGTGTCGACAACAGCGTTCATCTTGAACTGGACGCCCTTCTCCTCGTGCAGCTTTTGCATGGCCGCGCCAATCTTCTCGCCCAGGACGCGCTCAAACGGCACCTTTTCCATTCCAATGACTACGACCGACTCGGCCGTCTTGACAAAGGTGGCCGCGGCCTCCATCGCGATAAAGCTGGAGCCGACGGTGACGATGCGCGGCTTGGGGTTGGCGGCGACGGCGGCCTCGAGCTTGGCGGCGTCGTCAAAGCCGCGGAGCACGACCACGTTGTTCATCGCGGCCGAGTTGGGCCAAAAGTTGCGCGGGTCGGCACCGGTGGCGATGAGCAGCTTGTCATAGTGCAGCTTCTCGCCGCTGCTGAGCGTGATGTTCTGCGAGGCAGTGTCGAGGTGCGTGGCCGACGTGCCCAGCTTGACCTGGATCGCCGCCTCGTCAAAGTACTTGGGGCTGCGCAGCAGCAGCTTGTCCACCTCAAACTTGGTCGACTTGGACAGCTTGATGCGGTCGATCGGCAGCACGCTCTCCTTGGACACGAGCACAATCTGGCCCTGGAAGCCGTCTTCGCGCAGCGTCTCCGCGGCAGTGTGGCCAGCGGCGCCTCCACCCTGAAGTTATTTCTTCTGTTCAGTAACAATATTATTGGAGGGCCGACTTACGAGGATGACAAACGTGCGCTTGTCCCTGGCACTTCCTGCCTTCTTGACGGTTGGTGCACGTCGACCTGCAGCACATGCGCGTGAGAAAAGGGGACGGGAAATAAAAGGACCGAAGGAGGGTGCTCTACCTGCGGCAAGGGCCTCCGAGTCGGCCTGGACAAAGACCTTGCCATCGGCGACGCGGACCGTGTACTTTGCGAGTGCTGCACAGAGAAAAACGGTGTCAAGACGGCATGTGCGTGGGTTTTTTTTATTTTATTTTTTACCGTCAACACCGGGGGCATCCTCGATGTCGCCCGACTTGACGTTGAAGCATGCGCCATGCCACTGGCAGACCAGGCGGCCGTCCTCCGAGAGAATGCCCTTGGCCAGCGGGGCCTTGTAGTGCGTGCACAGGTGGCCTGTGGCATAGTACTCGCCTTTGACACGCGACAGCAACGCCTTCTTGTCGCCCACGAGCACCTCCCTCCTGTGTGTGTGAGAAAAATAAAAACCACGCCCGGTCGCGTTTGGTTTAGCGCTGCCCAGCCACTCACCACCCGGCAACACTGCACGTACATCTCGCCGTCGACCAGGTCGTCGTACAGGGCCACTTGTGCTTCAACGACCGGCATGGTTTTTTTGTTGTGCTTGTTTGGCTATAAACAACACGAGGGAATGCAGAAGACGGTTAGCACACGGCCCGGCATCAGTGTAAGGCATTAGAAATGAAGGCGCGCTCAGGTTGTACAAACGTAGGAAGAGAGCAAACACTGGGACAGACAGGCAAGGCAAAGCCAAACAAAAAATAAAATAAAATAAAAAAATAAATAAAATTTTTTTTTTGAGATGCGAGGTTCTGGTTCAGCGTGGGCCTCGCATCAGACTTGGAGGAAGGACTGCAGGTTGGCCTTGAGGAAGGACGAGTTGCGGGACTCCTCCTGCCGATTAAAAAAGCATTTTATTTATTTATTTATAATTTGATTGTTCGTTTTCTTACCTCTTCGAGCTGCTGGGAACGCATCCGGGTCGTGCTGAGCTCGGTCTCGATCTGCTTCTGGAGAGCTGTGTACTCTTTCTTGCGGGCCTGCATGAAATTGCTTATTAAAAAAAAAAGGGTGCCCCCAAATGTACCTTTTCAAGGTCCTTCATCTCGGCCCAAAAGACCTGCTCGGACTTGCGCGAGTCCTTCTCGAGCTGGTCCATCTTGGACATGATCGCGTGGACCGCCGACTGGTACTGCAGTTGCAGCTTGCGGTAGCGCTCGATCTCCTTCTGGTAGTCGGCACTGTTTTGCTCGCTACAAGGAACAAAACTCTCGATTAATTTGCAGAGAAATGTGTAATTCAGCGCACCTGCGACGCTGGAAATCGTTCATCTTGCCGTCCACTTGACGCTGGTACGTGGACTGCTGCTCTCCGAGGATCTCTACGGACAGCAAACGATGAAATCAAACTTTATGTTCAAACAAAATAACGATTACCGTAGACACTCTTGAGGGCGCTTTCGGCCTGCGACTCGAGCTTCTTCTTTTTGTTTTCGTACTTGCTGTTGAGGCGCTCGCCGATCATGCTCAAGAGACCGTGGATGTCGTCCGTCTCGTCCTTAATTGGCCGTATTTTCATAAATAAATAAATAAATAAAAAAGCACACAATTAATTTGCCTACCACTTGGGTACCCTGTCCCATCGCTGCGGTCGCGACTGCGGCAGGTGGTGCAGCAGAGCCTCCCTTGCTGCCTCCGAGTCGGCCAGCGCCACCAAGAGCAGTCGCACCTCCGGTGTTGAGCGACGAGGACGACGAGGTGGACGAGGGGGATTTGGTCGATCCACTGGTGCCGCTAGTCGCAGGGGTCTTGGGCGAGATCACAGGCGCTTCCTCAAGGTCAAACTCGAACGGCGAGGGCGACTTGCGCTTCTTGGAGGCTACAATTCAGTGAGTTCATGAAATAAAAAATATTTTTGTGGGGGGTACCAGCATCGTCACTTTTCTGCGGCTGCGGTTGCGGCTGCGGCTGGGCGGCGCCGTTCTTCTTTACTTGGCCGGGCATTCTGCTCTTGCTGATCGCGACCGCTGAAAAAAACAAAAAAAGTGAGTCACGATTTTGAAAACTTGAATTTTGGCGCGCCTGTGGCGGGTGAACTAAAATGAAAGGTCCTTTATCGAATCCACAGCCCAATCGTCGAGTCTCGGCACAGTCAACGGAAAAAAGCCAAATACAACAATGAATATAAGGGGATCCTAAAGTGGAAAAGTCTAGGCAGTGCGGGGAGCACGGGTGGGAACCTCGATGTCGAGTGTGTAGAGCTGCTGGGGGAAGGCAGTGGAGAGGGTCTCGTCGTCGAGGCGGAGCCACGAGTTGGAGACCTGGCCATCCTGCTCAATGTTGGTGACGCGGGCACGACGGGCCCAGCCAGTGCGGCCATAGGCGCCGTAGCCGACGCCGCCAGCGTAGCAAAGCTTGACATCATAGTAGGTGCCGCAGCCGGCGTTGACGTGGTCGTGGCTGAACCAAATAGATTGAATTAATTTAATCCTGCCTTGTCAACAGCATGCACGGTACCCAACAAAGGTGGCCTTGACATCTCCGGCATCCTTGATGGCGGTGAAGAAGCCGCTGTTGACGTTGGGGTCGAAGACGCCCTCGTACTTGTCGCCGACGAAATCAGTCATGAGGTCGTATTCGATGATGGGGATGTGGAACACGGCAAAGGCCGGCGGGGGGATGAGGGCACCGTTGGCCTCCTTGAACTCGGCGGCCTTCTTGACGTACCAATTGAGCTGCGAGGCGTGGATCCAGTCGTACCCGCTGATGCCGGAGACCTTGGAGTACGCGCCCGAGTCCAAAAAGTAAATGTTGAACAGGTTCTTGGTGTTGTCCTGCGACATCAGGTTGATGACATAGTTGCCGACACCTGTCACATCGCTTGGGCCGGGCTCCGAGAGGGAGTACTGCAATTAGTTATGGTGAATAAGAAAAAGAAGGGACGAGGGAGACTTTTTCTGCACCGTACGGGAAGGGACTGGTACATGGCCATCTGCTGGGCACGCGTGGTCGAGGCCTCGTCGTCGTGGTTGCCAAAGACGGCGGCCCAGGGGATCTGGCGGTCGACAACGGGCTGCGAGAACTCGGTGATGGCCTGGAGGACGTCGTTGGCACTGCCGACAATGTTGTCACCGCTAAAGACCACGAGGTCGGGCTTCTCGGCGTCGAGGACGCGGGCCATGAAATCGGTCGTGTTCTTGTCCGAGCAACTGTGAAAAGATAAGCGTAACTAAATAAAAAAAACTTTGCCAGAGAGAGAGAGAGAGAAACGTACGGGCGCTCGCTGGGGAGGACATTGGAGCAGCCGGCGGTAACGCCGTTGCTGTAGTGCATGTCTGCAAACTGGACAATCTTGAACGACGTCGACTTGAAGTTGAGGGTGGTGTCGGCGGCGGCCAGCACGGCCAGCACGGCGACGGCGACGGCGCTGATGGCGACGGCCTTCATTCTGTGGTTCTTTGTGGGGGACGTGTGTGAGCGACGAACGGGAGAAGCCTGAGAAAACATGAAAACTGCACTTCGCATGGCAAACCGCCACGCAATGATTGGTCAGATAACGGCCCAATCAAAGGCGTCACTTTACCACGTGCACGCATGGCTCCTGTCTTCCTTGCTGTGGTCGCACTGGCCGCCGTGGCCGCGCTCGTCGCCGCCGACGGCTCGCTGTACTTCAACAGCAACAAGCAGTTCAAGATCGTCCAGTTTGCGGTACGTGAGTCGAGCGCCACCCACTAAACATCCCCCTTGCCCACAGGACATGCACTACAGCAACGGCCAGTACGCCGTTCCCTGCAGCGACATCCTGCCCGAACAGCGCCCCTGCTCTGACCTAAACACGACTGCGTTCATGGCCAAGGTGCTCGATGCCGAGCAGCCCGACCTGGTCCTGTTCAGCGGTAAGTCAAAAAAAAAAAAAAAAAAAAACCTGCAAGCCGGCTCATGTCAGTCGGGTCTGCGTAGGTGACAACATCATCGGCTCTGCCATCAGCGCCGTCAACGCGATCACCGCCTACTCCAAGCCCGTCGTCGATCGCCAGGTTAGGAGGATCCACTCTGAAATTAAAAAAAAAATTTTTTTTTTGACGACACTGCAACATAGATCCCCTGGGCCGTTGTCTTTGGCAACCACGATGACGAGTCGATCCAGAAGTCCCGCGCCGAGCAGATGGAAATTGTCCGCTCGCTCCCCGTAATTATTGCGCTCGTGTGAAAGAAAAAGAATCCTGAATTGATTTTTTTTTTTTTATTTATAAAAAGTACGCTTACTCGGAGCACGGACCCACGGACGTTACCGGCGTTGGAAACTATGTCATCAACGTCTACGCCGAGAACAGCACCCAGAACGGCCTCAACATCTACTTTATTGGTATAAAAAATACAGCAAAAGCAAAAATTTTTTTTTCTCTAATTTTCAAAATTAAAAAAAGACTCGGGTGCCTACTCCAAGGTCCGCGACGTCGACGGCTACGACTGGATCCACCCATCGCAGCTCAACTGGTTCCTCCAAAAGTCTGCCGCCATCAAGGCCAACAATGGCGGTGTGACCGTTCCCGCTTTTGCTGTGCACCACATCCCAACCCAAGAGTGGGAGCTCGTCACTGATTTCGTCGGCGACAAGTACGAGAACGTTGCCGATCCCGGCCTCAACAGCGGCTTTTTCACTGCCGTCAAGGAGGCTGGTGATGTCCGCGCCATCTTTGTCGGGTACCGTCTGTGCTGAAACTTGAAAAATTAATTTAAACACAAACCATTGCTTTTTAAGCCACGACCACGTCAACGCCGGCTGTGGCACCTACTACGGCGTCCGCCTCTGCTACCCCGGTGGTGTCGGCTATGGAACCTATGGCCGCGCCGGCTGGCCCCGTCGCTCCCGTGTCATCCTGATTGAGGAGAACGGCGCCACCGCCAACACCTGGCTCCGCTTGGACGATGCCACTCTTTCCACACATCTTCCCCAGCCCCTGTATTAGGAGCCATATTTGTTTTTTTTTTTTTTTTTTTTGAAAAACTTCAAGTCCCAAAGCAATCGTTACATTTTTTGCCAGACGTTTGTGGATGGAGGACGAGAACCCAGGTGGCCCGCCTAGTCGTGCCGGCCCGCCGCACTTTAAATGCTGCCTCCCAAAAAAAAAACTAAAACCTACCATTATTTCAAAAAGGAAAAAAAGTTCCTGATGAGCAATTGGTGCGGCACATCGACGCCCGCGCCCGTTTACGCCGATGGCAATGTACGAATGGCCCGGCTTTTCAGATACACTGCTTTTAACTCTGCTCCATGACAGTTCTCGGCGTGCTTTGCCGTGTCCCTCGATGCCTTTGTCCCTTTCGGGTACGTTGCGTTGGCGGCTGCAGCGTCTCTTTTGGTGGTACGTAAGCCACCTTGGTTCGGGACTGAAACCCCTTCGGGCGGGCAGATGAGGAGAAGAGACAAGAGCACGGTCGCTCCGCCGCAGCGTGTGCAGGGATGGGTCGTGTGGACGGTGCAGCTGTGCACGTGGATGCTGCTGACCCTGCCTCTCATCTTCCTCACGATGGTGGTAAGAGTAGTCGCCAAAAACTATTCGAGTCCCCACGTTCTTTGCCTTAGGTCAAGGAGACCACCAGCCCTGCCCCGTACCAGATCACATCGCTTGTAGTGTCGTCCGTGGCCTGGATCGCTTCCCTCGTGCTGCTCAAGGCCGAGATGGCCAAGTACGGGCGCTACACCGTGGTTGTGCCTGTGTATTGGCTGCTGGCCGTGGCCACGGGCACGATCGAGCTGTTCCACCACGCACAGGTTGTGGCCCTGGCCCAAGAGCAGCAGGGGGAGGGTGCAACGGTGGAGCAAAAGGTTGCGTTGGGCGTGTTTGCGGCGCGGTACCTTTTTGTGCTCGTGCTTGCTGTGGTCGGCGTCATGTGGATGTGGACGCTTCGCAGGGCCGCCGCTCTGGCGCAGCAGCCGTACGCCTACCAGCCGATCCCGGGCGAGGAGTCGATCCAGGGTAATGGGGACGCGAAACCCACCGCGACCCGGTCGGCAACAGCAACAACATCAACGGGTGCACAAAAGGAGCAGCCCTCGCCGTGGGCAGACATGTACACCAAGCTGGCCAAGCTGTTCCCGTTTGTGTGGCCTGCTGATGATCGCAAGCTGCAGTTCTACGCCATGTTGTCGTTTCTGCTGCTTCTGGCCGTGCGCGTGATCAACGTCTACGTGCCGCTGTACCAGAAGATTGTCGTGGACGCGCTCGCCGGCGAGTCGGGCCAAGTGTATTTTCCGTGGCAGGACATCCTGGTCTACATCTTCCTGCGGTTCCTCCAGGGAGGCACGGGCGGCGTCGGCCTCTTCAACAACTTGCGCACGCTCCTGTGGATCCGTGTCGAGCAGTACACGACCCGCGAGATCTCGGTCACGACGTTTTCACACCTGCACAAGCTGTCACTGCGCTACCATCTCCAGCGAAAGACGGGCGAGGTACTCCGCGTGATCGACCGCGGCACCGCCTCCATCACCGCCCTCCTCTCGGCCATCCTCTTCAACATTGTCCCAACCGTGCTTGACATTGGCATTGCTGTCGTCTACTTTGCGGTAGACTTTCACTTATTTGCTTTGTTTAAATCTTATATCTGTGCATGTAGGTGGCATTTGACATTTATTTTGGCATCATCGTGTTTATTTCCATGGTGGGCTACATGATCGTGACCGTGTGGATCACCGAGTGGCGCACCAAGTTCCGTCGGGAAATGATCGACAGCGACAACGATGCCCGTCAAAAATGTACAGTACCTTTGTTTAATTAAAATAATCTTTGTATATAAAATATAGCTGTCGATTCCCTGCTCAACTTTGAGACGGTCAAGTATTTTGGCGCCGAGGACTTTGAGGTCAACCGCTACCGCAACGCGATCCTCGTTTACAACGAGGCCGACTGGAAGAGCCAATCGTCGCTCGTCATGCTCAACTCTGCCCAAAACATCATCATCACCGCAGGCCTCCTTGCCGGGACGATGCTTGCGGCCTGGCACGTCGTCCTGGGCAAGCTCACCGTCGGCGACTTTACCATGTTTTTGACCTATATCATCCAGGTAATATTTTTTTTCTCTCTTCTTCTAAACAGTAAAAACCTAGCTCTACGGCCCACTCAACTGGTTTGGCACCTACTACCGGATGATCCAGCAAAACTTTATCGACATGGAAAAGATGCTGGACCTTCTCAAGCAAAACATCGACATCCAGGACAAGCCCGATGCCAAAGAGCTCGTGGTCTCTCGAGGCGAGCTCGAGTTCCGTACGAAACACACGTAATTGTTTTCCAAAAAAAAAATTTAATTCTTTCCACCCAGGAAATGTTTCGTTCAGATACGACGATAGGGTTCCAGCCATCAACAACATCTCGTTCAAGGTGCTGCCGGGCCACACCGTTGCGTTGGTGGGCGCGAGCGGCGGCGGCAAGTCGACGATCATGCGCCTCGTCTTCCGCTTTTACGACGTCAACTCGGGTGAGATTCTGATCGACGGGCAGGACGTGCGCGGCGTGACGCAGCAGTCCTTGCGGAAGGCCATCGGCGTGGTCCCGCAGGACACGGTCCTGTTTAACGACACGATCAAGTACAACATTGCCTATGGCGACCTTGACGAGACCGACGAGACCAAGATCACCGAGGCGGCCACACGTGCCCAGATCCACGACAAGATCCTCGGCTTCCCCGACTCGTACAAGACGCTTGTGGGCGAGCGCGGCCTGCGTCTGAGCGGAGGCGAGAAGCAGCGCGTGGCCATCGCGCGGACCCTGCTCAAGAACCCGCGCATCGTGCTGCTGGACGAGGCCACGTCGGCCCTCGACACCGAGACCGAGCGGCAGATCCAGGCGTCCCTGGCCGACATGAGCCAGAACCGCACGACGCTGGTGATCGCGCACAGGCTCAGCACCATCATCAACGCAGACACGATCCTCGTGCTCAAGGCCGGCGAGATCGTCGAGCGTGGCACGCACGCAGAGCTCCTCCAGCTCGGCGGCGAGTACAACAAGCTCTGGTCCCAGCAGCTCGAGACCGTGGCGGGCAACGGAGCATCGGCCCCGTCGGCCCCATCGGCCGACGACGACAAGAAGGTGGACTGACAGCTGTCAGTGAAAATTAATTTTTCAGTTTACTCCATATTACGACATGTTTTGCCCATCATAAAACTTTTTGTTGTGTCCCTTGCGTCGCGCGGCCCCTGCGGCGTTGGCTCTCTCCCGCTGCAGCCCGCGCTTCTTGTTATTTTCTTTGCCGTCAATGGGCGCCCCCTTTTTACCCTACGTTTTATTAAGTTTTGGTTGGCTGTGCCACGCCTACATCCACCCAGACTAATCACCAGTGCTGGACTGACAGTGTTGACCCAGGTCTAAACCACCGAAGCCAAGCACCCCGTCGACGACAGAGCAGAAAAGGAATGGCAAGTCGAGGAGGAAAACAACCGGCGTCAGCGGCCGCAGGTGCCGCATCGCCCAATGGTCGTGCGTCTGCCAAGCCACTCAGTGTCAAGCTCGTGTTGCTGGGTGAGGCAGCCGTGGGCAAGTCGAGCATGGTAACGCACGCACGCACGCACGCACAGCTGGCAGCAGCGTTTGCTAATTCTGTGGCAAATAAATAAAAAAAACGATAGGTCTTGCGCTTTGTCGCCAACGAGTTTACTGAGAACCGCGAGCCCACCATTGGCGGTATCAAGAAGAACCGGACACCCCTCTTACGACGACAACTAATGTCCTTTTTATTTACTTGTCCAGCCGCCTTCCTCACCCAAAAGGTCGACGTGGGAGATAAGACAATCAAGTTTGAGTTCTGGGACACGGCGGGTCAGGAGCGGTTTCACTCGCTCGCGCCAATGTACTACCGAAACGCACAAGCCGCCGTCGTTGTGTTTGACATCACCAATGCCGTGCGTCCTTATTTTTTATTTTTTATTTTTTTATTTTTTGGGAGTGGGGTGGGGTGGGGTGGGGGGCTGGTGGTGGGTCTAACCTTGCTCTGTAGGACTCGCTCGTCAAGGCAAAGTCATGGGTCAAGGAACTGCAGCGCCAGGCAGCCCCCACCATCGTCATTGCCCTCGCGGGAAACAAAGTAGATCTGGCTAGTAAGCGCGAAGTGTCCACCTCGGAGGCAGAGGCATATGCATCAGAAGCAGGGCTCTTGTACGCAGAAACATCAGCAAAGGACGACATCGGCATCTCAGAACTCTTCAACGAGATTGGTATTGTTTGAAAAAAAAATACCATGGTTGTCTTTGTGCTCAGATAGATAAATGCAGCTACCAAAGTCCCACTGGATGCCGTCGCAAATCAGAAAAAGGATAACGCCATCAACATTACCGCCAACGAAGGCGGCAACGACAGCAAGGGGTGCGCGTGCTAAACTTTTGTTTTTCTTTGTTTTTCTTCTATTCTCTCTCTCTCTCTCTCCCCTCTCCCCAAGCAAGAAACTTGTGCGTATATATTGTAGGGTCTCTTTTTCTCGTGTCTTTTCGAAAACTTGCTTTCAATTCAACCGGGGAGATACACTTGCAAAAAAGATGGCACCAACAAAACGCGCAACGGCGGTTCCTGCGCCTACGCCTGCGCCTGCCGCGAAGGCTGCGAAGAAACAGAAGGCCGTTGCTACCAAGGAGGCCGCCGTGGAGGTCGTAGAGGAGGCGGAAGCGTCCACGGCAACGACAAAGGTAAGTGTGTTCTGTGACCGTTTTTCTTCTTTTCTTGTTTTTGAAAAAGTCCGTTACAGCGCGCCAAAAAGGCTGGCAAGGCTGTTGCTGCGCCCGTTGCTGCCGCTGCCTCTGCTGCTGCCGCTGCTGTTGAGGCTGTACCTACTACCACTGGCAAGAAGAGCGACGCGCTGCCCTCGTGGGAAAAGGCCGAGACGATTGGTGCGTTGACAAAGGGCATCCAGGCAGAGTACCTGTGGGCAACCGTCCCCGCCAAGGAGGAGATGCTGGTCAAGATCGGCAAGTGGCTGGAGAAGGCGGAGAAGGTCCTGCCTGAGCCGGCGGCGGACGAGATGGACGCCGACACAAGCGTCGTCACCGTCCAACAGGTAAAATTATTCTGACAAGTTGTATTAATTATTTTTTTTTTTTGTGAGTTAGGCCCTCG
>Ga0302226_10001975_pt1 | contig 14888 bp, 15 predicted proteins | sample II_Palsa_E3_3_FD_193524 | JGI IMG/M metagenome (GOLD analysis project Ga0302226, IMG submission 193524) | Peat permafrost microbial communities from Stordalen Mire near Abisko, Sweden - II_Palsa_E3_3 | ecosystem: Environmental > Terrestrial > Soil > Palsa > Peat permafrost | place: Sweden...
CCCCCCCCCCCCCCCCCCCCCCCCCCCCCCCCCCCACCCAGTACTCGGATGCAAGACTATATACTCTAGTACCAAAGTTGTCGGCCCATTCAGTGTCGAGACGCTCCTTCTCCTTGGCCAGCTGTTCTTGACGAGCCAGGGCCATCTTGAGTTCGATCTCCATCGATTTGTACTAGAAAAGAAAGGGGAAAAAAAAAAAGACTCCCTTGTTATTCAGGGCATGCTAGTAAAAAAAATTTACCTTTTCTTTGTCGACCAAATCCTTCACAATGTCCTCCACCTTGACCTTGTACTTGCCGGTAAAGTCGGGATCGATGCCGCGACCGTCAAAGACGATCTGGGTAACAATGTTGTCGATGAGATGGTAGTACTGCGCGCGAATTTCCGGAGGATTGCGGATGGCCAGCAGGTGCTGCATGAGCGACAAGAAGTGGTGCTGGGCGGGCGTCTTCTGCACAGACTTGCTCAAGGCATCATACATCGACTTGGCATCGCTACAGACGGACAAGGATCAAAAATGTCTTCCTCCCTCCCCATGGTAACATACTTGTAGGTGACTTTGGAGTCCTCAAAGTAGTCGCAGATCTCCTCATAGTCGTCCTCCATCATCTCGTTGAAACGGAGCACTTGGACGTTGAGTTGCTTGTGATTGCGCGCTTGCATGTCCTGAAAGCAACGAGATTTTTGTTAGGTCACCGAGGAAAGGGAGGGCGCTACCTTGATGAGGCTGGCAAAGTTGAGCTGGTAAAACTCGTTGCGGACGTGAATGCGCAGATCGAGGTCGTCGACACCAGTGATGAGCGAGTTGATGAAAATCATGGCCGTGACGAGGAAGCCGCTGTTCTCTCGATTGTCCTGAGCGGCGAGCGTCGTCGACATAAAGTTGACGAGGCTCTGGAATCGGCGCTCCTCCTTGCGGTACTCTTGGTACGACTTCATCGCGTCCAGCACCTTTTGATGGCTCGTCGGCTGATCGACAAAGCACATACCCGACATGATTTCAAGGACAGTCTCCTTGTCGCTCATAAAGGTCGAGTCAATCGCACGGAAGATGATGTTGAGCGCGTTGGGCGAGCTCAGGGCGGCTTTGATGCCATGCTGTTGTTCAATTGGTAAATTTTTCTTTTTCTGCAGCCAAAAAAACAAAAAACAAAGTACCTTGTTGTTCAAGAAGGCACGGATGCAGCGGACAATCTCATGGAGCATGTCATAGTCTTCCTTGGTCTTTGCCCTTCGCAGATCAATGTCGTTCATGAGATCGAGCATGTACTCGAGACCCAACAACTCCTTGAATTTGACAAGCCACCTATTTTTTTTTTTTTTCATTATGCCAATGGTGGGTGAGAACGGTGTGGGGATAAAAAGAGCATACCCAATGGGCTCGGTCACAAGGGAAACACGCAAGTGTTCGAGGTGCTCTCGTTTGCAAGCACGAGTCTGGAATTTGTTGATGAAATACTCGGCACCATTCTTGTCCTTGCCAGACTTGTTGCGTTTCTCGTACTGTTGGATCAACATCAGCCCCAGCCACCACCTCAGGAAGAAAAAAAAAGGGGGGGGCGGACTACCTCGCTAACCATCTTGATTCGGTTCATCTCAATCAGTTGCCACTTTTCCTCGTTTGACTTTGCGCGGAGAGGCTTTCGCACGGCCTCTTCGAAACCAAGATGATCCTGAAAAAAACAAAACAATAACTTTCAATGCACTAATAAGGCTAACAATCCTCAGTACCATGACGTCCTCCACGAGTTTGTTCAAGACGTTGATGTCGGTGGGCATCGACTTTGGCAACTGCGAAATGTACGTAGGCGCGGCCTCTTGTTTGCTCGGTGCGGGCACTGTGAACCGTGTTAATATTTTCTGTTTGCTTTTTTCTAGTTTAAGAGACGGACGTTACGTTTGGCAGTGGCCACGCTCGCCCGCTTGTTCCTTTCCTTTTGGAGAAACTAGAAGGTATCAGCATCGTCGCTCCAGTCATAAACATACTTCGCCCGCTGTGCGTCCGACAGTTCCTGAGCCGCTGATGGCGACGAGCGTTGGGGACGTGTTACCATCGGCATTCTTGTCAGTGCTCCCTTTGGCAGGTGCCGTCGTCGAGATGGGCGGGACGTTAGTCTTGGCAGCAGGGGCAGAGGCTGCACTGCTCGCAGCCGCCGCCGCCGCAGCAGCCGCAGCCGCAGCCGCCGCGTCCTGTTTGTAGATTGAGTTGTCCGTTTCACGACGAAAAAGGCACAGAAGCATATAGAAGGACAGAGGCACACATGCGCATACGCGCATGAGAAGGAGGTCGGAAGTAGTCGTTGGAACGTTGGGATCACACTATTTACCTTTTTCTTTTGGTTTCCGCCAAACATAGCTGTCTTTCCTTGTTACGCCCACCGAGTAAAGCAGACCCTTACGCGTGTTCTTGTGCAGGTACGCGGGCAGGGCTCGTTCCTCGGGAGAACGGTTTGGCAAGTGCTGCTGTGCACAAATGTATATTTAGCTCACACGAACGTGATCTGGCAGCGCGAGTCCTTGTCACAAAAATACAAATTTTGGAGGAAACGCAGCGGCAAACGACGACTGCACAAGAAAAACACGCAGCAGACCACGCCACAGAAAAAAAAAAAAAGGCAGCGGAGCGGCTGCTGTTTGTTGCGCTCAACTGAACAAAAATAGAATCGCATCTAGGGGCCAAACTTGAAAATTCATCACAATCATGGCCGAGGCTCAACTTTCTACCATGATGGCGGCGCTCAAAAACTTGAAGAACGTGCAGGAATTGCGGTTGCTCTTCTGCCAGCAGTCGCCCTCCAGTGCTGGCATCCGGTATCATCAGGTGTTTGGCACGTTGTGGTCGTATAACCTTCTTGTGCAACAGGGAGTTTGTGAACACAAACTACCTCGCGATCAAGACGGCCAACCCGAAGTTCCCGTTGCTTGTGCGCGAGGCCACCGGCGTTGAGCCCAAGGTCGTTGCTCGCTTTGGTACAGTACTGCCCTCTCTCTTCGCAAACTTCTAAACCAACCAACCCAAAAAAAAAAAAAAAAAGACTTTGGAGTGGAGAAGCAGGCAGCGGTCGGCAATCTGTCCTTGAAAGAGGTACTCCACTGCCCTGGCCATGTCAGAAGGACTAACTCGTGAGAATGCAGGTGGAGCAAAAGATTGCAGACCTCATCAAGCTGGGCGACTCGCTCCCAAAGTCGACCGAGAGCAAGCCAACCATTCAATAATACAGCGTAGACCAGACCAGACCAGACCAGACCTTTTTTCTTCTTGCTTTGTACTTTTTGGGGGTTTCATTCTCAAGCGGAGAGACTCCCATGCCCAACCATTTTCTGAAAAAAAAAAAATATTTTTTTTTCTTTCTCTTTTTTTTTTTTTTAGGAAGAAAAGCCTCTACACATGCTGCTCGTCATTGTTTTCAATCGCATCATCGTCAAACTCGTCCGGGTTGAGCTCGTCGTCGGCAACCCCCACGGCGCCGGGTAGTTTGCTGTAGTGGATGACCTTGTTGTCGCTCCAGCACTAGAAGCAAACTTGCTTTAGTGACCCTCTGGGGTGGGACATCTGAATACCTTGAGTGCGCTGGCGAGACCTGCCCAAAATTCATAGTTGGGGATCTGCTGCAGTCCTTGTTTTCCTGCAATAAAGCGGTTGTACATGACGCCGAGGATAACGTAGAGCGCAAACAAGACGAGAATGCTAGGGGAACGGATTTCAAAGCGAGAATCTCGGCAAATCACATACACGATAAGGAAGATCTCAAAGCCGGAAGCACTAGAGCTCTGCGACTGTGGGCACGCTGCACTTGACTTCCACACGAAATGGTAATCGCAGTCATCACCTTCGCTACTGAAGATGGGCTTGCCCAGACCACCGTGGATATCGCAGGCAAAAGTAATGACAATCGATCGATTCTTTTGATTTGAGTCACACAAGTCGCCACCCTCGAGGTCGATGAAGAGTACGCCGTCTTATGTATTTTTTTTTTTTTTTTTTGGTGTTTTCCCAATTTGAGAAAAAAAAATCTTTTTTACTTTCTTCGCTCACCTTCAACATATGGACTTGCAGTCAATCCGAGATTGTGGCTGCGGATGGTATCGATCTTTTGCTGGTACGCGCCTGTGCCTGGAAGCAACGGCGTCATCGACTTGTTGGGCTTGAAGAGGACGTCGTTACAGACGTTGATCCGATAAATGTAGTTGTTCTTCTCCAGGCTGTCGATTGCAATCCAGTCCTCTCTAACATGCGGACAGTATCTCTGGTGAGCTGCACAAAAAAAGAACGACAGTGCAAACACACTACCCCGACGTCTTGGTGAGTTGGCTCAGGTCGTACACGTCGCCATTGTCGGGATCTGTCGCCACGCACGGCTACAAGAGAAGGACACACCAAAACTCAATAAAAATAGTACAGGCCTCCACCCGCCCACCCGGCAAAACGTACCACCGACCCTGCCCACGCACAGGACACGGCCACGGTGGCGCAGAGAAGGAACACAGCTGACCTCATTGTGGGTAGGGCACTTTTAAAATGTGGCGGCGGTCATTCCGAGGGTTCGTTGCCTTTGTTGACTCTGTTCTGCTGTTAAATGCGGGCACACCTGAAGGATTGCGGATGGCCCAACATTAAAAAGTATGATGTCGATCCGCGCAGAGGCCGTCCAGGGTGTGTCGCCGCCGCCGTACCTTGGCTTGCACGACGTTCCCAGAGCAAATGGCCAAAAGGTCTTTTTCGAGGTCTACGGCTGCCCGATGAACACAAACGATACAGAGATCGTCTCGGCCGTGATGAGCGACGCAGGGTACGCGCGCACTGAGGATGAGAACAGTGCCGATGTGCTTTTCCTCGTGACCTGTGCGATCCGAGAGAACGCCGAGAAGCGCGTGTGGAATCGCTTGGAGCAAATCAAGTTAATGAAGGTATGTATCCTGAAAGCCAGTGCGGCACGTAGCGTTGAATACGTATTTTGGGCCGTGGGCTAGAGTAAAAGGCCCAACGTGCGAGTGGGCGTGCTTGGCTGCATGGCCGAGCGTCTCAAGACCAAGCTCATCGAGACCGACAAGCTGATTGACGTCGTCTGTGGACCCGATGCGGTATGCGCCTCTTCCCCCCGCCCCCACCCCCCAAACACAGGTTCAAGATTGAAGAATTTGGATTTTAAAAAAAAAAAAAAAACATTATACGCACATGCAATAGTACCGCGATCTGCCCAGGCTTTTGTCAAACGTGGAAAATACCGGTCAGCCGAGTGTCAACGTGGTCCTTTCATTGGAGGAAACATATGCCGACATCACCCCTGTGCGACTTAACCAAGACAAGCTGAGTGCGTATGTCTCGGTCATGCGCGGCTGCGACAATATGTGCAGCTTTTGCGTTGTGCCTTTTACGCGCGGACGCGAGCGGTCCCGGTATGTTTTTCCTGTTGAAGTGACTGGTCTGACCGTCAAGAAAGACCAATGAGTTCGGTTGTCGACGAGGTCCGAAAACTGTACGAATCCGGAGTAAAGGAAGTGACCGTTCTGGGCCAGAACGTCAACAGCTATAGAGACATGTCGTTGGGCCTTGACGCGCCGTCGCTCACGACCACGCCAATGTCGATGATGACCTCTCGAGGTTTCCGGTCCATCTACAAACCACGCGAGGGCGGTTTGCGGTTCGCCGATCTGCTGGACAAGTAGGACGATAATATTAATAAAAATAAAAATTTTTTCTGAATAAACAAGCCGTGAAAACACAGAGTAGCCAGCGTTAGTCCCGATTTGCGCATTCGATTCACGTCGCCGCACCCAAAGGACTTTCCCGACGAACTTTTGGCACTGATCCAGGAGCGCCCAAACATTGCCAAGTCGATCCATTTGCCAGCACAGTCTGGCTCGACGAACACGCTTGCTCGCATGCGACGGGGCTATACCCGCAAGGCCTATCTCGACCTCGTGGCTCACATCCGCTCTTGTAATGGGAGAGCAAGACCATGTGATTGATTTACCCCCCAAACAATTTTATTAGATATTCCGGACGTCGCTCTGTCGACCGACCTAATAGTTGGCTTTTGCGGCGAGACCGAGGAAGAGCACCAAGATACGCTGAGCCTGGTGGAACAGGTCGGATTCGACACGGCCTTTATGTTTGCGTACAGCTTGCGCGAGAAGACCCATGCCCATCGCAACTACATCGATGATGTCCCCCAGGACGTCAAGGACCGCCGTTTGCAGGAGCTCATCAAGACCTTCCATGAAAAGGCGTCCCTGAAGAATAGATCCCTCGTCGGCAAATATCAGGTCGTGCTGATTGAGGGCAGGGCAGCTCGTAACGCCGACATGGATCTCACTGGTCGCGCAGACTGCAACCGTAAGGTCAACTTTGAGGCTGTTGCTGTGCCCTTTGTCCTCGATAGCGCCCAACTAGCTGCGTCATCCGTGCAGCCGGCGCCGCTTGCGCTTCCACAAAAGGGCGACGTTGTGTTGGTATGTTTTAATTTTGCGTCTTTAAATTAAAACAAACTTTCCAGGTCGAGGTTTCCAGCACCACATCTCTGTCTCTTCGGGGCAAGGTCCTTGCTCGGACGACAATTACAGCAGGCAGTGAGATTGCTCGGTTGCACAATACATAGATGTATTCCATGTCAATCGTCTCGGAAAATTAGCGCTGTACTCTACAGCGGATACACAGAACGAATCCACTCCTCCACCGAGTGGACAGCGTCGACTGAGCTCTCGACAAAGGTCACCTCGTTCTCGATGTCGCCAAACGCGAATTTCTTGGTCTCGTAGCCCAAGAAGGAGTTGGCGCTGCTCTGGTCCGCCTGGTCATCCGATTGACGGGCGGGAGCAGCCGATCGTGTTGTGCGCAGCTGGTTGCTGTCGGAGGATGCGATTGTCAAGTGCAATCAAAAAAAAAAAAAAAAAAAAAAAACCAAGGTCAACGTACAATTCGGCCTCGAGCGTGGACTGGACGCGATGCGCCGGTTGTGCGTCTGGCAGATCCGACTTGTTGCACGCCACTAGGACTGGCACGCGTCCCTGGACGACGTGCTCGTTGCTGAGGACGTCATACAGGTACTCAGCAACTTGCCTAAAGTTGCGAGAAAACGCGGCCGCGTCCACGACAAAGACGATGCCACCAAGCTGCTGCTCCCATGACAGGAAGAGGAAGCGCAGCTTCTCGTGGCCGGGGATGTCGATCACGAGCACTGGTTTGGACAGCGCGCGCTTGTCGTTCACCTGTCGTCCCTGTGGATCAGTTCCATGGGTTGCGTGCGTGTATGCACGGTACCTCTGAGGCCAGCGCAAACGTCGCCTGGTTTTCCTTCATGGACGTCTGGCAAGGCACGAACCGTCCATAGTGCAGCTGTGCACAGCGCACGGTTAGCAATGCCTCGCGTCAAGTTGCCCTACCTTGTAAAAGAGCGTTGTCTTGCCAGCGTTGGACACGCCCATGAGTGCGAACGTACCCCGGCGGACCTTGTTCTTCCTCAGCACCAAAACATAATAGGCTGACATTCACACACACAAGGGGACAGCCTGTCAGCACAAGCAATCCGGACAACGTACCAACAGCTATCAGCGCCAGCAAAACGGCCACAGCCGCGGCAACGACTTCAATCGTCGCTTCCATCCGTGACAGGCCAAACTCGATTTTTTTTTTTTTTTCAGTTGCGTCTCAACGTTTCAACAAGCCGTTTACAAAGACCGACATCAAAGCTGGAGGTGCTGCTGCTGCAGAAGCAAGATCGTGGTGTTGAACTGCTCGGGGTTGATCACGGCATCCCTTTGCTGCTGCTGCTGCTGTTGCATTCCAAAATTGTTTGAAGGAGAGCTTGTATGAGGCTGCGCCGACGAATTCAGAGTCAACGATGGGAGAACACCAGGTGGGGTCGGCATGTTGTTGTAGGGGTTGGGAGAGAGCTGGGCGGACGACGGGGCCGAATACGATGTCAGTACATGCTGTTGTTGTTGTTGTTGCCAGTGGTGTTGCGGCTGATGTTGATGTTGCAGTGACTGCTGTTTTTGGTGATGATGGATGGTATTCACAGGGTGCGATGGATACGATGGTACAGGCTGATAATAAGTTGTCGTATGGGAAGGTAGATGGTCGGCCGAATGAGCTGGCGGCATCATATGCTGTTGTACCGATGGCTGTGTCGGGTAAAAATCTTCGCGTTTTGTTTGGTGATTCAGGAGGCGAAAAACAAACGACAAGAAACAGTAATACCTTGAGACTTGGAGCCTTGCAGGTTGGGGACACTTGACCGGCGTCCGTTTCGCTTCGTGGTCAAGTTGCCAGGCGAGGCCGCAAGGACGTGCCGACGTGTGGGTACAGGGGAGGCCGTCCCTCCGTTGTTATTCCCCGATCGACTGCTGGATCGATGAAGCAGACCAGAGGCGCTTTCAGGACGACTAGCCGTCCCTCCATTGTTGCTCCCCGATCGACTGTTGGATCGATGAAGCAGACCAGAGGCGCTTTCAGGACGACTGCTAGACTTTCCTGCCGTCACCACACGCCCCGTGGACGACGAACCGAGGGCAGCACTGCCGCCGAGCTGTCGAATTGGGCTGTTCCCGCCGAGACCCAGGAGCTGAACGAAACTTTAGCACGCGGCATGCTTAAAATCTATCGATGTTTACCACCTCAACGGGAACGTCGTATCGGACGGGGTCACTCACACGACGGGGTCTCACTGTGCCAACGCCATTCTTTGTCAGCAAACTGTTGGGTAAAGCAGGGTCTGTCCCACCAGGCAACGTCTGCGCAAGGCTAGAGTCCATAAGCAGGTTGGCGAGCGTCGTCTGAGAAGTGTCTTGCGTTCCACTGCAGGACATTGATTATTTTTTGTTTACTGAAAAAAAGTAAAAAGAAACGCACTCTGCATAGTTTACGGCAGGGAGGCTACCAGTGGACGAGTTCTGGGACAGGCTTGCAGCGAGAGAGATCTGTGACTGCGAGAAGGTTTGAGGCTAGCAAAGTCCTCATTTTTTAGCATTGAAGGTGCACGAGGGAAAAAAAAAAAAAGGAGGGGCACTACCGTTGTTGCGTCGTCTGTAGAGAAATCTGACTCTTGGTCCTCCTCGATTTGCCGATACAATCTGAAAGAGTTTGTCGATAGTGACGGAGCTAGCGACCTTTGGACACCCTGTCGCTCGACGGGGATCGGCTTAAAATTTGTACTGTGCACAGAGAAATTGTCGAGGAATGACTGCGAGGGATCGCCGTCGGGGTAGTCATCGTCAAGAGACGCCCTATGGTTTCGTTTAACAATATAATTGTTTTTTTAAAAAAAAAAAAATAATGCTGGGGAATACCCATTTGAAGGAGAAAACGACGAAACAGGATTGACTAGGTCGTTCCGTGCCAGAGGCTGCTGGTTGAGTTCGTGCCATCGATCGGGCTGCTGGTACATCGTCTGCTGTTGTTGTAGTTGTCGCTGCTGGACCTGAAAGCGGGCTTGCTGTTGCTGTTGCTGTTGCTGCAAGCGGGCTTGCTGCTGTTGTTGCAGCTCTTGCTGGCGTAGGATGGCCTGCTGCTGCTGTTGCTGTTGTTGTTGCTGTAGCAACTGTTGCGCTTGCTGCTGTTGTTCGTGCAGTATTCGCTGTTGTTGTTCCCGCTGTTGTTGCTGCTGCTGCTGCTGCTGCTGCTGCTGACGAAAATGTTGGATTTGAAGCTGCTGCTGCCCATGCCGACGCAAGTACTCTGGGTCCAGCTGAGGTGGACGAGTGGCAAAGTCGGCGGAAGTGTCGTTGAAAAAGTTGCTTCTGCTATAATGAGGATCGAAGCCAACGAACCCAGAGACGTCGCCCTCGTCTTGCTCGGGAATCGAGTCTGAAGTCCACCGTTGACGGCCGGCCTGTGACGATGACGACGGATAGTACAGCGGAGCATCGAAGTGCTGCTGCTCGTCCTCCTCGTTGAATCCCCCAGCGTCAAAAGGTAGTGGCTGCATGCTTGCCGTTCAGCGGAAAAGTGCAAAAGAAACCAAACGAGGTGGTACATACCGACAACAACACGTCGCCATAGCCCGCCGCAGGTACGCTGTCGTCAAAGTGTGCTTCTGGTGTGTTGTTATGGTACTGAAGCCTTTGTTGTTGTTCGTCCAGTCTTTGCTGTTCCAGCTGTTGCTGTTGGAGAAGCTCGCGCTGCTGGGCATGCTCTCTTGCCATGCGTATCTGCTCCTCTTGCTTCAACTGCAGCTCCTTCATGCGCTGCATTGCAGCGTGTGGTGGAGGTCTGTTGAACATCAGAACAGGACCTGAAAAACAAAGTTCAAACAACGTGTCAGACACCACCTGTTTTCCTTGGTTCAGAGCGAAACAAGAGTATGCGCATGTGAGAGGGTGTGCCACACGCAGACGAGCATGAAGTGTGTGCGTTTGTGTCAAGCCAGACGCACTCAGTTTGTGACAGTGGACAAGGGCGTCCGAAATTATTATTTTTTATTTAAAAAAAAAGATTTTTTTTTTTTGCACCCAGCTTCAACTTGCCCACTCTGGCGGCGCGGCTGGCGAAAAGATCTTTCGAGCTGGCTGTATTCATGAGCAATCTTTACAGGAACTACAACACAAATCCCGGGAGACCATTGAAACATCGACATTGCTAATGACATGGCTGGACTGCACATGCCCAGAGTATCGCAGCTCATCATCATCCGCCGTGGAGCTGTGTTCGCGGCCTATGTTTAGTAAGAGGCTCTGGCTGCCTGTACAACGTACCGTTGATATAAAGAGAATCTCATCGTTCGCTTGGAGCTCGTAGTCCAGCTGTCCCTCCAGCTCCCAGTCGGCATCGTTGATAAGCACGAGGATGCCTGGCCGCACGCTGTCACCCGATGCAAACAGCTCTGGCCGCTCCGTACACAGGTTGTCGCGCATCCACGGAAGTAGCTGCCTCATGTGTGACTTTGCATAGAGTTAGACTCACGAAAGAAACAAACAAAACAGAAAAAAGCATACAACGGACGATGGCACGTCCACCCGCCTCTCCTTGACGCCATCAAACAGCAACTCGGCTCCTCCTTTGAACAACAGCGTCACTCGCACCATGGACTTGGATACGGTAGCGTCACTTTCTAAAATGGCTGCGCTACGTGCGAAGGAGAATCGAGAAAATTTTTATTTCGAGCCTCGCTTGTGTCTGTGTCGGCGAGTCTGCCGGTATAGGTCGCTCTTCGGGATCCGCAAAGCTCACGGAGATGGGACGCAAAACAAACGGCCATCACGTGACCAGCTTGAACTAAATTAACCCCGTCTTTGTCCCATAACATTTCACATCACGCCCACGTGGCCTCCCACGTGTGATGGATACAGGGTTTAGCCGCCTGCAGTCAGTCTTCGGATTGGTCGTCCTTGCGGCTGTTGCCGGTGGCGTCTCGGCGCACACCAAGCACTCGCCGCACATCCGGACGCTGCTCCGTAGCGGCCATCTGGATCGCCTGCCCGAGCGCCCATTCTTTGACGCGCGTTCGACTGCCAGCGTGCTCGTCGCGTCGCCTGCAACCATCGCCAAGAACGGCGACCCAGTTACCGTGACCTGGTCCGGGGTGACGGACGCAGTGTCCAACGACTGGGTTGGCCTGTACCTGAGCCCCGAGGACGAGCACACGTCGTACGCCGACTTTGTCTACGTGACCTCGAGCGAGACCTGGTCCTCGGGTGCTGGCTCGCTCAACTTCACCATTGTCAACTTGCGCCGCCCTCTCCAGTTTCGCTACTTTCAGTACCGTGGGAGTGACGCGTACAACCTCATCGCCGTATCCAACACGTTTGAGCATGCCAACGTGAACGAGCCCGTGCAAGGCCACGTCGCGCTCACCGGCAAGGGCGACGAGATGCGTGTCATGTTTGTCACGTCGGATGCAAGTGCGCGGCCGGTCGTTCAGTACGGCCTCCAGCCTGGCGTGTACTCGTACGAGGCGTACGGTTCGTCCGTGACCTACACTGCCGACATGATGTGCGGCAGCCCCGCCAACACCGAGAGCGCAAGCACCTTTATCGACCCCGGCTATACGCACGACGTCCTCCTGGCCCAGCTCCTCCCCGCCACCAAGTACTACTACCGTTTTGGCACGCACGAGTACGGCTTCAGCACCGAGCGCTACTTTAAGACGGCTCCGTTGCTTGGTAACCCGGTCAACCGCTTTATCGCGTACGGCGACATGGGCGATGACCTGCCAGGCTCGCAGGGCGTAGCTCAGCGCCTCATGGCCGAGGTTATCGAGGTCGACACCGACTTTATCCTGCATTTTGGTGATATCTCCTATGCAGTGGGCCGCGGATCGCTTTGGGAGACCTTTTGCAACCTAATCGACCCCATCGCCTCCTTTTCCCCCTACATGGTGTCGATCGGCAACCACGAGGTAATAGAGTCTTTTTTTTTTTTTTCCATTTTAGAAATAGCTTGAATTATCTTGAACGCAGTATTGCTATACTACGCCAAACAACGGCAAGGACCCCTCTGGTGCAGAAGGCATCGGATGGCACCCTGTCTGGGGAAACTATGGAAACGACGGCGGCGGTGAGTGCGCCGTGCCAACGTACTACCGCTACCACATGCCCGAAAACGGCAACAGCCTCTTCTGGTACAGCTTTGACTATGGCAACATGCACATCTTGCAGATGTCCACCGAGCACGATTTTACCGAGGGCTCGCCGCAATACGCGTGGATGGAGCAGGACCTCAAGGCCGTCAATCGATCGGTCACCCCCTTCCTCATCGTCACGGGACATCGCCCCATGTACAACAGCGAGATGTACGAGAGCGACTATCGCGTGTGCAAGAACATGCGTTCCTCGTTCGAATCGCTCCTTACCGAGAACCATGTCGATGTTTTCCTTGCCGGTCACTACCATTCGATGGAGGTTACCTGTGCCGTCTCGAACGAGGTCTGCGTCGGCCTCGACGGACCGGGAGTGTACCACATCACCGTCGGAAGCGCGGGCGCATGGGTCGACACTGCTGGCTATTATGATGTCCCGTGGCGGGCCTACGCCGAGCAAACGTACGGCTATGAGCGCGTGACAACGACAGCCGACGAGCTCGTTCTCGAGTTTGTCCGAACCTCTGACAAGTATGACACCTTTTGGAGGAGAAACTTTTTCGCTAAAAAATTTTCCTACTCCTTTTAGTGTCATCACCAACACTGTCCGCGTCCCTCGTCGATTTTAAACTCTTCTACAGATTTTTTTTGAACGTTCAGTACTCTTTTCAGTTTCCAAAAAAAAAAAAAACAGAAAACAAAAACTTCTACTCCTGCTTAAGAGGCTTCCCGGGGAACCATGGGATAAGGCGAGACGTCGTCTTCTTGTACTCTTGGTAGGCCGCGTACTTTTCGCTTGTGATGTGCTCGGTGAACCAGGTCTTGTTTTCCAAAATAGCTTTAATTGTTTGGAGAACTGCCATGACAAGGATACCGAGCCCTGGAAAAGCAGGATCAAAAGGACGGCACCGGTGATGGTCCAGTTGAGGGGCTGGTTGGAGGCGCCAATCGAAAACACGTAGTATGACGACCAGATTGCTTGCTCCGCAAAGAAATTAGGCTGTAGTGCTGTAAGTGGATGGCAAGAGCAGGAGCGTCAGCTTACGTGGCGTGAATACTTGAAAATGCCCGACGTGAGGAAGCCCCGCTTGAAATCGCCCGTGAGAGTCTTCTTCTCGCCGATGAGACGATATTTTTCGGACTGGAACGCAAACTGCACCGCCAAATAAAAATATTTTTTTTGGAAGACGGAAGCAAGAAAAAGGGTACCTGGTGCTCGTCGGCGACAGTCTCGAGGATCAGAAACGAGAAGAAGAGGAACGCAGCCAAGAAGTCAATCGAACGCAGGGCTCCGTTGCCCTGAGCCTCGGCCACCCAGGCAGCGTACGCGGGCAAGGTGAAGAGGAAAATGAGCACATTCTGGTAAAGGGAGATGAAAACAACGTTGAACACCTGAAACAAGGTCCAGTGCATCCGTGCACGAAGGTACGGCCAGCGGTAGTCCTCGCCGTGCCAAGCGTATCCGCCCTTTCGCGCAAAGTTGAACGTGAGCCGGACGCCCCAAAAAGTGCACAGCACAGCCATCGTCAGCAGGCGGCTGCCGGGTAGCACATGCGTCGTCCAGTAGTCGTGCAGAGCAAAATGCCACGCAAAAGCCACGGGCGTGAGCGACCAGAGCTTGTCGACCCAGCTGTAATTGCCCGTGGCAACACTCAAAATCCACACGGCCGCCGAAAGCGCCAGCGTAATGTAGATGCCGCTCAATAGCGGATCCGCGCTCACGTACGCCGACCACAGCAGGGCAGGGTCTTGCGCCAGGGCTCCCTCAGGCAGCAGGCTGCTAAACCCTGTGGTCATCACGCGTGGGAGGCCACGTGGGCGTGAGTGGAAATGTCATGGGACCGGAACTAACGTACGAGTTTAGACCACCTTGGGCAGAGATGCCGTCCGGCCGCGCGCCCAGGGCGACGCCGGATGATGTCGTGCCGGTTGCGGCCGCACAGCTGTTGCTGTCGAGGGTTGGGAGGAGGAGGAGGAGGACGATGACGACGATGGCGACGATGGCAAATCCTCCTTGAGGAGCCGACTGCCAATTTTTAGTTCAACCGGTTCCATCTCCGTGAGCTTTGCGGATCCCGAAGAGCGACTTGTACCGGCAGACTCGCCCTGAATTAATTTAATTACCGTGGGTATTCTAATTAAGAGCCGGAACAAATGCCACATGTCTCCCCTAGAGTGAATGGTGGTGTGAGGTCAAATGCAACAGCAAGAATACGTGTGATAAACCTTGTAGTTCTAAAGGCAGCTTCACTTTGACCAACTTTACATTTTCATTTATCGGCATGCCGCCGAAACGCAAGCAGAAGCCGCCGGAGGGCTCTGAGGAGCGTTCCTCCACCGTCATCATATCCCTCCACACAGCCGTGGCCGCCG
>Ga0302226_10001982_pt1 | contig 14858 bp, 17 predicted proteins | sample II_Palsa_E3_3_FD_193524 | JGI IMG/M metagenome (GOLD analysis project Ga0302226, IMG submission 193524) | Peat permafrost microbial communities from Stordalen Mire near Abisko, Sweden - II_Palsa_E3_3 | ecosystem: Environmental > Terrestrial > Soil > Palsa > Peat permafrost | place: Sweden...
GACTTTGCAAAGCAGTACCACGTAGGCGACGCACACTTCACCGGTATCGGAGCAGTCTCCAGCGCTCTGACCGCATGGTTCGACATTGATCGCAAACTCTACCACCCGCTACCGGTGAATGAGCAGGTCGAGGTGCTCTCCATGATCGGCGACATCGCCACCTTTCAGGACAAGCCGATCATTCATACCCATGTGGTGTTAGGCAAACGAGACGGAACTACAGCGGGCGGCCATCTCTTCGAAGCCTGGGTCAACCCAACGCTGGAGGTTTTCGTCACCGCCAATGACACATCACTAAGCAAACGCGACGATTCAAGCGGCCTCAGAGTCATCGACCCATCCAAATAACTCGCGACTTCACCGAACCTGAAAGATCAGGAAGTAATCCTGCCCATCTGCCTTAGTAAAGTCGTACGTCCCTACCAACTTGTACCCCGCCTCACCCATCTCCTTCACAACGACATCCTGGTTCAAGCCATGATCGGCTCCATTGCCATTGCGGTCGATGATCCCCACCTTCGCCCCCGAACGTAGAGCCTTTCGCAGCACTTTCATAGTCGGTACCGGATGCGCAATCTCGTGATAGACCTTCAGCATCAACACTGCATCAACGCTACCTGCCGGTAGCCTCGGATCATCCGCGCTCCCCAACACCGTCCGCACGTTCGATAGATTTTCCTTCAGCACTCTCTTGCCAATGGATTCAATCGCCAACGGATTGATATCCTCTGCGATCACAGCACCCGCGGGTCCCACTCGCTGCGCTGCGCGTACCGTAAACCACCCCGAGCCGGCCCCGATATCCGCAACATTTTTCCCCGGCACAATACCGAGCAGATCCATCACGCGATCAATCTGCAACTTTTTGTCCCTGTCGGGATACTCAAAGATGGAAAGGTCGCCAGAGTAGGGAGTACTCGTCGGCCGCTGTGTCACATCCTGCCCTGCTGCCACGCCGGTTTGCCCAATCGCAGAGACGTTGACACCACCAGCCAAAGCCAAACCAAGAAGAACGCTGCCTATCCCGACGCGCGAAGAAACACGCAAGAAAATCATCCCAACAGCATCTGCCAATTTAGAAGCGAAGGCAATCACCCGGAACTAGCAGTTACAGCCCCACCAACAACTCCACTCGCGCCATCAACGAATCTGTACTAGCTCCGCTCCTGCGCCGTGTCCCGAAGCACCCGGCGTCACCGACGAAGTCTGCGGTGCGCGCCAGTGGTCGATATAACTGACTTGATGGACACAGCTGATCGTACAGCTCGGAGCGCAGCTCTTCTCTGTCAAAAACTCTCGCTTCACATCAGCAGTCTGATACTGCGCCAGCGGGACCGCTGGATACCCACGCTGTTGGCTGCAATAGTGCACCAGCCCGTTCTCGCAGATATACAGATACCGTCCGCCCGCTCGGCAACGCCAGTCGTTCGTCTTCCCATTGGCAATTGCCTCCTGGAAGTGATTGAACCGCGAATAGCTCCGCCGCGTAAGGTTTCGCACCTTGTCCCAGACCGTACGTTCGGCATCGCCAAGCGGCTTCAGCTGCCCGCTGCCATCGTGAATAATCCCAATCGTGGAGCTGAACCCTAGCGCCAGCGCCCGTTCGCTCACCGTCAACGCATCGTTCGGATTGGCAATCCCGCCGCCAACCACCGAGTTGATGTTCACATGAAAATCCGCATACTCGGCAAGCATCTGCAGCTTCTTATCCAGCACCTTCAAGCTCTTCTTCGAGACCTCATCCGGCATCACGTTATCGATCGAGATCTGCATGTGGTCGAGTCCAGCCTTATTCAGCCTCTCAATCCGGTCAGGCATCAGCAGGTATCCATTCGTGATCATCCCGGCAATTGCGCCCGTCTTCCTGATCCGCGCAATAATCTGGTCGAGCTCTGGATGCAACAAGGGCTCCCCGCCCGAGATCGTAATTACCGAAGTCCCAAGCCGCCCCAGATGGTCGATGCGTCGCAGCATCTCGTCCAGCGGCACAGGGTCCGAGTGGTCGTCGTACTCATTGCAATACGTGCAGGCAAGGTTACAGCGGCGCATCGGCACGATGTGCGCCATATACGGATGCCCGGTCGACATCACCGCAGAACCGATGGAACCCAACTCACGCAGCTTGCGCGTCACTGCCTTCCAGCGGCGCTTGGCAGGCATTGGGCGGCTGCCATTCACCACGGCAGTTTTAGGAGCAGAAGACATGTCACCTTCAAGTATAACGAAATGTGCAAAGTTCGCGACGAGGACTTCTTCGCAGCCAACGCGCTTCCGCCAATGTCGCCCCTCAAAATGGACATGGAAGGCTACAAAGCCAAGGCGCTCCCAGGCATGCGCGAAACCATTTGGCGTGATCGCCCCCCATCTTCGTTGAGATCCAGCACGATCACTACACCGGCTCTGGCTCGCATAAAGGATCCACCGTAAAAGACCTCCTCTACCCGGATCACCTCATCTTTGAGGTTGGAGCAAGATCATTCGGATTGACCCTCGTCCTAAAGCTTGGCCAACAACTCATGCGTGTACTGGCTTGTCTCGCCGAACAGCTGTTCTAGCCCAAACCCCGGAATCAAACAAGAGCGTTTCTTCCCATCCGGTGTCAGTGTCAGCGTCTGCGCGTGCTTGTCGCGAATCACCACCACTGGCACTGGCCGGCCCCTGTTGTCATGCACCGTCTTCGTCCAGTCGGTCCCGCTCGAAACAGCGACGGAGTTGACTTGCACAACTACATCTCCTGCCTTAAACCCGGCCTCCTCAGCAGGACTATTGCTATCGACACTTCGCACCAGTAGCCCAGCTCCACCCTCGGCGCCAAAGAACCCGGCAAGCTGCGGTCCCATCACCTCAAGTTGCGCGCCCGTGTACGACGAACTCAGGATCATGTTCATCGCCAATACCTCACGGTGCCCTTTAGGGATCGTCGTTGTCCCTGACGAGGTCGAGCCACCGCCCATAAAACTATTTCCGCGCACAGATCCCGAAGGCCCATCACCAGGAGCAGGCACCGAATAGTGCTGATCCCAAGCTTGTTGCCCCACCGTGCGGCGGTCCGCCATCGTCATCGTCATCGTCTGCGTCTGCCCATCGTGGCTTACCAGGAAAGTCACCGTCCGTCCTACCGGCTGATCCCGAAGCAGCCGCTTTAACTGTTCTTCCCCATCAATCACCTGGCCATTCATCTGTAGAATCACGTCGTGCATCCGCATCCCCGCCTTGCAGGCTGGTCCGTCGTGATCCAGACTTACGATCTCTGCTCCACGCACCTCTTTCAGCTTCAGCTCACCAAGCTGCTCCTCGTTCACATCACGAGCTTCCACGCCTAGGTACCCCGGTGCCACATACTTGTGCGAGCTTCCGCTCATCGCTCCAGCCAGCATCAGCCGCTCAAACCACCCGGTATTGTTCTGCGCCGCAAACAGGAGCTGTCCCCCATCCAGAACAGTCATGCCAGCCACCAGCGCCACAACACCCATCGACCCGCGGAATTTCATCTGCTTGACCTCATCCGGCCTTGCTCTCGCACATAGCGATCAGGCGGACTCTAAACCTTAAGTTTTACTGAATATCGGCGGAGCTTTGCAACGCATTGTACGAGGCAGTCCGAATGTACGGATTCGAGTCCTGCGTCGAAACAGTCCGCAAAACCTGCTGCACGCTTGAGTCCGACTGCACCGGCTCGAGAACGCTAATCGCAGTCTTCCGCACCCCTGGATCCGAGTCGTGCATCACTGCCTCCAGCACTGCATCCCGCACATGCTGGTCCTGCCCTACGTAGCGTTGCAAACCTTCCAATGCAGTCATGCGAACGCCTGCGTCCTGGTCATAACGAAGGGAAACCATCAGCGTATGGCGAATCCCTTTGCCGTCCGGAGTAGGCTGGCACTCATGTCCTGCCTTGCACTCATTCACCAGCAGCGCTACCGAATCTTTCCTCACCACATCCGCAGCAGCAGCACGCGTACCAACCATCAACAAGTTCCGAATATCCGGACTATCTAGCGACCCTTCCATCGTCTCCGGAACCACCCTGTTGTAGCTCACTTGAACTAGCTCAGAGTTCGGCGTCTGCACAATTCCAGTCACATTCGCAATAATGCCCTTTTCAACGCCCGCATCCGAACTGGTCAAAACGACCGTCTTCGGTGGCTTCGGTGCGTGCGCCAACTGATACCGCAGGGTGAAGTTGCCTCCCAGAAAGCCCACTCCAAGCAACAGAGTCGCCAGAGCCGGCGCGCTTTGCAAGTGCCCCATCCACCGGTATAAATTTGTCCTCAGTTGAGTAAGAAACCCATGAGGCGGAATCATGTCCAGCTCGTCATCGAGCCGCATCCTCGCCTGCGCCAGTAGATTCGGTGAAGGTTCCAACACCGGCAGTAACGCCAACTGCGCTTCGAACACCCGGACAGCCTCAAACTCTGCGCGGCAAACCTCGCACTCGGTCAGATGCTGTTCCAGTCCCCCAGCTAGCTCATCGGGCAGCTCGCCGTAGTTCAACAAAACGATACAGTCTCTTGCGCTCTCACAGTTCATCGTGTCCTACCTCAACTAGCCTCAAAAATGTGTTTCTCGCGTGGGCTCTCACTGCGCCCTTGTCCAGTCATCTTCAACCTGCGTCCAGCAACTACCCACGTTACCGAAGCTCCGCCAAATTAGCCCGCAGCTTTCGTGTGGCCCGGAACAGCGTATTCTTGGCCGTCTCTTCCGTCGTGCTCAACATCTCTCCGATCGTGCGCAGCTTCAGCCCCTGGTAGTGCTTCAGCTCGAAGACCGTTCGTTCCCGCGGTGTCAGCTTGCTCAAAGCCTCGCTGATCCGCTCACTCATCACCTTCCGGTCCAACTCCCTGCCCGGGTTCGCCATCGCCCGGTCGTCGGTGATGTTGGCCATCAGGTCCATCTCATCGCCACTGGCATCCAGCACCGTTGCCGGATCCTCCCGGCGGCTCTTTCGCCGTCGCAGCTGGTCGAGGCAAAGGTTCGTGACAATCCGATAAAGCCACGTATAAAAGCTGCACTCGAACCGGAAGTTCCCCAGGTGCCGATACGCCTTGATGAAGGCTTCCTGGTGGACATCCTGCGCATCCTGCTCATTTCCAAGCATATGCAGCGCCAGCCGAAGCACAGACTGGTCATATCGCCGCACAAGAGCATCGAACGCGCTTCGTTGGCCCTTCTGCGCCTCACGAATCAGTTCATCATCTTCGGTTCGCTGCTGTGCCCGCGCATCCAACTGCGCCTGCGTCAGCTTGCCGCCATTCCTGGTCCCGGGTTGAGCCGCTGCCTTTGCCATCACTGGCAACGATTCTACCGCTGTTGCACCTAATAATCCCGTTGCAAACGGGCTGGCGTGCCGTTTTCGGAGCCCCAAGGCGAGCGGAGAAGACAACTCCCCGCCAGGATTCAATCCAGCGACTTCTGCATTCATTGTTCTGACTCCGGAGTCAGGAAATCGAAGTACACCGGATAGACCCCCAAACTTTTGAAAGGTGAGCACGCAAATGTGCCACAAAAGGGTCAGATGCCCCACCAACTCACCATCCGGTAAACTCACCCAATGCCTCCCCGCCAGACCGCCGCGCCCAGTCTCTTCTCAGACGCCCCCACCTCTGCATCCTCTGCATCCAAAAAGATGGACTGGATCAACGCCCACTGCGACGGCGGAGCCCGCGGCAATCCCGGCCCCTCCGGCTACGGCGCACTTATCCAGGACAACGAAGGCAACGTCCTCGCCGAACTCTCCGAGTTCCTCGGCATGCGCACCAACAACTACGCCGAGTACTCCGGCCTCCTCGGCTGCCTCCAGTACGCGCTCGACCACCATCACCCTCGCCTCCGCGTCGTCTCCGACTCCGAGCTGATGGTCAAGCAGATCCAGGGCAAGTACAAGGTCAACTCACCCGACCTCAAACCGCTCTGGCAGGAAGCGAAAAATCGCATCGCAAAACTCGAAGGCTTCGAGATCTCCCATGCCCTCCGCCACAAAAACAAAGACGCCGACCGCCTCGCTAACGAAGCCATGGACCGTGGAATGCGCCGTGGCCCAGCCACCGGCTTAAGCTCCCCCAGTCAACCCGCCGCCCCACCAATCGTCAAAGCCACGCCCTACCCCACCAAATCAGAAGCCCCACCGAACCCCTACGCCAAAGCCGACACCATGCTCCGAGGCTTCACCAAAGACGGCGTAGTCCACATCCTCGGCGGAACCCTCCCCGACGGGGTCTTCGTAAAAATCATCCGCGAATAAACCCTTATTTGCTCGAGACGCCCACGCTGGAGCCGTTTCCGTATTCGATCCTGAAGTCGATATGGGCGGCCTTTTCCAGCATCTTCGAGACCGAACAATACTTATTCTTCGAGAGTTCAACCGCGTCTTCGGCAGCCTTCTTTGAGACAGCACCGCCAATTCGGTAAGTCAGCAAGATCTTTGTAAACACCCGGGGCGGCGCGGCGGCCTGTTCAGCGGTTGCAGACACCGTAAGGCTGGTCAGGGGCTCGCGCTTCTTTTTGAGGATCGAAACGACATCGACGGATGTGCAACTGCAAAGGGCCATCAGCACCGCCTCCATTGGGGAAGGACCGTTGGCGTGCCGGTCGCCGGCATCGAAAACGACGCTATGGCCACTTTCGGAGCGACCCTCAAATTCCATCTCCTTCGTCCAAACTGTCTCGGCAATCATTAGTCGCTCTCTCCTGGATTCATCGGACACTCGATTAATACTGGTCCCTCTTCAAATTATCGCCTTAGAAACAAGCTCAACGTCCCGCAGCAGCCATTCGCGCACAAAGCTCCTCCACGGACGCCATCTGCGCGAGCATCGTCTCGAGCTTCTGCGCACCCATGCCCTCCTCGAATCGCCGTTGCATCCGATCCAGAATCCCCATCACCCGCACCGCCCGTTTCCTACCCTGAGGCTTCAGCAGCAACTGTACTGCTCGGGCATCATTTGGATCGATCTGCCGCTCCACCAGTCCCTTCGCCTCAAGCGAAGAGATGCAGTGACTCACATTTCCCCGCGTCGTCTCAAACGACTCCGCCAACGCCGAAGGTTTGATCTCCCCTCTCTTCTCAAAAAAGATCGCGGCCAGCATCAAAGCCTCAAACACCGACACTCCCTCGTCCCGAAGAACAAGGTTCAGCGAAGCCTCCATCTTTCGGGCGGCACGGCTGGTCTGCACAACCGGGCTCTGTCGCAAGAACGCATCAATCCTCATCCGCTTCACCTTTAGTTGACCAAATCAACTATTTATAACAAAACAAAACTACTCTCACCCCAACCGCATTTCGACAGATGATGGAAGCAGAACACAGCCGCATGAAAATCCATCCACATTTCTGCCTCCCATTCCTCGCCTGCTGCTTATCCCTGGCGCAGCAGCCCACATCTACCGTCCCGCCCTCATCCCCGCAGAAACTCACCCCCGTCGCTGAAAGCGTCACGGTCACCACCACCCTCGAGCCACTTCCTCTCGCCGAAAGCAACCGCTCCGTCGATCTCCTCTCTCCCCGCGACCAACCGCTCGTCTCAAACTCCGTCGTCGATCTCCTCCGCCAGGACCCCTCCCTCAATCTGCAAGCCCGCGCAGCCAACGGCGTCCAGGCCGACCTCTCCCTTCGCGGCACCACCTTCGAGCAGTCCCTCATCCTTCTCAACGGCCTCCGCATCAACGACCCCGAGACCGGCCACCTCAACCTCGACATTCCCGTCCCCCTCGACGCCGTCACCAGAATCGATATCCTCCACGGATCGGGATCGACGTTTTACGGCTCCGACGCCATCGGCGGCGCCGTCAATCTCCTCACCCAATCCCCCGCGGCCGGCCTCAACATAGTCGGCAGCGCAGGCGGCGGCAGCTACTCCTCCATCGAGCAGCACCTACGCGCCTCCTACACCCGCGGCCACCTCGCCGAGCAGCTCACCGGCAGTCGCGACACCTCCGACGGCTTCATCCCCGACCGCAACTACAGCAGCAACGCCCTGGCCTCCGAGACGTGGCTCACGCTCAAGCCCGGCACCACTGACATTCTTCTAGCCGCAAGCGACCGTCCTTACGGCGCAAATCTCTTCTACGGTCCTTACGACTCTTGGGAGCGCACCAAGGGCTGGTTCGCCAGCATCCAGCAGCAACTCGGCCAACGCACCGCCGCAAGCTTCGCCTACCGCCGCCACTCCGACCTCTTCGTCCTCTTCGCCGACCAGCCCCAGATCTATGAGAACAACCACATCACCACCAGCTACGAAGGCGCCCTCCGTCGCGCCGACACCCTCACCCCCAACATCACCCTCTCCTATGGCCTCGAAGCCGCCGGTGATTCCATCCACTCGAACTCCCTCGGTCAGCACGCCCGCAACCAGGGAGCAGGCTACGCCAACCTCAGCCTCCGCGCCCTCGGCCGCTTCTCGCTGTCAATCGGAGCACGCGACGAAGTCCTCTCCAGCAACGGCAACGTCTTCTCCCCCAGCATCGCCGCTGCCTACACCCTCAGCCACACCACGCGCCTACGCGCCTCTGCCGGTCATGGCTTCCGCCTTCCCACCTATGTCGATCTCTACTACTCCGACCCCACCACCATCGGCAATCCCAACCTCAAGCCCGAGTCTTCCTGGAGCTACGAAGCAGGCCTGGACTGGACCCCCACCAACAGCCGCCTCACCCTGACCGCAACCGGCTTCCGGCTCCAGCAAAAAGACACCATCGATTACTCAAAACTCGCCCTCGCCACGCCAGCCCTCACCTTCGCCGAACCTTACCAGGCCGTCAACATCCAGAACCTCAACATCACCGGAGCCGAGACCACCCTCCGCCTCCGCCTCACCACCACGCAGAACCTGCAATTCAGCTACACCACCGCCCACGCCGCGTCCCCACCCGCCAACCTCATCTCCGAATACGCCTACAACTACGCCGCACAAAACGCTATCTTCGCCTGGAACGGAGAACTCCCCGGCCGAATCGGCCGCCAGATCAACGCCCACACCCAGGTCAACGTCGTCCAGCGCACCCAGCACACCGCCTACCCGCTCTGGGACGTAGCCCTCTCCCGCAACACCGGCCGCCTGCGCCCCTATCTGCGCCTACTGAACCTAAGCAACACCGGCTACCAGGAGATCCCGCAAGTCCCCCTGCAAGGCCGTACCATCCTCGCCGGAACCGAGTTCAACTGGACGCGAAGATAACGCAATCCAAAGTTATAGCCGATGAAAAGTATGCCAATGCGATATCTCTTCCACCGCAAGCAAAACCAGCGTAATCAGCGATAGCGCGAACTGCACCCGCTCCATCCTCTTCTTGCGAGGCGTCAACGGCCTCTGACGCCACTGCGCAGACGGACGGCTCCGCAGATGCCGCACGTGCAACAGCACCGTCAGGTTCAACAACGCCCCCGCCAGCGCCAGCGCCACCATCGGCACTCGAATCCAGTCCGTATGCAATCGATCCCATTGCTCACCGGCCCCAACGACACTGGCCAGCGCGCCCACGCCGATCAGAAGCCGCAGGCCATCCAATGCAACAAAGAAGCTGCATACGCTCTGCAGCACAGCGAACGTCAAACTCGACCACGCAATGACACCCTGAGTTTTCCCGGTTTCGCTCGGCATCGCGCGCGATAAAGCGCCTTCAAGTTTGCCCTGTTTTACAGGAGGAGTTGTCATCGAGAAGAAACTCCTTAAGAAGATCGATCGCGCCCCAAGTTGCAGAAGACGATTCTTACACGCTCTTCCGCCGCCAGTCTCGATCAAGAACTTCTACTTTGCCAGCTCCGCCTTCACAATCTCACTGACCAGTCTTCCATCCGCTCGTAGCCCCTCCGACGCGATCGTCTGTTGCACTGCCTTCATCACCGCGCCCATCTCCTTCGGCCCTGGCCTCTTCCCATCCACCACCAGCGAATCGATCGCACCTGTCACCACTCCGCGAATCACATCCTCGCCCGCAGCCTGCGGCAGATAGGCTTCGATCATCCCTATCTCTGTCTGCTCCTTTGCCGCCAGCTCCGGCCGGCCGCCCTTGGTAAATGACTCCACCGACTCCTTGCGCTGCTTGATCAGCGTCGTCAGAATCTGCGACTCCTCGGCATCCGTCAGCTTCTCCCGCTTATCGATCTCTTTATTCCTCAGCGCCGACTTCACCATCCGCAGCGTCGTCAGCTTATGCTCATCCTTCGCCTTCATCGCCACCACAATATCTGTCTGAATCTTCTCGCCAATCGTCATCATTCCCTCATCTCATCAAATCAATCCCCAATTATAAGTAAGCCGAGCAACGCGAGGCCCCAAGCAGCTCGCATCACCGAGACAAGGTACACAAGTCACGAAGTGACCGCCCCGCGCGCAGAGGGCCTTTCGGTCTCTAGAAGGCAGTACCCCGCTACAATAAATCCATGATCCGCAAAACCCGTCTCTTTACTCCTGGCCCGACTCCCCTGCTGCCCGCCGCCCAGTTCGCCATGGCTGCGGCCGATATTCACCACCGCACTCCCGAGTTCCGCGCGATGTACACCCGCGTGCTCTCGCAGCTTAAAGAGTTCGTCGGCACCAAAAACGACGTCATCATCCTTTCGAGCAGCGGCTCCGGCGCGATGGAGGCTTCCGTCTCCAACCTCACGTCACCGGGAGATCGCGTGCTCGTGTTGACCGCCGGCAAGTTCGGCGAGCGCTGGACCGGCATCACCAAAGCCTTCGGATGCCACGTCGACGTCGTCAGCGCCCCCTACGGCAGCACCTTCTCTCTCGACGAGGTCAAAGCCAACCTCCACCTCGAAACCCGCGCCGTCTTCGTCCAGGCCACCGAGTCCTCCACCGGCGTTCGCCACGACATCGAAGCCATCGCCAAGCTCCTCAAATCCGAAAACTCCGAAGCTCTCCTCATCGTCGACGGCATCACCGGCCTCGGCACCTCGCACCTCGACATGGACGCCTGGGGTATCGACGTCCTCATCGGCGGCTCGCAAAAAGCCGTCATGATTCCCCCCGGCCTCAGCTACCTCGCCGTCAGCGCCCGCGCATGGGACCGCATGGAGGCCACCTACAACCCGCGCTACTACTTCGACCTCCGCAAGGAGCGCAAGAACGCCGCCAAGGGCGAGTCAGCCTACACGCCCTCCGTCGCGCTCATCGCAGCTCTGGGCGCAGCGTTGAACTACATAGCCGCCCAGGCCGCCACACCGGAAAAACCCGAAGGCGACCTCGCCGCAGGCCGCGTCAAACTGGTCGATAACGCGATCACCTGCGCCGCCATGACGCGCGCCGCAGCCACCGCACTCGGCCTCAAACTCTTCGCTCCCGTAGGCAACGAAGCCGCCGCAGCCACCGCCATCGTAGCCCCGGAAGGCAGCGACTCCGGCACGCTTGTCAAAGGACTCAAGTCACAGTTCGGAGCCATCGTCACCGACGGCCAGGGCGAGATGAAGGGCCAGCTCTTCCGCATCGCCCACATCGGCTTCTTCGACTACATGGACACCATCGCCATCCTCGGTGCCCTCGAACAAGTCATCCACAAAACCAAGTTCCCCGCCCCCAACTTCACCTTCGGCAAAGGCCTCATCGCAGCCCAAACCTTCTTCGCCGAACACGCCAAATAACCTTTACTACCTCCATCGTCAATCGATTGCATATGATCCGTGCCTTTTACCAGGATCGGATCATATGCAATTTTTGTTTGAAGACGAACCGAAGCATCGTTATATTTGCCTCTATCTTGTCGCGCTTTGGAGAGAATCGATCCATGCATAAACTCGGCCTATTTTTAATGCTGTTCGTATTTGCCTCCGTAGCGTTCACTGGGATGACATTTCCAACCGTCATGCCTAGGTTGACCAATAAGTATTATTCCGCCGTGGGTATGAAGACGAGAGTAGAAGAAAGTGACTACAGCAAAATAGGAACCCGCGGTGCGTGTCTCATTTTGTTTCTGATAGCAGTGGGTTGGATGGTTCGACAGGCGCTCGCCAACTAACAACCGCAACGTCTCAACTGGGCGGACGCTTTATTACCTCCCATCAAAATTGAGGTAGTCGCTCTCGATGTCCGTTCAAAAACTTTTCGCGACAAAGGTCGCTCTTGCCTTAGCCCTACTTGTCGCCCACTGCGCCGCCGCTCCCATCTACACCTACAAAGTCATCGCGAAGTACCCGCACTCCACCGACAGCTACACCGAAGGCTTCTTCTACCTCAACGGTCTCTTCTATGAAGGCATCGGCCTGAACGGCCACTCCGGCATTGTGGTGTCGCAGCCCGAGACCGGCACCCCGGTTCAGCGTTTCGATCTACCGTCGAAGTACTTCGGCGAAGGCATCATCGACTGGGGACCGAATCTACTCCAATGGACCTGGCAATCCCACACCGGTTTCGTGCTTGATCGCTTCTCCTTGCGAATCGTGAACCAGTTCCACTACGACGGCGAAGGCTGGGGCATCACCCGCACCGCTAAGGAACTCATCACCAGCGACGGCACCGCCACCCTCCGCTTCCGCAACCCGAACACCTTCGCCGAGACCCGCCACATCGTCGTCAAAGACGGCCCCAAAACCATCGACCAGCTCAACGAGCTCGAGTACATCCACGGCGAAATCTACGCCAACATCTGGCACACTGACCGCATCGCCCGCATCTCGCCCACCGACGGACACGTCATCGCGTGGATCGACCTCACCGGACTTCTGCCCGACAATCAGCGCATCAACGACGAGTCCGTTCTCAATGGCATAGCCTACGACGCAAAGAAAGACCGCCTCTTCGTCACCGGCAAGCAATGGCCCACCGTCTTCGAGATAAAAATCGTCCCAAAATCGAAGTAGCCCCCTGCTACTCTTTCAACAACAAGCCCAACCACCCACCATGCGCAGCTCAACCCAAGTCGCCGCTCCCCTCCTCGCCGCAGCCGCACTGTCCATGCTCACTGGCTGCCAAAAGCCGCAGATGCAGCGCTGCGTCGACGAGAACAACCACGTCGTCGACGACAGCCTCTGCGCCAATCTTCCCGCAAACCAGCAGGGCGTGCAGCAACGCCCCGACGGCCACGGCAGCTTCCTCCCCGTCATCATCCCCTACCGCTACTACTACGGCGGCTGGGGAGGCTACGGTCTCGGCACCCTGGTTGGTGGTGGCGGCTACACTCCTGTCGCCGGTCGCAGTTACGCCAACCGCTCCGGCGTAACCATCCGCGGAGGCTTTGGCAAATCCTTCTCCGAAGGCGGAAGCCACGGCAGCAGCGGCGGTGAAGGCGGCGCAGGCGAATAACAGCAGCGACCACCAAACCCAGGAGTCCCATGCAGCGCATCACCCTCACCCCCCGCGAAGACTGGCAGCAGAAAGTCGAGTCCGTCGGCCTCACCTTTCACACCCTCGAAAACGGCACACCCTACTGGGACGAGTCCGCTGCCTACAGCTTCACCGCTGCCGAGATCGACACCCTCGAATCCGCCGGCAACAAGCTGCAGGAGATGTGCCTCGCCGCCGCCCAGCACATCATCGACGAGCGCCGCTACGCCGAACTCGACATCCCCAACTTCGCCATTGAAGCCATCGAGTGGGCCTGGAACAACGAGCCTCCCGCCCTCTACGGCCGCTTCGACCTCTCATGGGCAGGCGCACAAAGTGGCCATGCCCCCAAACTCCTTGAGTACAACGCCGACACCCCCACCTCACTCCTCGAAGCCGCTGTCGTCCAATGGCACTGGCTCAAAGACATGCCGTCATCCCTCGTCAGCACCAAGCCCGATCAGTTCAACTCCATTCACGAAAAGCTCATCGCCAAGTGGAAGGACATCGACCCCTACCTCTCGAAACCCATCTACTTCGCCGCGCTCGACAACCCCGAAGACCAGCTCACCGTCACCTACCTCCGCGACACCGCCCAGCAAGCCGGCCTCGAAACCCTGCAGATGTTCATGAACGAGATCGGCTGGAACGACGAGCAGCAGCTCTTCCTCGACCCCGACGAGCAGCCCATGTTCTCCCTCTTCAAGCTCTACCCCTGGGAGGCCATGCTCCAGGAGGAGTTCGGCCCTCACGCCATCGACACCTATCCCAGCACCCGCTGGATCGAGCCCATCTGGAAGATGCTTCTCTCCAACAAAGGCATCCTGCCCATCCTCTGGCAGCTCTACCCCAACCACGAACTGCTCCTCGAATCCCACTTCGCCGAATCACCTTCGGAGGCCGCCCGCAACGCAACCCAGCTACGCAACTACGTCCGCAAGCCGCTGATGTCTCGCGAAGGCGCAAACATCACCCTCGTCCGCGACAACTCCACCATCGCCACCACACCCGGCCCCTACAACGGCAAACAAATTATCCAGGCCCTCGCGCCCGACGCGGTGTTCGACCACCGCCACACCGTCCTCGGCCTGTGGATGATCGACCAGGACTGCTGCGGCATGGGCGTCCGCGAGTCCTTCAACCCCATTACCGACAACCTCAGCTCCTTTGTCCCCCACTTTTTTGTTTGAAAGACGATGTCCTGCCGGACGGGCCTCCTGCGCGGAGCGCGGTCACTTCGTGACGGGTATACCGCTTCGCCCGGCGCTCCCAATGGTCGCGAATTACGCTCATTCTTACCATCGGGAGGACAGGCGTGCGAACGCCCGCCCCACGCGCCCATAACCCTGTCAAGCCTACAAACCAGCTAACCCTCACGAAACAAACCAGATCGCGATTGCGCATGAGTTTCACCCCATCCCGTAAAATAGAAGCAGAGACAGAGCCCCTGCCATAGGTGAGGGGCTTTGCCTTTTAAACTGGAGAGGAGGCCGAAATAACGATAACCCATGCCGATGCAATACTTTGCAAAGAGCACAGGCTCTAAAATCAAGACTTTACCCTTTGAAGTCTAAAGAAAACCCAAAGGGGGTCCAAACTTAA
>Ga0302226_10001992_pt1 | contig 14825 bp, 17 predicted proteins | sample II_Palsa_E3_3_FD_193524 | JGI IMG/M metagenome (GOLD analysis project Ga0302226, IMG submission 193524) | Peat permafrost microbial communities from Stordalen Mire near Abisko, Sweden - II_Palsa_E3_3 | ecosystem: Environmental > Terrestrial > Soil > Palsa > Peat permafrost | place: Sweden...
TTGACGTTGAGGGCAACACGAGCGATATGGAGACGTCGGTACCCGTGCCTTTCAAGAAGCGCAAGAGCCACAAACGGTAGTAAATCAATGAGCAATGAGAAATCAACAATTTTTTTTTTCTTTCTTCAGTGAATCTGACGGCGAGACACAGCAAGCGCCATCCAAGAAGGCCCGCTCGCGCCCGCCGGCACGTCCTGCCGCCGCCACCAAGGGATCGCCCTACGAAAACAGCACTGGCACGTTTGGCGAGCACTTTGGGGAGCCACTTGTGCACGAGGTCGTGCCTCGGGCAGAGAGCGCCGCCAGCAACGTGGAGTTTGAGGTGGACTATGTGTCCTTTGCGGACCCAGACTGGCCCGAGGAGACGCCCGATGCCAGCATCCAAGAGCCGTTTGTGATCACAGGTAAAAACCAACAAATGACGTATTCTTTGATGGAAGGAACATCTTTTTAGACCTGGACGACGAGGACCTGATCTGGCTCGAGGAGGCAGCACGCAAGACGCTAGACGTGACGGCGCAACGGGTCCTCAACCGTCCGCTGTTCCACGTGGCACGCAGGGGCGACAACAGCAAGGCCCAGCCCGGATCGCTGCATGCGCACGTTTCCTGTGCACGTTCCGATGGCGCGGTCCTTGTGCGCACCAATGTGGCCCCCGTTCCTGCAATCATCCCGAACGCGCCCACAGCCCCTGCCTCGCAGCCGCCGCCGCTGACGGGCGCAACGGCCGTTGTGTCGACGTCGCGCGACACGCGTCTGCGCCAACGCAATCTGGCCTTTGCGATTGACAATGAGGTAATTATTTTATTTTTTTTTCTTTCACTTATCAATTGTTGAATCTTTGAATAAGATGGACTCGGACCTGCTCAAGTTCAACGCCCTGCAGTCGCGCCGCAAGATGCTCAAGTTTGGCCGATCGACCATCCACGAGTGGGGTCTTTTTGCAATGGTAAAAAAAAAAGGCAACATAAAATATTATCCTTTTCTCATTGATAAAAAAAACGCAGGAGCCGATTGCCGAAAAAGACATGGTGATAGAGTACATTGGACAAGTCATCAGCGCTGGCGTGGCCGATCTGCGCGAGAAGCGCTACGAGGAGAAGGGCATTGGTTCGTCGTACCTGTTCCGCGTGGAGGACCAAGTGATCGACGCGACACGGATGGGCAACATGGCCCGCTTCATCAACCACTGCTGCGAGCCCAACTGCTATGCCAAAGTGGTCACGGTCGAGGGCAACCGCAAAAAGGTGGTTATCTTTGCCAAGCGCAACATCAACGTGGGCGAGGAGATCACGTACGACTACAAGTTCCCCCTCGAGGCCGACAAGACCAAGCGCATCCCGTGTCTGTGCAGGGCCTCGCACTGCAAGGGATACCTCAACTGATGCCCGGGTTTAGGATTGTGACATTTTTTTGTTACGTAGGATCCTAAAAAGACGAAGAAAACGAATTCAAAAGAAGCAGGGGAAACTTCCTCGTTGCTATGCACTAATAATTCGCACTGACATAGTACACTGATCATTTGCATCCGCCGCTCACTTGTTGACGGCCGCCTCGATCGTCTTCTCGATGCGGCTGACGCTCTCGCGCAGGGCACGGAGCTCATTGACCATGACGGTCATGTCGGGCGCGGGCGCCGGCTGCGTCTTCTGGACGTAGATGCCGTCGATGCCGGAGGACGCCGCCGAGGCGCCGCCGGCCGCAGCGGCCCCGCCGTGGAGAACGATCGCGTCACGTCGCTGGATGATGTGGGCACGCAACTCGCGTGCGCCCATGGGTGCGACGAGGGTGATCTCTGCGGGCTGGTTGGGGTTGTTTGCGCCGGCGGTCTGCACGAGCACCGAGGACACGCCGCAGTAGCGCTGCAGCAGGCCCTCCTGGATCTCGAGGTCCTGGACACGGTCGAGCGGCACCGTCTTCTCCTTCTTGTTGACCCAGCCGCCCTTGTAGTGGATCCGCTTGTCGTCCACCGAGCACTCCTGCGCATGGAACTCCTTCTTGGCCCAGAACAGCACGCACGGCAGGCACACGAGGCACACGCACGACGACGCGGCCGAGCACACGATGCACCCGGAGCACATGGCGTAGCCGGGCCCCTTGTCCTGGTCAAACTGGACATGGATCACGTCCTGGGTGTTGAAAGCGGCGACGGCGACGGCGGCGGCGGCGCCGGAGTCGGACACGCCCTGGTAGCCGCTCAGCAGCTGGTGCTTCTCGCCCGTGAGCAGGAGGCTCTCTGAGGCAGACGACGACGACATTTGGGTGGGGGCTTTCCCAGTGGAAAAAAAAACAACAATCCCTAGTTTCCCGTGGTCCTTCGATGTTGTCTACGTTGGTGTCAGTCGCGCCGTTGCTCGCCCTGCTGCTGCAGGTGGCCGCCGCCTACGACCCCAGCGCGTGCACTGCGTCGTCGTCGTTCGCATCGTCCTCGAACCTCTACTGCGACGCCCGCCTCAAACCAGCATCAGCAGGAGAAACAGCAGCTGCAACAGGAGGGATCCGCCGCCGAGTCCGATGGCAGCAATGCGATCAACTGAAGCTGGAGAGAGCGAGCGCATAAGAAAATAAAATAAATTAAAATTAAAATTAAATAAAATAAAATAAATGTAGGATCTACTTCTTGAAGTTTTAAAAAATTTAATCTAAGTGGTTACAAGTACTGAATGGTCGCCCCGTATAATTATTCATTCTTGTTGTTGCAGTCGTGCTAGTCCGAGTCGGCATCGACGTGCTTCTCCGAAACATTCTCAAAGCTGACGGCGCGAGGGAGATCGCGGTCGTCGACGATCTCGACGGTGTCGGCGCCGACGCGGATGGCCGAGTGCTGCTCCGTGATGGTGATGGCGGTGGTGGATGGGAGCATGTCGATCATCTTGAGGGAGGGGCTGGTGGCGACGGCACTGGTCGGCTTGGAGGAGGCCGAGTGCCGCGACCGCTCGGTTTGGGACGACACGGGGAACGGGGCAAAGGCCATGAACATGCCGTTGGGACGGTACACGCGCGTGTAGTTGAGGAAACCCAGAGGGAGTTGGGTCAGGTAGACGTGCAGGATCCTACGTGTTTTGTCTTTTAATTAAATTCATAATTAATTAATTACTGCAAATTAATTACCAGTACTGCATCCCGAGGACGGTAGCCACGACAAGGAGCGCCGTCGTGACCAATGCCACGACCACGCCCGAGCCCGCGTTGATCATCATGGCCGTTTCGAGCTCTGCCAGAGTCGATCCCTTCCTTGCGCCTGCACCGACGCCGACGCCGTCCGACTCGCTGCCACCGGCGATGATGTGCTTGAGCACCTCGCGCTCAAACACGACCTGGTCGTGGATGACGCCGCGCACCCTCCACGTGACAAAGCTGAAGATGGACATCTGGATGCAGGCAAACAGCGCGTTGAAGCCCCAGCCCGCGCGGAGCACGTTGTCCAGCGTGACGGGGTCGAACGAGGCCACGCCGAGCGCGTTGGGCACGACGCAGAACAGGACCAGGTACACGACCAGGCTTGTCACGGTGATGACTAGCGACAGCCACTGCACCGTGCGCTCCCAGCGCTGCAGCTCGTTGCGCGTCGTGCTCTCGTTCGGGTTGATCCTCGTCAGCGCCGTGCTCAGCACCGACAGCAGCGTCTGGTAGTGCGCCGAGGCCATGCCCACAAACAGCGACACGGCCAGCACGTGCACCGTCAGCATCACGGCCGCGTCGGCCACGTTGCCGACCGAGGCAAGCGGTCGTGCCAGCACGTAGGCCGGCAGGACAGCACGGGTCACCAGCCAGCCGATGTAGACCGAGCGCGTCTTGGTCGGGGCACGCTCCAGGCCACGCACGTGTGCGAGCAGGAACTCGACCATGGCCAGGGCGAGAATGGCGAGCCACAGGGCCATGAGGCCGTAGTGCACGTTTTGGTCAAGGGTACATCTGGCATGGTTGGCAAATTAATAATTAGCACCAACCAATGACTTTGTTCAGGTGCGCACCTGTGGCTGACAGAGTAGGGCGTGGTCGCAAAGTTGAAAAAGGTGTCGTCTGCCGTGAACGAAAAGAAAAGAAAAGAAAAGAAAGCCGAAAGAAAAACGAGAAAAGAAGAATGTGAAAAAAAAAGGACATGAGAAAAAAAAGGACATGAGGAAAAAAGCGGTTACCTCGAAAGCCCGCTTGGCACGACGGCTCAAGGCTTGCCATGGTCGGTGTCTGTGTCTGTGCGCTGGAAGTGGCTGTGTGTGCCTTGGAGGGTCCTACAGCGGCAGGCAGGGACAAATCGTGGAAACGCTGGGTGAAAAAGGAAGACGCGGGCCGACGGAGGGACCAGGCGCGGAACAATATGCGTGGGTATAAATTGCGTGGTTTCGCCTTGGCAACCGACCGGTGTGGCACTAAAGGGTGCTGGCCGAAAGGGAAGGTAGTTCTATGTTCAATGCCGCTTCGGTATTCCTTTTCTTCACAGACAAAAAAAAATAACAAGCTTCAAAAAGGGCGATCGTCAACCTTTTCTTTCTTTGGGTGCGATCTGGTTTCATAATTGCAAGACAGATCTGGCTTTCAGTTGCCCGGACCTGTCGACGACAGGCTGGACGACGAGGACGTCGACGACGAGACAGAGAGAATCGGCGGCTTGGGCTCGTTGGTGTTCCACGTGGGCGCGTCGGCTGCTAGTCTCCGCCCAATCGATCCAAAGCAAACGCCTGCTCAAACGCACCTGGTTATTAACAAATAAATTTAAAAAAGGACGCACATGAAGCGAAGAGGACGACAGGCATCCACGAGCGCACGCCAAAGAGATCGGCGCGGGTAAAAATGACGGCGCCGTTGAAAGTGAGAAGGCTCGCAAAGATCGTCCCGAGCAGAGCGACAAAGAGGCCCAGGCCAAAGCCGTGCAAGGTGCGGTCAAAGATGTACCACAGGGCGACGGCGGTGGCGGCGAGGAAGATGGACAGATCCCCGTCAAAGGGCATCTTGGACGTGGCGTAGGTGATGCCCAGAAACAGCACGGCGCAGCGAACGAGGTTGGCCCAGCTGTTCTCGGCCGTGACGTGTGGGCGTCCCAGCAACAGTGTGTCCACGATGGGGTACAGCAGCCCCAGCAGCACCGAGCTCACGCCGGCCACGGCGGTCAGCCAAGGCGCCGCCCCAGAGGAACTCAGCCAGCTGCCGAGTATTGCCAAGGACGTGTTGCTGTTGGTGGCCCAGGGATCGCTGTACTGCTGCTGCTGCTGCTGCTGTTGCGGTTGCTGGTTGTGATGGTAGTGGGTGGGGTCCGGGTGGAACCGTGTAATGTGCTGCTGGCTGAGCAGGGCCGTCGTTAGCCCCGCCACGACACTCCCAGAGACAAAGAGCAGCGCGGCGCAGGCGGCGACGTGCAGCGCGAGCCTTGCGTTGACCTGGAGGCCGGGGAGAGCTGTCCGCGCTGTGGGCGCAGCGGGCGCTGCAGTCGCTGCTGGTGAAGCCGGCCTCCTCGGGAGCATCGTTTTCAGTCGCTGCAGAAAAGGAAGGTGGGTTTCAGCATGTGAAAGTGTGATAATTGAGCCGACCCGCCAAAAAGACAGCAAGCAAACGGCAGCCGACAAGCCAGCCGGCCAAGAGGACAGGACTGCGACGCCAAACAGACAAGAAAAACAAAAGTGGCGCGAGCGAGCAAAGGGCGCAAAAGGAGGTGATCTTGGCAAGTGGCGTGACACGTCGGACACATTTCCCGTGTGTGTGGTCCCTAGAGAACGATAAGGCGAATGTATTTTTTCGATGACTGAACAACAACTGAACGTTGATTGGTGTTTCTCATCGATTGTGCACTGCCGCCGGGGTATCCCAAATGAATTACACAACATTGTTACAAAAAAAAAAAAAAATATTCAGAAGAGAATGAGCTCGAGATGGGCCGCCAGCTGGGCCGGGTTCTCGATGCCGCTCTCGTGCTTCCCGTCGTACTCGACCAGCTCGCTGCCGGGGATGTTTTCGTGCAGCCGCTTCTGGTTGTGCGGGGGCGCGGCGTTGTCCTGCCTGCAGCTGACGATGACGACCTTGCGGCCAGTGCCTGAGAGCGCCGTCCAGTCAAACAGCCACGGCTGGCCGATGATGTCTGCGCACGTCGCCATGCCCTCCCACTGCGTGCGGACGGCGCGGGCGACGTCGCCGTCCTTGGGCACGAACCAGAGCAGGAGCGGGCGCACAATGTACTTTTCAAACAGGCGCTTGAACAGCGGGTACGGTGCCATCTTTGCAAAGACCTGGAGGACCGACCCCTCCAGGGGGTCGTAGGTGGTCGCGGGCGGCGCAATGGCCACGTACAGCTCGACGTTGCCCACGGCCTGCTGCGGCGAGTACAGCCCCGCGAGCGCCGCGGCGTGGATCGAGCCAAAGGACGTGCCCAGCACGTGGAAGTGGGTCAGGCGCAGGTGGCCGTGCAGCAGCGCCTGCATCTCCGCGACCCACTCGGCCGTGGTGTAGGACCGGCCTCGTGCGCTCGATGCGGCGGACGACACGGGGAAGGTACTCAGCCCAAAGCCGGGGAGCGTGGGCGCGATGATGCGCACGCCCTTCTGGAGGGCCCAGTCGTGCAGGATGGAGAACAGCCGGCCGGTGGTCTGGGCGCCGTGCAGGGCCACCAGCGTCGCCTTGACCTTGGCGCCGTCCTGCTCGCCAAACTCAAAGTACTCGACGATCCCGTGCTGGTCCGCGCGCGCCACGGCCGTGCCGCCGTCGGCCGCCACCTGCTCGCGCGTGGCGACGGGCGACGGGTCGAACGCGTGACGCAAAACATACACGACAGAGCCGATCGTCGCCACCGTCGCGGCCACCGCCGTCGTCACCACTGCGGCGCCCAGCAGTTGCAGGCGGGACACCACGCCGCCCCCGTCGACGTCGGTCGGCTGGCTCACGCGAGCGGCCGCGCGGTTGCTCATTTTGCGGGAGGACGGGAGGAGGGGAGGACAAATGAGACACGTGCGATGACGTGATTTTTGACAGGCACGTTTAACCTGGGCAGCACACCGCTGGAATCATGTACACTGCACAGAAACGGGCCGCGGCGCTGGGCAGCCTCGCGCTGTCTGCTGCCATGTGCCTGTGCGCGGCGCTTGCCGTGACGACGTTTGTGCTGCCGGCGGTGGTCAACAAGAGCACGGTCCAGGTGGCGCTTTTGAACATGTACCAGGGCATCGGTAAGCGCAATCCCCGTTTGTCCACGCCCCAACTAACCGCGCCTTACAAAGACCCCTTTGCCAAGCAGCGAGTGGAGGTGGCCGACCTGCTGCTTGACCTGGACGCCGACATCGACGGCCTGTTCCACTGGAACACCAAGCACGTGTACGTGTCGGCCGTGATCGAGTACGTCAGCGCCAAGGGCGAGTTCAACCAGGCCGTGATCTGGGACACGGTCGTCAACAGGACACAGTCGCACCACCTCCAGGTCAAGGGGCAGAAGCCAAAGTACACGCTCGTCGACAGCTTTTTCGGCATCACGTAACGGATACATTTTCAAACAATTAATTAATGTGCAAACAAACAGCGGGTCAAAGCTCAACGTGTCCCTGCATTGGGACATCATCCCGAACGCAGGGTTCCTCACGTCGGGACAGTCGGCGCCCGTTAGCGTCGACATTATCAAGCCTTCTTCCTAGGGCGGATAGCAGCGAAATTAAATGTACAGTTCTCAGATTAAAATCTTCTTGGCCCTGCTTCCGTCCGTTATAAAAACAAAGGAGACAAGTGAATCAGTCCAGAAGTGACTGCTGTTGCTGATAAAACTGCTGATGTTGGTGTTCTTGTTGTTGCTTGGCGTCTATGGGGGAGGCTTGGGGGAGATCGAGCTCTGCTGTGGGCGGCCAGTCGAGGTAGAAGGGGTTGGCTTGCGGCTGCGGCGGCTGAGCGGCAGCACGGGCCCACGTGTCGTCGTCGCTGTCAAAGGGGTTGGGCGTGGTCCGCGAAGGCGGGTTGCTGTCCAGGAAGGGGTTGCTGTCCAGGAAGGGGTTGAGGGCCGCGGGCGACGCAGACGACTCGCGCTGCAGCAGATCGTCGTAGAACGGATTGGCCTCCTTGGAGGAGGCCGCAAAGGCCGTCTTGGGGGCGCTGCTGCTGCCGCCCGTAGGCGAGACAAACGAGGCAAAGCTGTTGTTGGACGGCTGCTTGACAAAGAAGGCCGGGACGTCGTCGTCGTCCAAAAGGGACGTGTGCTTGCTCTGCTTGGAGGCGACGGGCGACGTGGCAGACGCGGCCGATGCCGCGAGATCCTCCTCCAGGGAGAGGGCGGCAATGTCGTCCGCATCGTCGACGTACTCGTACCCTGTCAGGGGGATCTGTGGCAAGGGCAGCTGCGGCAACGACTGCTCCTCGTCGCCGACAAACGACTGCTCGGTCCACCAGGTCGCGTTGTTGATGCTCTGCACGGGCGGCGTACTGCTGCTGGACGAGGGCTCCGACAGGTCCAGCAGATCGGCCACAGCCGCGGGCGCGGGCGAGGTCGACGTGGGCGGCGGAGGCGTGGCGGCAGGCCGGCGTTGGGGCAAAGGCGGAGGGGCGCCGCCTTTCCGTGACGGCAGTGTTGGCAAGGCAAGTGGCTGCTGCGTCAACACCCCAGGCCGAGGGGGCAGTGCGGGGGTGTTGCTGTTGCCACCAGCCGCTGGGGCAGCGTTGCGCGTCAGCATCGCCGGCGGGAACAGCTCCAGCTTGGATCGCCGGGCTTTCTCTGCTCAATCGCTTGAGTAAATAATTACCTCCTCCTCTTTATTTACCCTGCAAAAGCTCTGCGGCCAAGACAGCGGGGATAAAAACACCAGGGAGCTCAGTCGTGACGTTCTGCTCGATGGTCTGGCGCGCCTCCTCGTCGATGATGATCGCATTCAGGCTGTACAGGCCCAGGACGGGCTTGTGGTCGGACGAGGCCAGCTCTGCTCGCTCGTACTTGATGCTCTCCACCTTTTCAAAAGGTTGTTACTATTCTCATTATTCGTGTCCTTCGTACCTTGCCCTGCCAGAGGACACGATCGGTCCACGCGGGGATGCGATGCTTCTCGCCCGTGTCATAGTTGCTGGTGCCCACGTCAAACTTGTACGTCGGCAGGAACGTGAGCTCGGCCTCGTTGTACGTGGTGAAGGCGAGTCCGCGTGCCTTGGATTGCAAAAGCTACAGCGCAACAATAAGAAAAATGCATACGCAACGTAGAGATAGCCCGTACCTGGTCGTACGGGAGCATCCCTTTGATCCCGTTGGCAGCACCCTGAGCACAGCGCCGGCGGACGTCCTCGTTGGGGAGGTCGATGCGGTAGTTGAAGTCGCCAAACCAGAAGACGACGTCGTGCTTGTCCACCGAGCCGGCCATGGGGAACTGGATGCCCTCGGTGATCGTGTTGTAGTCCCGGTTTCGGTCCTCGACATTGGGTTGACCTTTTGTTTCAAGCACGTTGCAAATAAATAAATAAAAAAAACTCGGCACGAAAGTTGGGGTACCAGCAGCCAAATGTGCGCAGATAAAACAGATCGTGGTGGCACCGAGCTCAAAACGGACGGCGACACCGCCCTTGTTGCCGGCAATGCCCGCCAGACCAGTCTTGCACTGATTGGCCTCGACGTTTGTGATGATGTCCAGCAGGTTCTTGTTGACAAAGACGTACATGGCGGCGCCGACCAGCTGCTCCGAGCGCAAGAGGACGTACTCGGCCGTGCGCTTGGCGTTGAGGGTCCTTGTGATCAGGGCCTCCCAGTAGACGAGCTTGGCAGGGTCGGTGACCATCAGCTGCTTGGCACTCAGCGGGACCAGCTCTTGGAAGCCGATGGCGTAGATGTCGGGCGTTGATCCTATCAAGAAAAATGCATGTGGGTGTATTTATTTTTTTTTGGCTTGGTCGTACCATCGTCGTGGATGAGCCATGGCTGAAGGGGCTCGCCATTCGACGCCTGCCCGTTGACGTTCCATGTGCCAATGTGCACTGTAATCGGCCTGGTGGTTTGGCACGTTGCGTCGACCCTGAAATAAAATGAATAGTTTTATAAGGTAAACAGAAAAAAACAATCCTTACGCTCTGGCGATCTCCTGGTCAGCGTCGTCCTGGAGCGGGTGGCGCAAGAGCGTGGTCATGGCCTGCCACTTGGTGAGCTTGCCGACGAGGGCGTCGATGACGTACTGGCGCGAGTCGTCGAGGAACGTGTTGACGTACATGCGGTTGACGGTCTTCATCGCGTCGTCCAGCATGCCTGCGACCGTTCGCTTGCCCGTTCGTGTGAAGCCCGACTTGAGGGCACCCGTGCCCGCGTAGAGGATCGAGAGGGCGTCGCCGTTGTTGGCCCACATTTGGTTGAGGCAAGAGGCGAAGAGCTCTGCGCTCCTGGACTTGTTGTCTTGGCCACCGAGCTGTGTGTCGAGGATGCGTCGTGCGATCGTCGACTGTGCCATATTTGTTCTTCGAAAAAAACGCCCACATTTAATAATTAATATTATTTTTAAAGTATTCCATCTCGGCGGTACCGATCAAGGCAGTCGACGCAGTTGACACGGAAAATACCCTCCTGCTTGGACACGACCTCCTTTGTGCTGTTGTCCCGGGTGAAAAAGCTAAAGTTCTTGATGTCGCGCCCGAGCTCGGCGAGGAGGAGAGAGATGTTTTCAAAGTTCTCCTTGAGGTGGTAGTGCGAGTCAAAGTTGGTGACCTTGATGAGCGGGTCGTCGAGCATGGTGACGATGCGGCGGTACGCGTCGCTCAAGACCTGCTCGTCGTTCTTCTGGGCGAGGAGGTTGACGACGCGGATGGCGCCGTAGGCGAGGTGGAGGTCGTTCATGTGGCGCCGTGCGGCCGGCAGCGACGCGGGGATGGTGCGGGCAAAGTCGATGCGGTGGCCGCCCAGTTGGATGCCCTTCTGCTCCCAGAACAGCGGCACCGAGCCACGGACGATGACGGCCGCGTACGTCATTCCCCCGAGGGTGACGATCTGCTCGGTCTCGACAAAGTTGGCGACATGCCCGCCGTCGTTGATGCCGCGCGTGTTGAAGCGTGTGCCGACGCGGTCCCCGCTCAGGCGCGAGATGATTGCCGCCGAGTACTTTTCGTTGCGCAGCTGCCCGCGGTGCACCTCGACAAAGCCCTGGATGCAGAAGATGAGCGGCGGGTAACGAGTGCCGGCCGTCCTGGGGGTGATGCGCAGCAGGTCCTTGAGCAGGTAGCGGTTAAAGAGGAACCGCTCGTTGACCGAGTCCCACGGCGTTGTCCTGGCGTTGGGGCCCGAGACGCTCACGAGGCTGCGCCGTTGCATCGAGCTGGTCAGGTCCAGCGAGTAGGAAAAGTAGAAGGCGCCGCTGGCAAAGTACTTGTGCACGTCTGCGCACGGGTGCGGCAGCATCTGGTTGGTGGGCACGTCAAAGTAGTCGATGCCGGCGCCGTTGTCGCACGTGCTGCTGATCAGCGAGTAGAAGCGCACGCTCGTGATCTTGTACACGGCGTGGTCCTCGATCGTGCCCACGGCAGACACGCCCGTCACGACGCCCAGGAAGAGGTCTACCGAGTTTTAAAATTAAATTTTTTTTAAAAAAAAAGGGAAATAAATATAAACAAGGGTTTATTAAAAGGCACTTGGAAACTTGGGAAGGAGAGTGTGATGGAGAACCGATTGATAGTTGTGGGGACCACACGCACCTCCCCTCATTGCCCCTTGCGTCCTTATTCGCCCTCTGCTCCTCCCAGTCTCTCTCCTCCTTCCTCTTCTCCCTCTCCCTTCCGTGTCATTCAGACGCTGAGGCCGAGCACCAGCTATCACCCCCAAATGATGATTAAATACGTTACCTTTGCGCAGCGGGATGACACCAATCACACCATACACGTTTGCCAGGGTCGTGAGCGTGCGGTCGTTTGCGAAGGCCTCCGAGGGGAGGAACAGCACGCTCGTGCCCTGGAACAGCAGCGACTGCGGCGCCTCGGAGGTGGTCGCGCTGGATTTGTCGCTGTACGGCGGCTGCAACACGAGCATCCGCTGCTCATCGCCGCCGCCACCGCCTCCAGCACCACTGCCGTTGCGACACAGCAGCCGGAATGGTGTCGTCATTGCGATAAAGGACTGGGGACCCCGCTTTGTGGCTGCCGTCGACCAAAGGGGGCACAGTCAAAATGGGGGGCCCACTTTGTACAAATATGTCTGCTGACGAGGCAAAAAACGCGGTCGAGGTCGTTGAGCAGGAAGAGCAGCAGCACGAGCAGAGCCAGACGGACCAGGTGAACAAGCATCTGCTGTCGTCGTTCCTCAGCAGCGTGCAGGGCAAGACGGGATCGGGTAATCGACTGAAAACGGGACAGCGAACGACTGAATGGCGCATCTAGACATCTTGGCAATGTTCAAGAGCGGTGGCAGTGGCAAAGACAGCGAGGAGAACGACGATGGCGAGTGGGACGAGGACGAGGAGGGGGAACGCGGCGTGGTGACAGAGGACCATGCCAACGCAGAGGAGATTGCCAAGAAAAGGGCGGCAGAGGTGGCGGCCGTCAAGGCCCACTATGACGCGTCCTCGTCGTCGTCGTCGTCGTCGTCGTCGTCGTGAGGGTTAAGTTGCACATCGCACTTTGGGATACTTCTTTGTTAAAAGTACAGATAATTTTTTTTTGGTGAGTACCCTAGCATGTCTGTGATAAATTAATAAATGGAGGACGCCGTCTCGATCCGCATTCGTTTGTAGTCGAGGATGGAGACGTCAGCGGCGGCGGCCCCTGCGGTGCCGCTGCAGCTTGATGACGACGACGCGGACGACGATGACTCGGACGACGACACCGACGTTCCCAGGGCTGCCAGTGCGGGCGAGGGGTACGGGGCGTGCAGGTCGAGCTCCGAGACGTCAATGTTGATATCGTTGATATCGCTGTCGACAAAGAGGCTGGCGCTGTTGCTCGCACTGTTATTGCCAGACGACGAGGACAGCCCGCCGGGGTACATGAGCCGTCGCCGCATCGAGTCGGGTCCCTCTTCCAACTCCTCGTCGAGATCGCTGTCGTAGTAGAGGAGATGGGGGCCGAGTCTGTCCAGCAGGTCACTGCTAGATATCGCGTGCTTGGGCCCGCAAAAGTCGTACGTCTCGTACCCGGCCATTTGCAGCTGGGCCGTCTCGTCGTCCACCACCAGCCCCTTGTCCGCGCCATCCTCGCCGCCGCCGCCGCCACCACCACCGCCGCCACCACCGCTGCCTCCCTGGTCGTCGTCGTCGTCCCTGTCCCGCCTGTGCTTTCTCCCGTTGTACGTTGGCGGCATGACCATGATGCCAAACGAGGATGTGGGCACGTGCTGCCGACTGCTGCCCCCGCCGTTGCTAATGCCGCCACTCAGCTCGACGGGATCCACGTCCATCATGGCCTCATTGTCCTGCTGCACATGCCGTGGCTGGTTTTTGTTTTGTAGCGACCGTGTGAGAAAAAGCACTAAAAGGAGATTTTGGTATCTTCATACCCCTCTTTGGTTCGTTGGCGAGACCAGCATGGGCGACGACGCGGCCGGCACGTGCGCCTTGTTGCGCTGAGCCGTCCGTTGCATAATAAAGTGCCAGCTGCGCCCGGGCGGCGCCGGCGGCTCCTCCAGCGTCCCTTGCAGCGCGCTCGCAACTTGTTTTTCCATAGAAGGCCGGGAACACACTGTGGTAAAATGGGGTCGACCATATGGTCTTCGGGTGTCGTCGTCGTCGTTGGCCAACGGCCTGCGGTTGTGCTGCAGCCGGACGTGCTCAGTGCCTGCCTTCCCTTTTTTTGGCTGTGGCTTGTCCCTTTTGTTAGCGCTTTTTCTTGTCGTTTTTTTTTTTGGTCGTGGCTAAAAGCAGAATCGGCGCGCAAATAAGCAGCAGGGATGGCCACGTCATGGAAGGCGCCTCCCAAGGCACAGGCACAGCCCCAGGCACAGCAGCAGCAGCTGGGGGGCGCATACCAACCGCAGTCACAGTCGTTCAATGAGGTACGATCCCTTTCCCTTCTCCTGCAAATTAATCGACGGGATCCCCCAGTTTGACCACAGCGACATGGAGGCGTTTGTGGACGACATGGTGCACGACGAGTCCGCGGACGACGTGTGGCAGTACTACAGCTCGATGATCCCTGCGCTCAACGTGGAGCCGCAGGCTGCTGCCGCGCCGCCCAGCAACGAAATGACGATCAACTTTACCGCCAACTCGAACCCGTCCTCGCTCAAGGCGCTGCAGGAGCTGATTAATGTGGCCGCACTGACGGTGCAGTCGGCCGGTACGGGTGCAAAGTTCAACATCACCCTGGCCGATGCGCAACCGGCGGCGACTGGGCAGCAGCAGCAGCAGCAAACAAGTTCTTCTGTGGAGTCGTCGTCGTCTGCCATGCCCATGATAGACGCAATGTCCTTTGGACTGCAGGGGCTCCAACTGAGCACCCTCGCAGGTGCACCCGTGAACACTGGAATCTTCCCGCGTCCGGTGGCACGCGATGGCGTCTCCGTGACCACGAACAATGCAACTTTCAAGACTTCGGCATCGCTCACCCAAAAAGCCCCGCTGCTTCCGGGAGGGCTCCTCCCAGCGCAGGCATCGGTGTTGGGGTTGTCCGCTGTCATGGGTGGTGGTGAGGATGTGGCAACTCTGCCGGTGACTTTCGCTCCTCCTCAACCAAGTATTCATCCGTATGTTGTTCCGAGCAACCCAGTTGCAGCAGGTGGGGCGACCTATCGCGCCCCCCTTGCTGGTGTGCGACCTCCCGTTGCCTCGAGCTCAGTTCCGATCTTGCCGTCGCCACCGCCAACCGTGCGCCCCGCTGTGCGCCCTGCCCCTGCTGTTTCTGAAGCAGCAGCAGTTTATTTGTCGCACTCCCAACTTGCGGCGGGCGACTCAGGCTCGAGCCCCAGCACCAGCACCAAC
>Ga0302226_10001997_pt1 | contig 14818 bp, 11 predicted proteins | sample II_Palsa_E3_3_FD_193524 | JGI IMG/M metagenome (GOLD analysis project Ga0302226, IMG submission 193524) | Peat permafrost microbial communities from Stordalen Mire near Abisko, Sweden - II_Palsa_E3_3 | ecosystem: Environmental > Terrestrial > Soil > Palsa > Peat permafrost | place: Sweden...
CTCGCGGCGAGTATCGGTAGGCAAAACTACGCGGTCAACGCACTTTATTTTCACGCTCGCATAACAACAGGTAATATGAACGCCAGTCATCTGGACGCACGTTGCCATGCGAGCAACTCAAGCGGGTCCCCGAAGAAAACTGGAAGCGTGATAAATGAAAGGATACCGTCGCCTGATTCCTTCGCTAAACGCATTGGTCGACTTTGAAGCTGTTGCGCGGCTCAAGAGTTTCACGCTCGCAGCCGACGAACTCGGTGTCACCCAGGCCGCCGTCAGCCGGCAAATCCGCTTCCTCGAAGACGCCATGAAGCTGCAGTTGTTTCATCGGCTGCATCGCTCGATCGCGCTCACGAAAGAAGGCGAAGCCCTCTTTTTGGTCACGTCGGAATCGCTCCAGAAGATCGCGGGCACCTTCGACAGTCTCAGCAGCAACACACGGGAGCAGGAATTCGCCATCCTGGCGACCGCCGCGTTTTCACAATTTCGCATCTTGCCCAGGCTGCCGTTGCTCAAGCGCTCGCAGCCGCAACTCAAGCTTCGCCTGACCACGCAGATGTTCACCGCGGACCTGCGTCATAACGAAGTGGATATTGCGATTCGCTATGGCTCGGGCAGCTGGCGCGACGGCCATTCAACGCTGCTCTTCAATGAAGAGGTCGTGCCAGTCTGTTCGCCGTCATGGCTCGAGGCACATGGCGAACCTCAGTCGCTGCAGGACATAAGCGATGCCCCGCTCATTGCCTACGACTCCACGTCGGAGGGCTGGATGGGCTGGGAAGACTGGTTCGACGCCGTGGGCATCAAGCGCAATCGCCTGAACTATGCCCTGCGTTGCAGCCTGTACACCGATGCCATTCAAGCGGCGTTGCAGGGCCAGGGCGTCGTGCTCGGCTGGCGGCGAATGCTGGGCGACATGCTGACGTCGGGACGCCTGGTGCCGCTCGGCGAGGCCTGCGTGAAAATGACCGACGCGTATTACGCCGTGGTACCGCACGGACACGCCGTCACGCCGGCGGTGGATGCCGTCATTGAATGGCTTCGTGAGGAACCGGTGGCATGAAACCAAAGTGTCTCGGCCATTCATCGCTGCCATTACTTCTTGTTATGCGAGCGAGAAAATAAAGCGCGTTGACGCTTCGAATTGGCCTATCGATACTCCGTTCACTCCGCGACTGAAGTCGCGCCTGGCAACGTAGGGAATCTGATAAGGACCAGCGGATGTCGAGCATCAATGGCACTACGCACGGCGCTTTGTTTCGCAGTCGGGCTTCAGGTCACGGCATGCCCGGTGCCCTGTTCGGCCGGCAGGACGTCTTTGAGAACGACGTCGATATCTTCTTCCACAAGCACTGGATCATGGTGGGTGTCACCGCCGACGTACGCGAGCCCGGCGATGTCTCGGCGGTCGATATCGGCCGCGCCTCGATCATCATTGTCCGCGACGATGACAACATCATTCGAGCGTATCGGAACGTGTGCCGTCATCGCGGCGCGCGCCTGCGCGAGCAAGGCAAGGGTTCCGTGGGAATGCTCGTCTGCCCCTATCATCAGTGGACGTACGGCCTCGACGGCGGTCTTAAACACGCCGCGCACATGGGACAGGATTTCGATCCGACCTGCCGCAGCCTCATGCCTGTCCCCATCCGCGTAATAAGCGGGTTGATCTTTGTGTGTCTGAACGACGAAGCGCCCGCGGACATCGCGGCGCTCGACGAGACCATGACACCGCGCCTCGCACCGTTCGATCTGACCCGCACGAAAATAGCCTACGAAACGGACATCATTGAAAACGGCAACTGGAAGCTGGCAATCGAAAACAACCGCGAGTGTTATCACTGCAGCGCGACGCATCCTGAGCTTACCGTATCGTTTCTGGCCGAAGATTTCGGCTTCTGCCCCGACGGCTTAAGTGAGGAATCGCAGCGTGCGCTCGCTGAATATCGGGCGCGTAACGCGGCTTCGCTTGCGAGTTGGCACAACGAGGGACTGCTCAGCGAAGCCGTAGAACGATTGGATGACGTAGCCACGCTGTTCCGAACACAGCGCCTGGTCATTGCCGGCAACGGCGAGTCGCAAACGATGAATACGAAGGTCGCCAGCACCCGGCTGCTCGGCGACAACACGCGCCGCGATCTCGGCGATACCCATTTGTGGACGCACAACTCATGGTCTCATGTCATGAGCGACCACGCGGTCATCTCGTACCTCATCCCGCTTGCACCGGATCGAACACTGGTCAGAACCAAGTGGCTCGTTCACGAGGATGCGATCGAGGGCGTTGATTACGCGCTGTCCGATCTGATTGAGGTGTGGCAAGCGACCAATGCTCAGGATGCCCGCCTCGTTTCGATCAATCATCAGGGTACGCAAGACCCAGGCTACCGGCCCGGGCCTTTCTCGCCTTTCACCGAGTCGTATCTCGAACGATTTTCGCGCTGGTACGCGACGCGGCTGGAAGCGCACGGCATCTGATGCCGTGCCTTGCGTCACGCTTATGATCCGGTGATCAACCGCGGTTGCCGGATGTTTTGAATACTCAGGCCGCGACCGTCGCACTTGTGGGATGGTTAGCGCCTGATTACTCTAGCCTTACAGTAAGCTCGGATCGCTTAGCGAATCCTTCTCGGTCCATTTTGATTGGCCCAGCACGCGCCCCTCCATACCGAAGCATTTACGCCCAAACATGACGGCCAGCGGCATGTCCCGCATCAAGCTAAAATGCGAAGTTAACGCGATGCAGCACGCACATGCATGCGCTCAACAGCACCTGAGCAGACACTGGGATCACGGGAGACATTCGTTCAATGGACGGCGCAGACTTACCAGGCATGCTTCCCGAGATGCTGCCGCGACTATGGGCGTTCGCGCTTCGCATTTCCGGTGATCGGCACGACGCAGAGGATCTCGTCCAGAGAGCCTGCGTGCGAGCGCTCGAACGGGCGCATCAATTACAGCCCGATACGTCGCCGCTAAGCTGGATGTTTTCCATCGTCCATTCCACCTGGATCAACGAACTGCGAGCGCGCAGCGTACGCAAGCGCTCCAGCATGGAATGGGACGATGACTTCCTGGAAAACCTTGCCGACCCTGTCGATAAAGGCCCGGAAGCCCAACTCATGCACGGCCAGATCATCAACGCGGTTGGACGGCTGCCCGAAGCGCAGCGCGTAGTCATGCTGCTCGTCGCGGTCGAGGGTTTGAGCTATCAGGAAGCGGCAGATGCTCTGGAAGTGCCCATCGGCACCATCATGAGCCGGTTGTCGCGCGCACGCCAGGCGGTTGGTGCGCTGTTAGGCACGCCTGATTCGAAAGCCAGGGCTTCGGTTTCACGCAAGGACTCCATCGCATGAAAACCGATGACCTTATGCTGATGGCCTATGTGGACGGCGAACTTTCCGCTGAGGAGAGCCGGGAAGTCGAGGATCATATCCGCGCTTCTGCTGAAGCCGCGGAGTTGGTAGCGCTGCTGCGAGCGTCGCGTCTTGACTACAAGCAGGCGTTCGCTACGCAAAAGTTGCCGCCAGTACCCGACTCGCTGACACAGAAGATCGAAGCGATGGCCCGTTCACACAGCGCTAAAAGCGCGGCTGCAAGCGCAAACGATCCTTCGGTTCCGCTGCCCTTAGTTGTCCCCGCTGCCGCCCCGGTTCGCTCGCGCTTGCGCGCGGTACCCACGTGGCTAGCAGCAGCCTGCGTCGCCGGCGCGTTTTTCGGCGGCCTCTTTTTGCGGCCCGGGACGTTTCCGCTTCTGAGCCCGGGCGTGCCGAGTTCCGGCGGCGCCACAATGGCAAGCTCCGGCCTCTCGCCGTGGGTAACCGCGGCGGTTGGCTATCAGCAGCTTTATACGCGCGACACGCTGGCTTACGCCGACGAGAATCCGGCAGCGACATCAAAAATAGTCGATGACATTCGTCGTGACGACAAACTCGCGCTGCGCATTCCCGACCTAAGCAGCGCCGGCCTGACTTTCAAGTCCGTGCGCCGCTTGAATTTCAACAACAAGCCACTCGTGCAGATCGTTTATCTGCCTGAGAAAGGACCGCCCATCGCGCTATGCGTCATGAAGGGCGTGAAGTCGGATCAAGCGGTTGCGGCACAGGTGGTCGACACTATGCACGTGGTCACATGGCGGCAAGCGGAACTTAGCTATGCGTTGATCGGCAAGACCGAAGGCGTCGATCTGGATGCACTCGGCAAGCGTATTTCGAACCGCGAGGTGGAGCAGCTATTTGGCAACGCGAGTTCAGCGTTGTTCCCGCTAGCCGGCTAAGCAATGGCGGTCCCAAGGCTTAGGCGCTAAACACCTGACGCCTTGAGCCGTGCAGGTCGGTTAGCGCCTGGCAGAATGCTTAGTCCCTCGAACCGCGTACGGTTGTGCGAAAAACACAGGCCGCCGCTCATCGGCGAAACGCAGATACACTTAGAACAGGCCTGTTTAGTGGCAACCGATCGGTTAGCAAATCGGCGCACGAGAAAAAGCGAGAATTTAATCATCAGCAAAAGTAACTGCTCAGTCTTATGAAATCGGACGATATCCTGCTAATGGCCTACGTGGACGGCGAACTGCCGCCGCACCAACACGAGGAAGTCGAGCGCGAACTGCGCACGTCTCCCGACGTGGCGGAGCGCGTCGCGCTGTTGCAGGCGTCGCGGCTGCCGTACCGCGATGCGTTCGCCGCGCAAAAGCTGCCGCCGGTGCCGGCTAGCCTTAGCGCCAAAATCGAAGGGATGGCGCGTGCGGCGAAGGCAAAAACCGCCGAGTCTGTCGCGAGTCCCGACATCAGCGTCAACGACCCCGTCGTTCCCCGTGCTCCCGGCAGCCCGTCTTCTTCGCCCATCCGCTCGCGGCTACGCGTAGCGCCGGCGTGGCTCGGCGTCGCCTTCCTGGCCGGCGCGTTTGCTTGCGGACTCGTGCTTCGGCTAGGCCCTGGCATGGGTCCGGCATCGAATGCAGGCGCTTCGCTAGCGTCGGTCGGCACGAGCGTCTCGCCCTGGGTAATGGCAGCAGCCAGCTATCAGCAACTCTATTCCCGCGAGACGCTGGCGTACGTCGATCCCGACACCAACCTGTCGATCAAGACCATCAAGGAAATTCGCGAGGACGATGGCCTCGCGCTGCGCATCCCCGACCTGAGCGCGGCCGGACTCACGTTCAAGCGCGTGCAGCGCCTGCGGTTCAACAACAAACCGCTCGTGCAAATTGTCTACCTGCCGGCGAAAGGCGCGCCCATTGCGCTGTGCGTGATGAAGGAGGTCAAGCCCGATGCAGGGGTGGCAGGCCAGCAGGTCGACTCCATGACCGTTGTCACATGGCGGCAGGCGGAGTTGGGCTATGCGCTGATCGGTCAGCCGGAAGGTGTCGACCTGACGGCGCTTGGCAAGCAGATATCGGCAGGCGGAACCGCCCCGCTGTTCAGCCGTGCAACCTCATCGCCGGTAGCTGCCGCCTTGGCATCGGTGCCCCTTGGCTCGAGGTCGTTTATTGTGGCTAGCGTGGAATAAATTGACTGCTTAGCTGTTCTGTTGATTGGGTCAGTCTTTTACAGGTGCATCCAACACTTAGCGGCAGGCATAAAGTGATCCAAGCGTAAAAGCGTTCGCTGCACCGCATCGCGGCAATAAACAGCGAACCGACCATCAAGCGGCGTTACCTTTCCGACTATCAGGCTCCCGCGCGCACGCGTTCAACCTCCGTGCTCTTCACATCGTCACGCTCCTTGAAGAGTGCGAAGTCGAAATCGATCAGCACGAACTGACCCTCCACTCCGTACGGTTTTCCTTCTGCCCCTTCCGCCTTTTTAAGCTCGGGTACAAGGCCGTCACGCGTAGCGAACGCGAAGTCGTCCCACAGATACGGATCGCCATCAATGTTGATCTGCGTCGTCAGCTTGCGATAACCCGGCGCCGAGATAAAGAAGTGGATATGCGCCGGACGATGACCATGACGGCCCAACTGATCGAGTAACTGCTGGGTCTTGCCTGCAGGCGGCACGCTGTAGCCCACCGGCACGACGCTCGTGAAGCTGTAGTTACCCGCGCTATCGGTACGAATGGTTCGACGCAGATTGAACGCCGGTTGCGACGCGTCGAAATATGAATAGTTACCCAGATGATTGGCGTGCCATACCTCAACCAGCGCATCCTTCAGTGGTGCGCCATCTTCGCCAATCACGCGACCGCGCATCACGAGCGTTTCGCCCGGATCCGTGCCGTCGTCCAGACGCGCATGCCCGACCGACTCCGGCGCGCCAGCTACATACAACGGCCCCTCGATCGTGCGCGGCGTACCGCCTTCAAGTCCTGCCTTTGATTCCGCCTCATCCATCCGCAAGTCGAGGAAATGCTCGAAGCCCAAGCCGGCAGCAAGCAGTCCAAGCTCACCGCTCTTGCCCGCTTCGCCAAGATAGTTGAGCGCGGTCCAGAACTCATCGGGCTGTACATCGAGATCTTCAATCGTATAAAACAGGTCTCGCACAACGCGGTTCACGATCGCCTTCGTGCGCGCATTGCCGTCGCTGGTGGCGCTATCGTTAATGGTCTTGAGCAGTGCGTCGATAGATGGGTGGTTCATGTTTTGTCTCCGTGTGTTGTGTGGGGTCGGTGCGGTTAGTTCGAATAGTGAGAGTCAACGCCGCAGCCGTTCGATACGTTCCCAGTCGAGCGTGATGCCCAGGCCCGGGCCTTGTGGCAGGTGCAGCGAAAAGTCTTCATAACGCAGAGGTTCAGTGAGAATTTCCTCTGTCAGCAAGAGCGGGCCGAACAACTCCGTCCCCCACTTCAACGAACTGAACGTGCTGAAGAGTTGCGCCGATGCAATCGTGCCGATCGCTCCCTCCAGCATCGTGCCGCCATACAAATCGATATGGGCCGCAAGCGCGATCGATGCGACGCTTGCAGCGCCCAGAAGTCCGCCGGACTGAGCAATCTTGACGGCGAAGACATCGGCGGAACGAGTGCTCGCCAACGCGAATGCATCGGCTGGCCCATGCAGTGCTTCGTCAGCCATGATCGGCACGCGGGCCAGGTCGGTGAGGCGCTTGAGGCCCGCGTGGTTCGTAGCGGCGATCGGTTGCTCGACAAGACTGACGCCGGCATCGGCGAAGCGCGGCAACGCCCAGATGGCGTCCGACTCGCTCCACGCCTGGTTCACATCCACGCGAACGTCGCCACGCTCACCGAGCGCTTTCTTGATCGCCACGACATGCGCTACATCGTCGGCTACCACGCCCGAACCAATCTTCAGCTTGAACACGCGATGCCGCCGCAGGTCCAGCATCTGCTCGGCTTCATCGATGTCACGCCGTGTATTGCCACTTGCCAGCGTCCATGCCACTTCAACGGAGTCCGTCACGCGGCCGCCAAACAATTCCGACAGCGGCGCGCCGATCCGTTGAGCCTGAGCGTCGAAGAGCGCCGTTTCCACCGCGCATTTCGCAAAACGATTGCCTTGGAACAGCTTGCGCAGCTTCGCCATTGCCGCACCGGGCCGCGTTGCATCCAACCCTTTGAGCAAGGGTGCGAAGTAGGTATCGATATTGACCTTGATGCTCTCGGGACTCTCCTCGCCATACGCGAGACCGCCGATGGTCGTGCCCTCACCCACGCCGCTTACGCCGTCCGAGCAGCGAATCCGTACCAGTACCAGCGTCTGACAGTTCATGGTCGCGACCGACAGGCGATGTGGCCGGATCGTTGGAACATCTATCAGCAGCGTTTCCACGCTTTCTATTCTTACCGCTGCTTTTACCTCTGTTTTTACCGCTGTCACCATCGTGCATTTCCTCCAGGAGCACACATGGTAGAAAGAAACGAACCGGGAAGTCCAACACCGCTTCCGACTACTTTCATACCCTGAAGGTATGGAGCTAATAAGCTTCTGGCGAGATGCTTTATCACGAGCGCCGCAACGACGACGCAAACCGCAGCGCAGCAAGAGGCGAACGCGAGTGATCGAGGGGGTTTTGAGGGGTGCGAGGTATTTGTAAAGAGGAGGGACTATAAATCAGCTGTCTGTTCTCAGAACCCACATAACAAGCCTGCCGGGCAAGATTTGCCGGGCGGTGCGGCGACGTTGCCAGTATCGAATCCCCAACGAAAACGCCGGTAACGTATGTCAGACGTTCTGTCGCAGGCCCTCTTGTTCACATTGGTTTGTGAAGCATGGATCGCTTCGTGACCGTCTTGGAATCCAGCGACAAGGGAGATAGCAATGAAACGTTTAATGACTATGACCTGCGCTGTATTTTCTTTAGTCACTTTCGCGCACGCCCAGAGCCCTAATGACTACGACGAGGGAATCGCGGCAGGACAGTTGGGCACTGCGTTGTATAACTTGGCGAATCCCGATAGACCGCTGCCAATGCCCGCTACTGACGCATCGCAAGATTCCAAAGTTTTGCCACGAGCAGCCTCAACACCCAATTCAACAGCGTCCGGCATCAACCCGGTCGCAGACACTGATCGTAGAAAGATTAAGCCATACGCGCAATGATTGCCTGGTGAAGACGGCGTGCTCGCGAGCCCAAAAAATACCAACCATAGGGCACGCAGCCGTACGCTCAAGTGCCGAAGGTAGCACGGCTGCAACCGTGTTTCGCCGGGTTTGTCGCGTATTGACTCCTAGTTGCCTACCCCTTTCCCCCGGCGATTCCATTGGGAAAATCGCGCCTAACCCGTCGGCGCCCACGGGTTCTGGCCGGCCTCAGGTGCTAGCTACCCCTACCCTGAAAACACCCACCGCTTCACGCAAGCTTTTGGCCTGATCGGCCATTGCTTGCGCTGCCGCCGTTGCTTGTTCGACCAACGCGGCGTTTTGTTGCGTCACTTCGTCCATCTGACCAACGGCGATGCTGACTTGCTCAATGCCAGTGCTTTGCTCTGATGAAGCGGCTGAGATTTCGCCCATGATGTCGGTCACTTGCTTAACCGAGCTCAACAATTCATTCATGCTCTTGCCGGCTTCCGCTACCAGGCCAGAACCCGTGTCAACGTGATTGAGGGACTCACCAATCTGATCCTTGACTTGCTTGGCTGCGCTCGCGCAGCGTTGGGCCAGCGTACGCACTTCTCCTGCCACAACAGCGAAACCGCGCCCCTGCTCGCCGGCGCGCGCAGCCTCAACGGCCGCGTTCAGCGCAAGGATATTGGTTTGAAACGCGATGCCCTCGATCAGAGTAATGATCTCACCCACTTTCGAGGCACTAGCGGATATATCCCGCATCTTCGTCACCACGCGCTCAACCACATGCCCGCCCGCGGTCGCTGCGTCGGACGCGGTCTGGGCAAGCATGTTTGCCTGCTTCGCATTGTCGGTATTCTGCTTTACCGTGGACGTCAGCTGTTCCATGCTCGCCGCGGTCTGTTCAAGCGAAGCCGCTTGTTCCTCCGTGCGTTGCGACAGGTCGACGTTACCCTGCGCCATTTCATTGGCCGCGACGGCGATCGAATCAGCCGATGTTTTAATCCCCCCGACGATGCCGCTCAGTTGTGCGCGCATTGCCTCGAGCGATGCCATCAAACTCCCGCTTGCCCCGCGTGCGATCGCAACCGACACGGTGAGGTTTCCATCCGCGATCTCGCTGGCTACGCGTTGCGCTTCGCTGGGCTCCGCACCGAGTTGCTTCAGGATGCTGCGCGTGATCAGCAACGCGCCTATCACGCCAACAATCAGCGCGGCGAACGCGGCACCGATCATCGCGACTCTCAGCTCAACATAGCTGCTCTCAGCCCGATTTGCCTTGTCGTGCATCGTCGTTTTCTCAAGCTCGATCAGCGATCGAAGCGTGCCTCGCCATTGAGTTTGTTTCGGCACGACGTCTTGCATCAAAGCCTTGCCAGCCGAGGCTTTATCATTTGCAACAATGAGCTGGACAACATTGGCCATGAGCGGTCGCGTGGAGGCTTCATCGTCTTTCAGCTTTGCGAGAAGTGTTTGCTCCGTATCCGTGATTGCCCCGCTCGACACGAAGATGTCATTCAAGGCGCGCGACGCATCCGCATAGATCCCTTCTTCGTGCTTTATTTTTTCTACGATGGCTTTTATGTCGCCTTCGTTATCGACCAGCATCATGTCGCGGAGTGCGATGGAACGTTGGTCGAGGGATGAGCGCATGGTCTGGGCAAGCGTCATCTCTTCCGTGCTGCGGTCGACAATACTCGTCAGTGCCTCGTCGATTCTTGACATGCCGAATAAGCCGACGATAGACACCACGCCAAGAAGGACTAGTAACGCACCAAAGGCGGCCGACAGGCGGGTCACAACTTTGAACTGGCTCATCAAAATGACCTTGTAGATAGAAATTTAAAACACGCGATATCTGCTTTAGCGGATCATGCGGCTGTATGGAATTCTTTCAAATTGCTGTCTTTCAAATTCCTTAAACGGATGCCGTGCAGACGAGCTTGCGCGAGCCTCTGTAGTCGTATCGTCGACTTTTCGAGGGCTCACGTTGCAATGGAAATGCGTTCACGTGCGAATTGCGGTGCACATTCGAGGATGGGCAGTTGGGCTTTCAAGCAATCGTCAAAGCATCTGCCTGTGTGATGCAGCATGCCCACCGTCTCTTAGCGTGCTCGCACCATGACGGCTGGCAGAAAAACGCAAACTTCCCCTATTTATCGGCGGATAACGGCGGATCTTTAGCCGTCCATGCGCGTCGCCGGCTCAACTGATAAAGACAGCAACGTGCCGGGTAGTGGCGATACCGGTATAGGCAGCGGACTGGCTGCGCCGCCGCGCACGCCGTAGGATCCGGGTTGAAGCTCGCTCGCTTGATCACTTTGCTCCGGCCCTCACAAAGTCGCCGGACAACATTCAACCGCCCACGCTGACCCGGACAGGATGATGGACAAACAAACGGCAAGCGCACGCTACGACGATCCTCCGGAAGCGGAGGAGTTCACCCATTGGCGACGCAATCTCATCGTCTGCGTATTTGGGTCGTTCACAACCATTGTGGCCATGACGCTCATGCTGCCGTTCTTGCCGCTTTACGTGGAGCAGTTAGGCGTAAAGGATCATGCCGCGATAGTCCAGTGGTCCGGCGTCGCTTACGGTGCGACGTTTTTCACTGCCGCACTGACCGCACCCCTTTGGGGAAAGCTTGCCGATCTCTACGGCCGCAAGCCGATGCTGATCCGCGCCAGCCTCGGCATGGCCGTCATCATGTCGTTGATGGGGATGGCGCACAACGTCTGGCAACTCGTTGGCCTCAGGCTTCTCGCGGGCTTGCTTGGCGGTTTTGCATCGGGCTCCACCGTGCTGGTCGCCACCCAGACACCGAAAGACCGATGCGGCTGGGCACTCGGCGTCCTGTCCTCCGGCATCATGGCCGGCAATCTGGTCGGCCCGATTATTGGTGGATCACTGCCGCCGCTGATCGGAATACGATTGACCTTTCTCGCCTCGGGCGCCCTTATTTTTATGGCGTTCCTGGCAACCGTATTCTTCGTCAAGAACGAGCGTCACCCGGGCTTGAACAAGAAGGGAAAGCGGCGTGGGAGTTGGGCTGAGATCGCAGACAAGCGGCCGACTGTGGCCATGCTGGTGACCGGCATGCTCCTGATGCTGGCAAACATGTCGATCGAGCCGATTATCACGGTCTACGTGGCGCAAGTGGTCGATGTCCGGCAGGTCACGTTTGTCGCGGGACTGGTGATGTCGGCGGCGGCATTGGGCAGCATTCTCTCGTCCTCTTATCTGGGTAAGCTCGCCGATCGCGTCGGGCACTGGAACGTTATCATCGGCTGCCTCGCGGTGGCGGGCATCCTGCTGATCCCGCAAGCGTTTGTCACGCAGGGCTGGCAATTAGTGGTTCTGCGATTCCTGATGGGTCTGGCACTCGGCGGCCTGCTGCCTTGCGTTGCCAGCGTGATCCGGCACAACGTACCGGCGTCGGTTGCAGGCAACATGCTCGGTTATTCGACGTCTGCCCAATATACCGGGCAGGTTGTCGGACCGCTTGCAGGCGGTTTCGTCGGAGGACATTTCGGCATGCGTGAAGTGTTTTTCGGCACCTCGGCATTGATGATCGCGGGCGCGATTTATAACTGGATTCTCAGGACAACCGTTGTCGACAAAGCCCCTAACCCATCGCTAAGCGGTGCAGTCGAGCAAGCCGCAAAGGACCGCTGATTGCAGCGTTGGCTAGCGCCCTCGGTCAGCGAATACCCTGCGCTTCAGATGCCGAATCCACTGCACGTAAAAAAAAGCGGTTCCATACCGGCAAACGCCTTGTTTGCCGGTTCGCTCATCCCCCATGCCACAATCACGGTCGGCGCACCCGCGAAGCGCGAGTGCCTGACATCTTCCATTGCACTCTTCTGTGCCCGTCCTTTGGAAAAATTCGGACGTATCGGCGAACCCGCTGCATCTTTAACCGTCTGGGGTCTGCATGGAGCTGCGACAACTCCGCTATTTCATTGCGGTAGCCGAAGAAATGAACATTACGCGCGCTGCAGGTCGTCTGAATATGACGCAGCCGCCGCTTAGCCGGCAGATACAGCAGATCGAAGAAAGCGTCGGGTTGCCGCTGTTCGAACACGGCTCACGGCCTTTGCGCCTGACCGAAGCGGGCCGCGTTTTCTACGCACAGGCGAAGCGCTTGGTTGATGAAAGCGATGAGCTTGTGCCACTCACACGCAGGCTCGCGCAACTGGCGGAACGCATTGTGATCGGCTTCGTGCCGTCGACTCTTTACGGTGCGCTACCGCAGGTCATCCGTGCATTTCGCGAAGCCGCTCCACAGATCGAACTGTCGCTGATCGAGATGTTTACGCTGGAACAACTCGGCGCTTTAAAGGGCGGACGAATCGATGTCGGCTTTGGACGACTTCGTTTCGACGACGTGCAACTGACGCGCGAAGTCCTGGTCGAGGAACGGATGATTGCCGCGCTACCGGAAGATCATCCGTTAGCAAACGCTTCGGTGGAATTGACGCTGGAGGATATGGCTCGCGAGACGCTGATTGTGTATCCGAGTTCGCCGCGCCCGAGTTACGCGGACCAGCAGTTATCGGCACTGCGCGATCATGCGCTTGAACCTGCCGCCGTACACGAAGTGCGGGAATTGCAGACAGCGCTTGGACTCGTTGCGGCGCGAGTGGGTGTGTCGCTGGTACCGGAGAGCGTCGATGGTTTAAGGGTGCATGGTGTCGTCTACCGGCACCTGCCCGACCCCGGCCCCACGTCGCCGATCATCATGAGCCGCCGCCTTCAGGACGAAGGGCAGACCACGGCGCTCTTCTGTTCCATCGCGCGTGACCTGTTCCGCCGTGGCCTGGCTTTTACAAGCCGCTAGTTGACGCTCTGCCCGCTAGTGGCTAGTGGCTAGTGGCTAGTGGCTAGTGGATCTGGCATGACCGGCACGTTAAAAAAAAGTCCCAACCGGGCGGGATGGGACTTAAGCACGACGAGGATCACCTTCGCCGCGGGACACACCCTCGGAAGGGTGATGACAGTGTCTCCGCATTCGCGCCGAAAGGAAATAATGTCGGCCTCGATCTGACAACATTTAACGATCTGCCCAGCGAGAACGCGCCTAGGAGAAGAGTAAAAATGTGCCGGGCGTAACGGGTAATTTTTGCTGCCAGTTCGATGATGTGCATGCTGGCAAAAAAATCCTGGGAGCTGTTAGCGGTATAACCTAGCTAAAGCTAAGTCACGTCGCGCCGCTTCGGCAATGTTGCCGCTCTAAGCAAGCCCAGGCCTCGCCACCGCTCCTACGATATGAATTGCGCGCCCCGCGAGCAAACCGAACAATGCCATCACGAAGCAAAGCGCTGCGCAGAGACTTAAGGGGACACCCCAGCCACCCAAATCGCTATGCAACCAGCCCACGAGCGTAGGTCCCAGAGCGGCCAGCAGATAACCAACGCATTGAGCCATGCCCGACAAAGCAGCCGCTTCATGCGCACTGCTTGCCCGCAAACTGACGAATGCCAGTCCCAGGATAATCGCCGCGCCCGTTCCGATCCCTACCAGCACGGTCCAGATCGTTGCGCACTCAGGCGCAAGCAACAGACCGAGCAACCCAATCATGGTGACGATCGAAGAACTGAAAGCGGCCAGACGCTGGTCTTTCAAGTGACGCATCACAGGCATGAGCACCAACGCGGGAACGGCGGTCGCAAGTTGCAACGCGCCATGCAGCGACCCGGCATGTTCCGGTGAATAACCGGCATCGCGCAGGATGGTCGGAAGCCAGCTCACCGTGACGTAGTACACAAAAGAGTTGAGCCCCAGAAACAGCGTCACTTGCCAAGCAAGAGCCGAACGCCACACGCGCCCACCATGCGGAGGCGTGGCCGTCCCTTGCGCCGGCGCCGTACGACTGCGAAGTTGCGGCAACCATATGACCGCACTGACAAACGGAAGAATGACAAACATCGCAATGCCAAGCCGCCACCCCAAGCCGGAAAAACGCGCAAGCGGTATTGCGATGGCCGAACTGATTGCTGCCACGAAGCCCATTGTCAATGCATAGACCGCGGTGAGCGTGGCGACCTTCTCAGGAAAATCCCGCTTGAGCAGGCTGGGCAGCAGCACGTTGCCGATCGCGATGCCGCTGCCGATAATCCAGGTCCCAAGATAAAGACTCCAGACCGGTCCCGTCGAGCGCACGACGATACCCATTCCGATCAGCACCAAAGCGATGAACAGCGAACGCTCAAGGCCATATTCCCTCGCTAAAAGCGCAGCAAAAGGCGATACGACAGCGAACGCGAGCAAGGGTAATGTGATGAGCATCCCGGCGGCGGTGGTGCCAAGACCCAGGCTGCTCTGGATCATGTCCAGCAGTGGCGCGACGCCGGTGATCGG
>Ga0302226_10002000_pt1 | contig 14799 bp, 24 predicted proteins | sample II_Palsa_E3_3_FD_193524 | JGI IMG/M metagenome (GOLD analysis project Ga0302226, IMG submission 193524) | Peat permafrost microbial communities from Stordalen Mire near Abisko, Sweden - II_Palsa_E3_3 | ecosystem: Environmental > Terrestrial > Soil > Palsa > Peat permafrost | place: Sweden...
AAACGACTACCAGGACGGACCCAACAAGCGGCAGCGAACGGACCAGCCTTCCTCTTCCTCCTCCTCGTCATCGGTGCGCGCTGCGGGCGCCCCTGCGTACCCTCATCCGCCGCCGCCCCCTCCGCCTCCGCCACCGCCACCACCACCCCCGCAGCAGCCGCCTCAACCGCCGCCTCCATCACAGTAGCTGAGATAAACTTTTTTGTTTGCTAGAAACGAATACAACAGTGACAAACAGACGGGGCGATCAAAAGTGGCCCTATCGGATGCCAGCTTACAAGTACAAATACGTGCGGTATCTGGCAAAAAAATACAATGGGCAACACACCGGTGACGTGAATTTTGCCGGCATGTTGAACCAACGGACTGCCCACGGCGGACGCGGCGGCGGTTCGTTCCTGCCTGCGCCCACGCCGTCCGCCTCGTCCTTGTCGTCGTCCTCCTCCGCTGTCTCGTCTGCGTCATCGATGGTGAGGACGGTGAGACGGCTGTTCAAGCCCAAGAGCGAGGTGGCCCCCGAGGTGCTGTGGGCCGCACGCAGGCGCTTTGTGCTGGCGGTGCTGGCGGTGCTGACGCTCGTGTTTGTGGCCGTGGTGTGGCTGGTCAATCGTGGCAGCGAGGGCGCATCGCCGTCGTCGTCATCGTCGTTGCAAGCGACAGCCCTTCTGTGTGACGACCAACAAAACAGGTATTGAAAAGAACGACCGCACCCCACACTCACAGACGTCTGCAGGTGTGCCAAGGTGCCCATCGGCAAGTACACCCGCAGCCAGCTCATCGACGCGTTCCACCTGGGCGCGATCGACCGGCTGGAGGTCCCTCAGGGAACGGCAGTGTTTATCGAGAGCGGTGGCATGGTCGGCGTCGAGGGGAAAAAGGCGTTTGGCCCGGGGACGCATCCGTGCCGTCATGGCCACGACGTGTGCAGGCTGTTCCGGCAGGTGACGGTCACGGACCAGTTTGTGGTGACGCCACGGCAACGCCATGAGGAGGGCGAGCTAGTGGGGATCGAGGTGTGCAAAGATGGCCAAGAGGGCTGCTTTGTGCTGCCGCCGGGGAGACACGAGGGACAGCTATCGGGGGATGTCACGAGCATCAGGACAGTCGGGGCTGCGCGGGCGCTTATCTCATACGAGGAGAGCCGTGCGCCCCATGTGCTCGCCCCAGGACAGACCTTTGTCCGTACGCTGTCTATTTGAAATCTATCCTGTTCTGAAAACCACTTATGTTTCTTATGTAGCGCCACTGGGGAGCCCGATCAACCGCATCAACGTCGTGCGAGAGGAGGACACGTCGTTGTGGCTGCCGTGGCTCGCGCTCACCGACATCCGTAACGGCGAGGCGTTGCGCAAGGGCATCCACAGCGTGCTGGTGCCAGTGGCGTCGATGCGGAAGGACGGCCACGTCGCTCCTGTCTGCCTCTTTGAGCACGTAGGCACCGACGTGGGCAAGATTATCGAGTATGCGGCCGGCATCGACTCGATTTGGCACGCCATCTTGTAAAAAAATAAATAAATAAAAAGAAGAGATTTTTTTATTTTATTTTTTTCAGGTTGCTGAAGGATCCGCTCGGTCTTGTGCCCATCTTTGCCTTCACCATGGACCCGTCGATCGGCGACTCGCTCAAGCAGACCTGGCTCAGCGTGGCCTACCTCGGCGGCGCAGACACGGACCGGACCGTAACGGGGCAAGACGTCATCAACGCCATGTCCAAGGTGACCTCGTCTGCCTCGATGGTCTTCCTCTGGATGGACTCGTGGTTCCTGGCCGAGGATGAGCGCACGGGCGAGATCAAGCCTGACGATAGGCTGCAGCCCGCAGCGTGGTCCCCCTGTTTTGCGCACCAGCGCGGCCAGTTCATCTCTGTCGTCATCCTCGTTGCCGTTCCACCCTCGCCAACCGCGGCAGAGGGGGGCGATCGCCTCACGGCCGAGTTTCAGACGCCGTCAGACGTCGACGCATGGATCGCGGCCAATCCGGAGACGGCCCGGCTGCCCATGACGGTCCTGTTCAAGTCGCCGCTCCTGCTCAAACTGCGCTCACTCCCTGTGTCTCCCTCGGCCGACACGACGAGGCCACTCGGATGGGCATCGGCCTTCACATCAATAGGCATCCCTGTCACTCTCACGACATGTAAACTGGCAACTGTATAAAAAGAAATACTCGGTCGCTGTTTTTTTTTTTCCCCTTCATTTGGTGGCCTTCTTGCGCGATGCAGTGGCCGTGGGGGTCTTGCGCTTCTTCCCCGTCTCGGTCTCCTCTGCGTCGCTCCCGTCAGCGGCAGTGCTGCTGGCCGCTGCGGCCTTGGTCGGCTCGGGGGCGTACTGCGCAAACCTCTTGACAGCCTCGCCGTCCTTGACGAGGAAGAACGTGGTGGCGTAGGAGCAGCTGGCCTTGACGATGCCGGGCACGCCCTCGAGGATGTCGACCTTTTTCGGGTTGGCCGATCCCTTTTGCGCCTCGCCAAAGCCCAGCTCGCCGATCGCGCCCTGTCCCCACGCGATCACGGACGAGTCGGCCAGGACAACGTTGCTGATATTGCCGCACGAGATATCGCGGACTTTCCATCCCATCAGGTCCTGCACAGGCCTAGAACGACACTGAACAAACTGCAAAGAGACAGGGGCCCAACGTACTTGGGGTACATGTTGGCATCGCCCATGGTCTTGTACTTGCCCCAGCAGTATGTCTGCGTCGAGACGGTGACAGCGAAGGAGACCTGGGCACCGGCAGCGATGCGCGTGGCCTTGAGGTGCGGGCGCGACGTGAAGATGGGCAGCTCCTTGGGGACAAACTGGTCCTTCTGGTCCGTCAGGCCCAATCGACCGTTGCCAGCAAAGCCCTTGGAATAAAAGCATTATTTATTTTATTTAATACTTCATAGTTACCCAGCAAAAGACGGCGCCCTGGTCCGACAGTGCCACCGAGTGGTTGTTACCGCACACGACCTCGACAATCTTCTTTCCCGCGAGCACGGCAATCTCCTTTGGGTGCGACTGCGGCGTAAACACGATCTTGTTGGCCTTTTCCAGCACCTGCCCATCGGTCCCGTGGCCCAGCTGGCCGTACTGCGGGCTGCCGAACGAGACGACGGCGCCCGTCTCGAGCAGCACGAGGGAGAAGTCGACGCCGGCCGCGATCGACACGGCCTTGTTGCCGCCCAGCTGGACCTGCGACGGCGTTGTGTACACGTGGCTGAGCTGGCTCTGCCCGCACTGTCCGCTCTTGTTGTCGCCCGCGGCGTACACCGATCCGTCCTCGGCCAGGAACAGCGAGTGGTGGCGGCCACACGCGGCCTGCACAAACTTGCCCTTGCCCTTGAGCGCCTTGACCAGCTCGGGAACGGCGCGCACCGATGTGTCGCCCAGGCCCAGCTGGCCCGTCTTGTTGCGGCCCAGGGCAAAGACCTCGCCCGTGCGCGACAGGAAGAAGGCGTGGTTGGCGCTGCAGCCCGACGACAGCGCCACAACGTCCTTGTCAGCAAGGGACGCAAACACGTGAGGCACCACAAGAGAGCCGCTGTTTTTATTTGTTTATTTATTGCGGTAGTTTAGATAAGAGCGAATCAGCAGCGGGACAGCACGGGCGACACACCCTTTGGTCACATCCTTGCCGCCGATCTGGTCCCATTCGACGCCGCCCGTGATCAGCACAATGTTTTTGCTCTCGGCGTCGACGTGCGCACTTGATGACGCAGCCATTTCCGCGGTGCCGGTCCCGTGTCAAAAATGTTCGCAAACGACCAAAAACACACAAATTTTATTAACAAAGGACGCTGATGCTTTTTTTTTTTCTTTCTCGAGACGGTGTCTTTTTCTGGTCTTTAGTTGGCGTTGACAAAGGTTTGGATGTTCTTGAGCCACTCGAGGTAGCTCTTGTTCTCCTTGACGTTTGTGTACTCGGGGAGGAACGTGGCCAGCTCGCTGTCGATGCCGCGCTCTTCGAGGTAGGCGTAGAAGCCTGTTTGGACATCCTGGATTTTTTTTTGCTGAAGTGAGAAAAGGGAGGGAGGAAATAAAAAATGGTACCTCGGCGAGCGAGAGGAAATCGGGGCCGGTGTAGAGGTGGCCGCTGTCGGGGTTGGCCTTGATGCCCTTGTCGGTGACGATGGACGCGTCGTGCGAGTGGATGACGTTGCCGATGGTGACGCGGCCGTCGACAGCGTAGCACTCAAAGACCAGTGCACCCAGCTCCTTCTGGAAAAGGGAAACTCTTTCAGTGAGAGGAGAGAGGAATTATCGTACCGCGTCCTTGGTGATGGTCACTTGGAAGGCCTGAGTGTGGGCCACACCGTCGATGTCGTCCTCGCCCTCCTCGGCGGCCTTGTGCTCGTCGCCTTCCTCCTCGTCCTCAAACTCCTCCTCTTCATCGAAGCCGGCGTCCTCCGTTCGCTCGTACTCGAAGATGACCTTGACGGTCTGCACACAAACTGCATAAGAAAACGTGCGAACACGGACGACAAAGTCACCTCGTCCTTGTGCTTCTTTGTGAGGATGACGAGCGTGTCGTTCTTGTCGTCGTACACCTGTTTGCGCATTATTATTTAGGTCGATTCGGCCGTGGCTCCACGGGGCGCAACATGCCTTCCACTCCTTGTTCTTTGCGAGGTACGCAGCAGCCTCCTCCGACTCAAAGTCGTCCTCCTCCTCGGTCTCCTTCTGGAGGGACTTGGCGAGCTTCTGGTCGGCCGAGACCTTGGGGCCTAGTCAAAAAAGAAGCACATGGGGGTTTAGTTGCGCTGCGCCCACTCCAGGCTTACCCTTGGCGGCCGTCTTGGGCGCAGTGGCAAACTAATGGGTTCAAATAATGGGTTTAAAAGGGAAGCAATGAACGGACTGTGCACTGCGGTTTTTTGGTACCGTGGCAACCGAGGCGCGGGCGGCCATGGGGACGGCAACGCGGGTCACGGCGACCGATGCAGCACGGCGCGAGGCAGCGGCGACGAGGCCGCGGGCGGCAAACAGACGAGAGGCCATTGCAAGAGGGAAGGGAGGCAAGCCACGTGGAGGGACGTAAATGGGGGGCGCAGTGCGCTTAAATGGCTGCGCACCGATGACGTACGTGGTCCGTGTGTTTTTTCTTCCTTTCAGATGGACCGTCTCAGGCAACTCGTCTTCCCCGTGCTCAGGACGGGCGGCGGCGGGACGACGACCACCAGCACGCAGCAGCAGCAGCAGCAGCAGCAGGCACCGTCGGCGTCGTCGGCGTCATCGGCATCTGCTACCACGGCAAACATAGAACCGATCACTGGCGGGCCGGCGCCGCTTGCCGTGGACCCCTCGATGCCGCTTGCCGTGGACCCCTCGATGCCGCTTGCCGTGGACCCCTCGATGCCGCTTGCCGTGGACCACGCGATGGCCGGTCCTGATGTGCCTGCACCTGTACAGCCCCCTGCTCCACCACCGCAGCCTGCACAACCTGCACAACCCGCACAACAGCATAACCAGTTTGTGCTGCCACCAGGCTTGGTCGTGGGCGGCGTCCTGCTCGCGATGGTCCTGATGCACGGACTGGCCAAGCCTGGGCCCTCGAGCGAGTACGAGCGGCTGCTCGACGTCGAGATGCTTCGGCTGGAGCGTCGCAGGAAGAACCTCACGATCGGCCCACTCAGGAGCTACTTTGACAGCGTCAAGGCCAAGACCTCGCCGAGCATCTCAGAGGCGCTGCTCAAGAATATCGCTGCCGAGTCTGATCTGCTGCTGCCACCACGGACCGTGCAGTACTGCCAGCTCTCGACCAAGAAGGGCCCGTGGTGGAAGTGGCTTTTGGGCCTGGGCAGCGGCGGCGGCGGAGGGGACAGCGGAAACATCTGGTCGTCATTGTTTGGCCTCGGGAATGCCCCGGGCACCTATAAAGCCTTCGAGACCTGCTGCCTCGAGGAGTTTGACGCGGCGGTGGCGGCCCGCCTCAAGGCATTCTCTCAGACAAAGCAAATCAAGTCTGGCTTTCCTGTTCGCGAGATAATTTGCTAACTAGAGTTATTTTTTTTCGTGTTTTGTTGTTGCTTTTTTTAATAACGTGATATTATTCAGCGTCCTTCGCGGTCGGGTTGGCGCCGATCGTAAACAGGTAACAATCGCGTGGCAAAAAAAAAAAAAAAAAGCCAGCAGCCAATCAAATTCCACCGCGCCACAACCAACCGCCGCGCTTGTCTGAATGGAGGTCGTGCGCACCAACTTTCGCGCGGCGCGTCGCGTGGTGATGGACGCCGCGATCAAGGGCGCCGACTTTGTCGCGATCGACACGGAGCTGACGGGGCTGCAGGCCAAACAGGCGGACCGCTACCTCATCGCCGACACGCTCGAGGAGCGCTACGCCAAGCTGGTGTCGAGCGCGACGCAGTTTGGCGTGACGCAGTACGGCGTGGCCACGTTCAAGTGGCAGGCAGACAAGCAGCGGTAGGCTTTTGGCCTCTTGCGTCGACTAATTTCCCCTCGCCGAAAACAAGGTACCTGTGCCATGTGTTCAACGTGTACCTGTTCCCGCGCGACCAGGACGTCAAGCACCTCATGCAGTCGTCCTCGATCGAGTTCCTTGCCCAGCACAACTTTGACTTTAACAAGTGGGTCAAGGAGGGCGTGGGGTACTCGGACCGCCGCCGTGTCGAGTGGCTCAAGCGCAAGTTCCCCCTGCCCGACGTCGTTGCGGCTACAACGGCCGAGTCCACCGTGGACGCATCGCCCGCAAAGCAGCTGATCCAGCTCAGCGGCGACGACAGCACGTTTGCCCAGGAGATCCTGTAATTAACTGCCAATTAATCCGTTTACTTATCGCGCGCGCAAAAAAAAAAAAAAAAAAAAAACAAGGGCCTCGATCGACAAGTGGATCACCAGCGAAGGAGGGCCAGTGACACCACTCGACCTGCCCCAGGTCAACGCGTTCCGCCGCCGCATCATCTACGAGCAGGTCGGCGCCAAGTACGGCTCGGAGCTGACGCTGGAGAGCGTCGAGCACGTCGGCGCGCAAAAGTCGATCCGCGTGAGCAAGCTCAACGTGCAGGACAAGGAGGCGCACGACCTCAAGAAGCGCCAGGACGTGGAGGACCAGCTGGTCGACGGCATCGGGTTCACGGCAATCATCGACATGATCATTGAGCTGAAGAAGCCGCTGGTCGGCCACAACATGCTGCTGGATCTCCTCCACACCTTTGCCAAGTTTGTCGAGCCGCTCCCAGGCACCCTCGGCGACTTCAAGAAAAAGGTCAGCGACCTCTTCCCCTCGGTCTTTGACACAAAGTACATCTTTGGCGCCAGCAAGCTCGCGGGCGACGGCAACTTTGACTCGGGGCTGGGCGATGTCTTTGGCCTGCTCAACGGCGAGGCGTACCAGGCCAAGCCCGCGATCGACGTTGACGAGTCCTGCCCCAACTATGCCAACGGCGGCGGCTTCCACGAGGCCGGGTACGACGCCTACTGCACCGGCGTGGCCTTTGCGCGCATGCTGCACCTGCTCTCGGTGAGGCACGAGCAGCCCGACCTCACTGGCCCGTCCCTGATCCAGTCGCCGTTTGTCCAAGAGTACGCCAACCTCCTCTTCAACATGCGCTGCATCTATGCCCACCTGAACCTGTCGGCCAGCGACGGTACCCTTTATTTTATATTTTATTATTTTTTTTTGAAAAGAAAATTTCGTAGAAAAAATCTGCAAGCCAAACCAGGTGCCCCTCCACGTCTCTGGGTTCCCCAAGGACATCAAGAGCTCCCACATCGCCGGCCTCACGGGGGTCGCCAATGTCGAATACAAGTGGATCGTATGCTGCATTTTTTTTTTTTTTTATTTCTTCACCTACAAGTAAATAAAAATCACAAGGACGACACGTCCTTCTTCATCTTTGTGGACCAAGCAACCGACGTCAACGAGCTCCTCAAGACCGCCGTAGCCCAGTGCGCCAGCATCCAGATCGTCCCCGCCGAGCAGTTCTTCTCGCAAAAGGGCCAGCCCAAGCCGCCGACCGAGCTGGCGCCGTTCTCGCCCGCCAAGTCGGGACCGCCCATGGTCATCCTCGCCTCGCCCCCTGCGTCCACGACCCTCTCGGACGCGATGGAGACGTCCTCGTTGACAACCACGGCGGCGGGGAGCGGCGACGGCCCGGCCGCCAAGCGTGCAAGACTGTCGGCGTCAGGGAAAACTGCGGAGTGATGACTGAATGTTCGAGGAAAAAAAAAAAGAAACTCTGAAAAACTTTTGTTGTCTTCGCCGGAGTCACTCCCAGTCAGACGGACACTTGCCACTCCCCCTCGCTGCCACCCGCCTCCATGGCGCCCACCGCTGTGACAAGCACTTACCGCCCCGACGCCCCCCACACACAATGAAGCGGACACTGCAGCTGCTGGTGTGTCTCTCTGTCGTGCTGCTGTCCGGCCTTGTGCTGGTGCTCTCGTCGTCCTCGGTCACGTCCTCCTCCGGCGCTAGGACGGCTGCCTCCACGACAGCGACCAGACCAGCACGGATCGTGTACGGGATCATGCTGCACCGCACCGACATGCTCGACATGGCGCTGGTGCTGCTGCAGACACTGTACGCCCCAGAGCACGCCTTCCTCGTCCACTTTGACGCCGACGTGGCCCCTGGGCTCGTGGACCTGTTTGCGCGCCAGCTGCAACGGGACCTGAACCTCACCGCTGCCGCCGCCAGCCAGTCCAATGGCAGTCTCAGTCTGGGCAGCAACGTCGTCGTGCTGCACCGCATCCGCACCGAGTGGGCCAAGTGGTCGATCGTCGAGGTGCAGCTGCTGCTGCTGCGGCGCGCGGCCCAGTGGACAGCTTGGGAGTGGGACTACTGGATCAACGTCAGCGCCGACATGTACCCGCTCGCCAGCAACACGCACATTGCCCAGGTGCTCGGCCGGACGGCGCCCGCGTCCTTTGTGCACTCGCTGGGCGTGTTCCCCAAGGTGCCGCAGTACTCGTACCGCGTCGAGCTGGCCGGTGCGCGCTGCAACCATGCCACGACGGTGAACAGTGCGCATCCCTGCAACAGGCTGATCGGGACGCCCGGCGGCAACCTGGTCGGCTTTGGGTCGCAGTGGGTGGCCCTGCACCGCTCCTTTGTCGAGTACGTGCTCAACGAGACCCAGTCCAACCTGGCGGCCTGGTCCGCCTACTTTGGCAAGTACATTGTGCCCGACGAGTCGTTCTTCCAGACGCTCGCCGTCCAGGACAGCAAGCCGCCGCACGTCCACGTCGAGCCCTACAACCTCGTCTTCCTCAAGTGGAACACGGACAAGTGCGCCCACCCGACCGACGGCAACCATCCGTGCGCCCTGGAGGAGAGCGAGCTGGCCTCGGTCGACCTGTCGCCCCATGCCGAGCGGCCCTTGCTCTTTGCACGCAAGTTTACGCGGGCGCCGTGCTACCTGGGCCACGTGTCGTCCCACTGCCGGTCCATCGCCGACTACGTTGCTTGAGAAAAAACCATCACGGTGTAATCTACTCTATTATGGCATATTATCATTACAAGTAGACAAGGAGATCGCGGGAGGGATAGAGGGTAAATCCACAGCGGGCCTCGATGGGACGGTCGCCAGCATCGTCTGCCAGGGAAAAATGGTACTCGGTCAGGAGGACGGTCGCGATCGCGTCCAGTTCCGCCTGGGCGAGCCGCTGGCCGAGACAGACGTGCTGGCCACCGCCGAAATTATGGACGAGCCGACGGCGCGATTCGCTGGTCAAGTGCCGCTCGGGCACAAAGGCTGAGGGGTTGGGCCCCCAGTCGCTTTCGAGCTGGTTGATCGCCGGCAGGTTGACAAAGACATGCGTGCCCGCGGGGATCGTCACGCCGTGGGCCGTCAGCGGCAGTTGCAGCACTCGGGGGACGATGAGGGCTGCGGGGTACAGCCGCATTGTCTCCTGAACACAGGCGTCGACGTAGCGGGCATCGATGTGCGCCGCCGCGGGCAGCCGATGCGTGCACGTGAGATAGACGAGCCACTGGAGGGTGCTGGAAGTCGTCTCGAGGCCGGCCAGCAGCAACGCGATCGTCTCGTCCACGTCGGCAGCCTCGTCTTCGCCCTGGACGTACGCCTCCAGCAGCGCGTGGGCTCGATCGTGCTGGTCCAGGGCGCTGGGGCTGTCGGTGTTGTTGACCTCGTTGAACGTCCGGTTGAGCACGCCGATGGCCCGCACCGCCGCGCCGTCCCGTTGCGGGTCCAGCCCACGGCCAAACAGGAAGCGAACGAGCACGTCCATGACCGTCAGCGACAGCAGCTCGCTCATGTTGACCACCGCCCCGCGTGCGTCCCCTAGGACAGAGCGCAGCCGGTCCAGCGCCGCACCCAGCGCCGCGTCCGATCGCCCCTTGGCACGCGCAGCCGAAAACACGGTCGTGCTCAGCGCGCGCCGGCGCCGTCGCCAACCAGCCTCGTCCATCCAGAACAGGCTCGTCGGCGCTGTCCGCCACGTGGCCGACGGGGGCTCGCGCACGTGCGACTGGGTCAGCACCTGGTGGGCCACGTGCACATCGGCCACCAGCACGACCCAGGCGGGGCCCAGGCGCAGCTTGAACACGGGCCCGTTCTCCGTGGTCCACCGAACGAGGGCAGTCATGAAGTGGTCCATGTCGTCTGGTCGTTGCCGCGCGGAGGGGATCGCGGCCAGGCCAGTCGCCGCAGCCCTCCTTCCAACGACCAGCACCAGCAGCACCAGCACCAGCAGGACCAGGACCAGAAGAGCACCGACGAGCATCGTTTTGAAAAGTCCGCCCGGTCCTCCAGGGAGAGCATCGTGAGAATGATGGGCCCGATTGCGCAAGCATACGTCATCCACTTTCTATCCACCTCAGCAACTGCTCAGCCAGCGCCAGAGAAGCCTCGCCGCTTCACCCCCCCCTTCCTCTTCACCGCAGCATAGTTTTCGTTCCCTTTTGAGCAGGCGAAAATGTCCCTCTAAGGAACCCCCCAAAACGACCAACCAGCCTCGCTTCTTTTGTGTGACCGAGACAAGCGACCCCCCAACAAAATGACCGTCCCCCACAGAACAAGGACAAGAGCACGAACAAGAAGAACCACAACCAACACCGCAAGATAGTCTGTGCCAATTCCGCCCCCCCCATTAGACTGCAATTAAACCCGCTACCATCATCTGGTAATTAATCTGTAATACAACTCGCCTCCTAACGCTGTGCCCTCAGAACCCTTACCCATCGGCCTTAACGAACAAATGCACTTTTCTTTCCCCTCGCCGTCGCCCGTGTCGCTCGCAGGCGTCGCCGTTTCGTCCCCTCTGGCCTGCGTCGACAAGCAGCTCGACATGTTTTCACCCGGCTACTTTTGCGACCTGGACCAGCAGGCCATGGTGCCCGATGAGCTGTCGCCCATGCCGACCTTCGAGGTGGACGTGTTTGCCATCCCTGCCCGCGAGTTCAAGCTCGAACCGGTGGCCACGCCCAACCGCCGCGCCGTCGCCCTCGCCGCCGTGACCTGCGATGCCGCGTCGCCCGAGAACGCGGATTACAACGACGACTCGTACCCGGCCTCCAGCTGCGAGGAGGACACCAACCCCAAGCGCAAGACAAAGAAGGTGACCACGGCCGACATTGTCACGGTGCGACGCAAGAACGGCCACAAGGTGGGCAAGACGCGCGAGGACTTCAAGACCGAGGCCGAGTATGTCCGCTACCGCGACCGCCGCGACCGCAACAACCTCGCCGCCAACAAGTCTCGCGAGGCCAAGCGCGCCGTCCTCGACTCGATCGACCACCGGGCGACCGAGCTGCAGCAGGAGAACTTTGAGCTGCGCACGCGCATCGACGCCCTCACAAAGGAGATCGGCTACCTCTCGGCCGTGGTCAAGGCCAACACAGCCGGCAAGCGCGTCGGCAAGTGAGAAAGAAATACCGTGTTGTTTGTTTTTTTTGTTTTTTTGTGCAAAGGAAAATATATAAACTACTTCACCGGTTGGGTTTGGACGTGCTGGCGGCCGACTTCCTCCTCTCGATCTCGTCGGCAATGCGCTGCCCGGGCATGAGTGTAAACTGCAGCTCTGGCTGCATCTGCGGTGCTTGTCCCCTGCCACTGCTCAGCTCAATGCTCCTCGTGTTGACCTCTGCAGAGAAGAGCACGTAAATCACAAAGACAAAAACAGCGCGGGTTACTTTGCACGACCGCAGCAGACGACTCGACGAGCACGTTGACCACGGCCACGCACATCGGCATCGCTGATTATTGACCTCAGGATAGTTCACTGCCCGGCGGGGAAAACAAGCATACCTCCGTCGCCTGCCATGACGACCACGCCCGACGCATTGCCCACCCCACCCAGCGCCGTCTCGATCCGCCGAATCGCCATCGCCATGTCGTCCGACTCGCCCAGCACAATCCGCGCACTCGCTGCCGCAGGGGGCGTCGTGGACGCCGATGGCAAGTTCGAGGGGAAGACGGTCAAAACCTCCATAAAAAAACGACAAAATGAATTTGAGTGTCCCACAAGCCGTGCTCCCCGGCAATTTTGGCCAAAAGGACGGCAGGGATTTTTCCGAACGGCACTTTCAACAGGTATTGTGCCTAAGGCCATTCCTAGACTTGCATCCCTTGTGGTGCAAGTTCTTCTTTAAAAAAAAAATGAAAAAAGTCTGGTGGTTGCTGAGTCGCGGTCCGCTCAAGAAGTCAGCGATGTCTTGGTCAGCGGTCTATCTTTTCCAGCGCTGTCCCTCTGTTGCCTGTTCAAACTGAGAAAAAAGAAACAAGGAAAAAAAAACATACCAATCGATGACAGCATAATGACAAATCGCACACGTGCTCCCTATTTTGAAGCGTGTCTTTTCTCTCCACGATGAACGACAGCAGCGACAGCAGCAGCGGCAGCGGGTCGACCACCTCGGATGCGGAGATCGCGCTGTCCATCCTGTACGTGTTGCTATCCCCCGTATCCCCCCTCATTGCAACGCCCACCCCCCTTATGAAAGGGTCATGATGATCCTGCTGGGCCTGACAGCGGTCGTGGCGTACCTGCTGCAAAAGTTCAAGGTCAAGTACGTGCACGAGACCTTTGTGGCGATCGTGATGGGCGCGATTGCTGGGCTGATCATCCACTACACCAACGCCGGCGACGACAAAGACTACTCGGTAAGCCACCACTCATGAATGATAACCATTTGATACGGGGGGCGGCTCCACCAGTTCAACGCAGACTTGTTTTACTTTCTGCTGCTGCCGCCGATCATCTTCAACTCGGGCTACGACCTCAATCGCCGCCACTTTTTCAGGAACTTTGTGGGCATCCTGTCGTTCGCGTTTGCGGGGACGGTCATTGCGACGCTGGTCACGGGCTTCCTCCTGTATGCCTTCATCGCCGCTGGGCTGGATGCGGGCGGCATGCAGCTGGTCGACTGCCTCGTGTTTGGCGCGCTCATCAGTGCCACCGACCCAGGTACTCAAGTACGAGTAAAAGAAAAAAAAAATTAAAATTATTGTGTTCAGTTACGGTCCTGGCCATCTTCCACGCCATGCACGTCGACCCCAAGATCTTTGCGCTCGTGTTTGGCGAGAGCATCATGAACGACGCCGTGGCCATCGCCCTGTACGAGTCGGTCATCGGGTTCAAGGAGGGCACGGTGGTGAACGCAGCCAGCATCTTCACCGTCCTGGGCTCGTTCCTCGGCATCTTTTTCGGCTCGTTTGCCATTGGCACGCTCACGGGCTGCGTGTCTGCCCTGGTAAAACCCCGATCGGGGGGCACTCATCTGCTAATAATTAAAAAATAAAAAAAGGTGTTTAAACATACGGGTCTTTACAAGTACCCCGGCCTCGAGGCGACCGTCTTTGTCGTGTTTGCCTACGGGTCCTTCATGCTTGCCCAGGCGGTGGGCGCGAGCGGCATCGTGTCGATGCTCTTCTGCGGCATCGCCATGGCCCACTACGCCTTCTTCAACATGTCGGTCAAGACGCAGCAGACGACAAAGTACATGTTCCACCTGCTCTCGTTCATGGCCGAGAACATGGTCTTCTCGTACGTGGGCATGTCGATCTTCACCAGTCCCAGCCTCGTCTACAAGCCTGCCTTCATCGTCGTCACCTTTGTATACGCCCTATTTATTACTTGTTATTTAAAGCATTATTTTTTTTAGTTTGTGATCCTGCTCGCTCGCGTGTTCAACGTCGTGCCCATCTCGTTTGTGCTCAACAAGCTCAAGCGCGACCCCAAGGACCACCTGACCGTCCCCCACCAGACGATCCTGTGGTGGTCTGGCCTGCGTGGCGCCCTCGCCTTCATGCTCGCCACCCGTGTCGAAGGCCCCTCGGGCCCCATCATCCTCTCGACCACGCTCGTCATGGTCGTGGCCACGGTCGCGCTCTTTGGCTCGTCCACTCGCTTCATGCTCGAGTACCTCCAGATCCCCATCGGCGTGCCCGAAGAGCCCGCGCACAGCACCCAGCACGACGACACGGTCATGACCAACTGGTTTGGCCGCATCAACAAAAAGTACATTGAGCCCTTCCTCAAGTCGCCCATGAAGAACCACGACGAGTTTGGCGGCCCAGAGTCGCCACTGCCTGTCCCAGCGCACGCCCTCCTGCCCACGGAGGACTCTGCCGATGGACGGGTACGCCTCGAGCAGTTCCCCGATTCAGAGGTGCTCGACGTGTCGGACGGCGACGGCCCCCTCATCAGCAAGCCCGCAGAGCCGGTGCCGGCGTTCCGACCTGCGATGCCCCGGCGTGGCACGACGGCGCAAAACATGTCTGAATTCATGCTAGAGACAGAGGTCCGTACAAACGTGTGGCAGTAAATCTTTCCTATCTTTTCTTCATTCTTCTTCCAGAATTAAAAAAACAACTAATAAATACATGTTCGTTTTTTCTTT
>Ga0302226_10002008_pt1 | contig 14749 bp, 9 predicted proteins | sample II_Palsa_E3_3_FD_193524 | JGI IMG/M metagenome (GOLD analysis project Ga0302226, IMG submission 193524) | Peat permafrost microbial communities from Stordalen Mire near Abisko, Sweden - II_Palsa_E3_3 | ecosystem: Environmental > Terrestrial > Soil > Palsa > Peat permafrost | place: Sweden...
GTGCGGAGTGTTACCACCATCGGCAATCCCTTTATCAGCGGTTGGCAGAATGACTTCGATGTGCAGATTGAAGGGTACAAGGCACCCAATCGTCAAGACTCGAATGTCATGAACAACACGGGCGGTGCGCACTTTCTGGCGACTGCGGGAATACCGCTGCTGATGGGCAGAGATTTCAGCGAAAGCGATACATCCACGTCGCCGAAGGTGGCGATTGTGAATGCATCGTTTGCGAAGAAGTATTTTGGAATGAGAAACCCGGTCGGATACCACATCACCTTCAAACCCTGGAAAGAGGATCCGGTCTCCTACACGATTGTCGGGGTGTGCGCGGATGCGTTCTACAACTCCCTGCGCAGCGAAATCAAGCCAACCTGGTACCAGGCGATGGCGCAGGAGAAGGCCGGCTATCTCAAGAGCGTGAACTTCATGCTTCGCGCCAATGGTGATCCTGCGGCGCTTACAGCGTCCGTCTTGGCTGCGGTGCGGAATGTCGATCCGCGGTTGCTGGCTACCGATATGAAGACGGAGAGCGAGCAGATCGATGTGGCGCTCAGCTCCGAGCGGATGTTCGCGCAGTTGTCTACATTCTTCGGCGCGCTTGCCCTGCTGCTGGCTGCGATTGGGCTCTACGGGACGCTGGCGTACAGCGTGGCCCGGCGCGAGCGTGAGATGGGCATCCGGCTGGCGTTGGGAGCGGAGCGCGGAGGACTGGTGAGACTGGTGCTTGCGCAAGGCTTACGCCTAGTGCTGGTGGGCATTGTTGCCGGATGGATCGCATCTGCTCTAGCGGCGCGCGTGCTCGCCCACACAATCGAGAATGTACTCTTTCATGTGCATGCACTCGATCCCTTCTCGTTTGTAACGGCCGCACTCATTTTGACAACGCTTGCATGTGCAGCCGCTGCAATTCCAGCTCGCCGTGCGGCAAGCACCGATCCCATGCGGGCTCTTCGTTCGGAATAGGAGACATCATGATTTGGCTGAAGCGAATTTTCACACGGAAGCGCCGCTATGACGATCTCTCCGTCTCGATCCAGGAGCATATCGAGGAGCGAACTGACGAGTTGATGGAGGAAGGAATGTTGCGCGAGCAGGCTGAGCGGAAGGCGCGACGGGAGTTCGGCAATGTGGCGCTGATTCAGGAGCGGAGCCGCGAGGCATGGCAGTGGCGCAGGCTTGAATCGATTCTGGCAGATCTGAAGTTCACGTTGCGGCGGTTGAGGAAGTCTCCTGGGTTTACCGTAATCGTGCTGCTGACGCTGGCGATCGGGATCGGCGCGAATACGGCGGTCTTCAGCGTACTCAACAGTGTGCTGCTGCGGCCGCTGCCCTATCCGGAGCCCGAGCAACTGGTTTCACTCCATCTGAATGCGCCTGGCGCGCCTGGGCTAGCTGAGTTTCGAAGTGAGCTGCGCCTGTCGGCCTCGATGTACTTCACGTTTGCCACGCACAACCAGGCGTTCCAGTCTGTGGGCGTTTGGGGGCCGGGGACGGCAAGCATTACTGGACTTGCGCAGCCGGAGCAGGTCAACACGGCGCAGATTTCCGGCGGCGTTCTTGAGACTCTGAACGTTCCTGCCCTCACCGGCCAGTGGCTTACGGAGGCGGATCAGGATAGCCATGGACTGGGGCGGGTGATGTTGAGCTATGGCTATTGGCAGCGGCGTTTCGGCGGCGATCCGAGCGTTGTGGGGCGCACCATCCAGGTCAATTCTCAGCCGCGTGTGATTGGCGGAGTGATGCCGCGCGGATTCAAAGTCGTCAGTTACGATTTCGATCTGCTGGTTCCGATGGCTCTCGATCCGGTCAAAGAGCAGCTGGCCGGCTTTGCTTATCGCGGTATCGCGCGACTCCGGCCGGGGGTTGGCATCCCGCAGGCGAATGCCGATGTGGCGCGCCTGATCAATGTATGGATGGACTCATGGACGAACGGGCCGGGCAGCGATCCGAAATGGTATCTGAGATGGGAGATCACGCCGGCGCTGGAACCGCTGAAGCACACCGTGGTGGGCAACATCCAGGCAGTGCTGTGGGTGGTCATGGCAACGATCGGAGTGGTGATGCTAATTGCATGCACCAACGTGGCCAATCTGCTGCTGGTGCGCGCGGATGGACGCCAGCAAGAGCTCGCGGTCCGGTCGGCGCTCGGAGCGGGACGATGGCGGATTGCGCGTGAGCTTTTGCTGGAGAGCGTGACGCTGGGCCTGCTGGGCGGTGCAGCAGGCGTGGCCGTGGCATACGCAGGACTCCACTTGTTGACAACGATCGGTCCGTCGGAGCTCCCGCGCCTGAGCGAAATATCGCTTGACGGCTGGTCCATCGCCTTCACGCTCGTTCTCTCTGTGCTTTCCGGATTGTTCTTTGGCGCTATCCCGGCATTGCGCTATCTCCCGTCGCGGCACGGCATTCCTTTGCTTGGGGGCATGCGCACCGCAAGCGCAAGCCGCGAACGGCATCGCGGCCGCAACCTGTTGATCGTCACCCAGGTGGCCATGGCGCTGGTGCTGCTGATCAGCGCGGTGTTGATGATCCGCACCTTTCTGGCGATGCGGGATGTCGATCCCGGCTTCTCCGATCCCAAATCCCTCCAGGTCATGCGTCTCACCATTCCGGAGACGCTGGTGAACGATTCCACGACCGTGCTGCGTATGCAGAACAGCATTATCGATAAGCTAGTCGCAATTCCCGGCGTCTCTTCCGTCGGATTCGCGGCATCAGTTCCCATGAGCGGGGCTGAGCCGAGCTGGGACGAGATCCTCATCGAAGGCAAGACCTACGAAAGCGACAACCCTCCCATGCGCCTCTACAACTACGTCTCGCCCGGCTATTTCCATACCGCCGGTACGAGAGTTATTGCAGGGCGTGATTTTGCGTGGACCGACATCTATGGCTTGAGGCCGGTGGGCATGGTTTCCGCGAGTCTGGCGCGCGAATTGTGGGGATCGCCTCAGGCCGCCATCGGCAAACGCTTCCATGAGTTTCCCGGTCAACCCTGGAATGAAGTGATCGGAGTCGTCCAGGATGTGCGCGAGAACGGTGTGGACCAGGTTTCGCCGGCAACCGTCTACTGGCCCTCCCTGTCGCACGATATCTTCGGTCCCGGGACTATGGGGGTGTGGCGCAGCATGTACTTCGCGATACGGAGCGATCGGGCTGGAACGCAGACCTTCATCAACGAAATTCAGCAGGCTGTATGGTCCATCAATTCCAATCTGCCGGTGGCGGATGTGAGCACCATGCAGGAGGTCTACAGCGACTCGATGGCCCGCACCTCCTTCACGCTGGTGATGCTGGCGATTGCGGGGACGATGGCGCTGCTGCTGGGAATCATCGGGATTTACGGCGTAATCTCTTACGGGGTCTCACAGCGGACGCGCGAGATCGGCATACGTTTGGCGCTGGGTGCTCAAAAAGGCGAGCTGAAGTGGATGTTCGTCCGGTCGGCACTGCTGCTTACCGCTGTCGGAGTGGCAATTGGGGTGGGTACAGCCGCCGCACTTACGCAGCTGATGAAGTCGCTGTTGTTCAATATCAGCCCGCTGGACCCGTTTACGTACATCACGGTGCCAGTGATCCTTGGGCTGGCTGCAGCGCTGGCGAGTTATTTACCGGCGCGTCGTGCGGCTGCTGTGGATCCGGTGGAGGCTTTGCGTGCGGAGTGACAAAGCGAAGCGCTTATATAAAGAACTATAGGTACGGACCATCCCACCTTAACCCCAAAAAGGCGTGGCGAAGGTGGGTACCCAGATCTGTCTGATTTTCCAGTTAGAAAGCGACGGAGGCGGCTCTTGGGCTTACTCCGCTAAGTTCTGCTGCGCGGGCCTCGGCGTAAGCTGCTGCGCCGAGCAAGGCCGCGCGGCTCTCCAGGATCACACGCACTGGCATGTTGATGAGAAGCTGGCTCAACCGGCCTTTGTCGGTGAAGGCGCGCATGAAGGTGCCGTCTTTGAGTTTGTCGAGGATCTTGGGGGCGATGCCGCCGCCGAGGTAGAGGCCGCCGACGGAGAGGATTTTGAGGGCCAGGTTGCCGGCCTCGGCTCCGTAGGCGGAGACGTACATGTCCAGGGTCTTTTCGCAGAGTTCGCTCTTGGCGGCGAGAGCCAGCTCGGTGATGACTGCGTTGGGATCTTCCGAGACGAGGCGATCGCGCAGCCAAACTGGCTCTTCCATGCCGCGAACATCGCGCAAGAAGTCGTATATGTTGGTTATTCCCATGCCGGCGACGACGCGCTCGTAGCTGACGCGGCCGTTGTACTTCTGCTTGAGGAAGCGGAGCAGGTCGATCTCGTCTTCGTTGCGCGGGCCGTAGTCGGTATGGCCGCCTTCGGATGGCATGGGGACGTGAATTCGGCCGTTCCAGGCGAGGATGCCTTCGCCGAGGCCGGTGCCGGCGGCGATGAGGGCCCGATTGCCGATTTGGCTGGCGTCGCCTTCGGCGAGGGTGTAGATCTGGTCAGCTTTGAGCTCTGCGACGCCGTAGCCATTGGCCTCGAGGTCGTTGATGAGGAAGACGTGTTCGATCTTGAGGTTATGCGCGAGTTCCCGGCTGTCGAGGGTCCAGGGCAGATTGGTGAGGCGAAGGCGGCCGTCGCGAACCGGACCAGGGACGCCGAAGCAGGCGGAAGTGGGCAGATCGCCGCCCAGGAATTCGCGGACGATCTCTTCGAGGCCAGAGTAATCCCTGGCGGGAAAGCGCTCGTCGCGGGTGTACTGCAAATTTCCATTGATAAAGTCGTACAGCGCCAAGTGAACCTTGGTGCCGCCTACGTCGCCTGCAAGAATCATCGAGCTCTCTCCAAATGGCCTTTGCCGTCTGCGCCCGGAGGAGGTAGCTGGGCTGCGGCAGCCTTATCCAAAATCAAAGTGAGTATACCGCTTGCGGGCCATATGAGTTGTGAAGGCAGGCGCTCGACATCTTTGGGACCGAGAAAGACCTCTTTAAGCCGGTCGGCTTTGTCGGCTCCGGCGATGAGAAAGAAGACTTCGCGGGCATGATTGATGACTGGCCAGGTGAGGGTAACGCGCCACGTGTCCTTTTGCGGGACCTGGTTCGCGACGACCAAACGGCCCATTTCGTTGAGGGCCTCCGTATGAGGAAAAAGTGAAGCGGTGTGCCCGTCGTCGCCCATGCCGAGGGTGACGATGTCGAAGCGTGGGGCTTCGGCGCCTTCGAGGCGGAAGCTGCGTCGGATGTCGAATTCATATTGTGCCGCGGCCACTTCGGGCTCGAGCTCACCCTGGATTCGGTGAATCTGATCGGGGCGAAGGCTGATGTGGTCGAGCAACGCTTCCTTGGTCATGCGGTAGTTGCTGTCGGGATGGTCGGGCGGGACGGTGCGCTCGTCGACGAAGAAGAGCTCGAGCTCCGTCCATGGCATGCGCTGGAGGAAGGGGTGCGCGGGATCAGCGAGGAGGGCGAAGGTGGCTTTCGGAGTGGATCCGCCCGAGAAGGCGATGCGGACACGGCCGCGGGCGGCAACGGCTTCCTCAGCAAGTTCCACCAGGTGATGGGCCGCGTGGTACGCGAGGGCGGCTGGGTCAGGCTCGACGACGTAGGTGATGTTCAGCTTTGCAGGCATTCAGGCTCCGAAAGGCAGTATGAAGTGTGGAGTGTGAAGTGTGAAAGGTAGTATGAAGCTGGGTGTGAGAGGCAGAGCGTTTTGTTCTAGATCAAATCCGCAAAGTTGCCGATGGGCATCTCACCGTTCACACTCCACACTTCACACTGCTCTTCAAAGTTTGCGCCAGGCGTGGCCGTCTTGCTTCAGGAGTTCGTCAGCGCAGTCGGGGCCTGCGGAGCCGGCGGCGTAGTTGGGGAAGGTTTTGGGTTTCTTTGCGGCCCAGGCTTCCAGGATCGGAGTGTAGAGTGCCCAAGTGGTCTCTACACCGTCGCGATGCGCGAAGAGCGTCTGGTCGCCGAGCATGGCGTCGAGCAGGAGGCGTTCATAGCCGTTGGCCGAAGACTTGCCGAAGGCCGCCGCATAGTCGAAGTCCATGGTGACGGGACAAACGGACATGGCTTGCGTCGTGGGCACTTTAGCGCCGAAGCGGAGGCTGATGCCTTCGTCGGGTTGGATGCGCATGGTAATGACGTTGGGCTGGATGGGGCCGCAATCGCTGAGTGCGCCGCGATTGAAGATCATGAGCGGCGGCTGCTTGAACTGGACGCTGATCTCGGTATAGCGCCTCTTCAGACGTTTGCCGGCGCGGAGATAGAATGGGACACCGGCCCAGCGCCAGTTGTCGACTTCGAGACGGACGGCAGCGTAGGTTTCGGTGCCGGATTCTGGGTCAACGCGATCCTCCTGGCGATAGCCAGAGACATCCTTGCCATCGATTTGCCCTGGGCCGTACTGGCCGCGAACGGCGTGAGTGATGGGTATAGACGGGATCGCCTGCCAGACCTTGAGCTTCTCCAGACGGACGCTCTGAGACTCAAAGGACATGGGTGGCTCCATGGCGACGAAGGAGAGCAGTTCCATGACATGGTTCTGCATGACGTCGCGCAGGGCTCCGGCTTTCTCGTAGAAGGGACCGCGGCCTTCGACCCCGAGGGTTTCAGCAGCCGTGATCTGGATGTTGTCGATGTAGTTGCGGTTCCAGACAGGCTCGAAGATGCCGTTGGCGAAGCGGAAGACGAGGATGTTCTGGACGGTCTCTTTGCCGAGGTAATGGTCGATCCGGAAGACCTGCCGCTCGGCGAAGACTGCGTTTACCTGCCGGTTGAGTTCCTTTGCGGAATCGAGGTCGTGGCCGAAGGGCTTTTCGACGACGGCGCGAATCGCGCCCTTTTCTGGCTTGGCGAGGCCGTGGCTGCCGAGGTTCTCGATGATTTCGGTGAAGTATTCGGGAGCGGTGGCGAGATAAAAGAGGCGATTTCCGCCTATGCCGTTCTCTTTTGCGATGCGGTCGAGGTCGGTTTTCAGGTTGGCGTAGGCGGCGCCGTCGTCGAAGTTCATGGCGAAGTAATTCACTTTCTTCACGAACTCTTCGAGGTGAGGCTCTCCTTCGGAGACGCCGCCGAATTCGAGGATGCCTGCGCGCATGTCGGCTGCGAATTCGCCGCCAAGGGGGCGCCGGGCTACGCCGACGATGGCGAATTCTTTGGGCAGGAGACCGTTTTGCTCGAGATGAAAGAGTGCAGGCAGCAGTTTGCGCTTGGTCAGGTCGCCCGAGGCGCCAAAGATCACGATGATGGTGGGTTCGGGGATCCGTTCTTTGGCTGCGGGAACGTTGGAAAGATCTTCAGGGCTGACGGTCATCTGTGCTGTAGCCATGGCTTTTGCCTCGTAAAGCAGCTTCTAGCTGCTAGCTTCTAGCCCCTAGCTCGATGCTGGAGCTTGGATCGATTGTGGTATCCCACCTTGAACACGATGAACTGTGTTGAAGGTGGGGCACCCAGTGTCGTTGAATGAGCTTCAGTCTTTCTTGACTGCGTGACCGCCGAAGGCGTTGCGTTGAATGGCGACCATGCGGTCAGTGAAGTTGTTTTCTTCGCGAGAGCGGATGCGCCGGATTAGAGACTCGGTGATGATGGGCGCGGAAACATTGAGGTCGATGGCTTCGAAGACGGTCCAGCGGCCTTCGCCGGAGTCGGCGACGTAGGCTTCGAGGCCTTCGAGGGTGGGATTCTTCTCCAGGGCTTCGGCCGTTAGATCGAGAAGCCAGGAGCGGACAACGGAGCCGTACTGCCAGATTTTGGCGATCTGGGGCAGGTTGAGGTCGAGGACTTCTTTCTTCTCCAGGATAGTGAAGCCTTCGGCGTAGGCCTGCATCATGCCGTACTCGATGCCGTTGTGGACCATCTTGACGAAGTGGCCGGCTCCGGAGGGACCGACGTGTCCCCAGCCCTTGTCGGGAGCGGGGGCGAGGGCTTCCCAGATGGGTCTCAAGTGCTCGACGGGTTCTTTATCGCCGCCGATCATCATGCTGTAGCCCTCTTTGAGGCCCCAGACGCCGCCAGAGGTGCCGCAGTCGACGTATTGGAAGCCTTTGGCGGTGACTTCGCCGTGGCGGCGAATGGTGTCTTTGTAGTTGGAGTTGCCGCCGTCGATGATGATGTCGCCCGGCGAGAGGAGCTTTTCTAGCTCGGCAATGGTCTCGTCGACTGGGTCGCCGGAGGGAACCATCATCCAGACGGCGCGAGGGGCTTCGAGTTTCTTGACCAGATCCTCGAGGCTTGAGGCACCTACATTGCCAGATGCGGCGAGTTTGGCTACGGCGTCTGAACTGAAGTCGAAGCCCACGACGTGATGTCCAGCGAGCCGGATACGCTCTGCCATGAAGCCGCCCATTTTCCCTAAGCCGATGAGTCCGAGTTGCATGTACTTCTCCTTCGTATCTCTTGAGAGTATTCGATGTTGGAAACGGTTAAAGGATTTCCAGTTCTCTGAACTGGGCGCGAAGCTGATCTTCGCCGAGAAATTGAATGGCCTGCATACCTGCGTCGCGGGCGGCCTGGGCGTTTGCGGCGCGATCGTCGATGAACAGGATGCGATTTGCGGGCCGGCCGACGATATCGATGGCGCGGCGATAGATGTCGGCATCGGGCTTGCGCATGCCGAGATAACAGGAACTGAGCTGGATTTCGAGATATGGCTCGAGGCCGTATTTTTCCATTCGGTACTCGTGCAGGAGACGCGACTCGTTGTTGAGGACTCCGACCAGAAATTTGCAGGACGTGCTGATTTCGCGCAGAACACCCATGGCGTTGGAAGGGATGGGAACGGATTGCGATTTCATAACTGCGATGAAATCGTCCGGGGTGAAGGTGCGCGGCTCATGGAAGATGGTTGTCTCGAGGTAGGCATACATGTCGATGGCGTCGCGTTCGAGGGCGTCGTAAGGCTTTTCATGGCGGGCCTCGAAGGCTGCGCGGTCGAGGCTGAAATGCTTCAGTACTGCGGCGCGTTCGACATGATCCCAGCCGTTGGTGAGCATCACGCCGCCTACATCAAAGAGGATGGCATCGAATGGAGCGCCGGGGATGCTCGGGGAAGAGGACATGCGCAAGATACCTTTCGGGCGAACTCAAAGAATCTCGGACTGCAAGAGAGGCATAAGTCGTAACGGCGAAAGCTTCAGGCAAGTTACAGGAAATTCACGGTGAGTCGCCCCGGGGCTGTGGCGATTCACGAAGCGGTCTTTGCGTACTTTGCCTCGATAGCGAGGACTTTGTTGAAGCGGCGAACGAAGCGCGGTTCGTTCGCGACGAAGTTTGCGGCCAGGAAAGAATCCGCGACGTCGTGCGCGGTTTCGGTGCCGATGACGCGGGCTCCGAGGACGAGGACGTTCATGTCGTCGTGCTCGACGCCCTGGTGCGCGGAGTAGTGGTCGTGGCACATGCCGGCGCGGATGCCGGGTATCTTGTTGGCGGCGACGCACACTCCAACTCCTGAGCCGCAGATGAGCACGGCGCGTCTGGCGACACCGGCGCGGATGGCGTCACCAACAGCTTCGGCGGAGTCGGGATAGTCGGAGGGTTCGGTTGAATGGACGCCAAGATCGACGACCTCATGGCCTTTGGTCGCGAGATAGGCGCGGACGTCCTCTTTGAGGGGGAAGCCGGCGTGGTCGGAGGCGATTACGATTTTCATGAGGAATCCAGGGATTAGGGAATAGGGAACAAGGAATAGCCCGTCTAAGCTATCCCCCATTCACGTTGGATTTATTTGCCCAGCAGCACCTTCGCGCGGGCAGCTACGTTTTCGGGACTGAAGCCGAGTTCTTTCATGGCGATGGCGCCTGGCGAGGAGGCGCCGAAGCGGTCGATGCCGATGACATCTCCCTTGCTGCCGGTCAAATATTTCCACCAGCCGAGGGTTGCGCCTGCTTCGATGGCCAGTTTCGGTACTCCGGGCAGCAAGATGGAATCCTTGTACTCGGACGGTTGTTCGTCGAAGATCTTGGTGCTGGGGATGGAGACGACGCGGGCGCGGATGCCGGCTTCCGAGAGGAGTTTAGCGCCATCGATGGCGATGGGAACTTCAGAGCCAGTACCGATGATTACGATGTCGGGACTCTCGGCTTCGTGCACAACGTACCCGCCTTTGCTGACGCCGGCGTAGGTGTCGACGGTGGCCGGATCGAAAACGGGGAGGTCCTGGCGGGTAAGGGCCATGAACGAGGGGCTGTTGCGCTCGACGGCGACGCGCCAGGCGGCGGCAGTCTCGTTGGCGTCTGCGGGCCGGAAGTCGGTGAGACCGGGAACGGCGCGCAGGGCCGTCAGGTGCTCGATGGGCTGGTGAGTCGGGCCGTCTTCTCCGAGGGCGATGGAGTCGTGGGTGAAGATGAAGAGCGAGTGGGTCTGCATGAGGGCGGCCATGCGCAGAGCCGACTTGCAATAGTCGCTGAAGGTGAAGAAGGTGGAACCGAAGGGGAGTAGGCCGCCGTGCGCGGCGATGCCGTTGACTGCGGCGCACATGGCGAATTCGCGCACGCCGAAGTAGACATTGCGGCCGGTTGGATCGACGTGGAAGTTCGGGCTGTCCTTAAAGATGGTCTTGGTGGAAGCGGTGAGGTCAGCGGCGCCACCAAAAAGCTCGGGGACGGTCTTCTCGAGGGCATTGAGCACGGATTGCCCGGCATTGCGGGTGGCCACCGGCTTGCCTGCGGGGAAGCTGGGGATAGCCTTGTACCAATCAGCCTGACGCTGGTTGGCCTGGGTGCGCTCGAATTGCGCGGCGAGGTCAGGATACTCGGCTTTGTAGGCGTCGAAGAGTTTCTGCCACTGGGCTTCTTCTTCGATGCCCTTGTCGACGGCTTCGCGCCAGTTGGCCAGGGCTTCGTCGGGGATGTAGAAGCTCTTGTCCTCGGGGAAGCCAAAGAATTTCTTCGTGGCCGCGGTAGCTTCGGCTCCCAGGGCTTCGCCGTGGACTTTGTTGGTGCCGGCCTTGGGGCTGCCATAACCGATGATGGTGCGCACGCCAATGAAGGTGGGCTTGGTGGTCTCGGCCTTTGCCTTTTCGATGGCGTCTTCGATAGCGGTAAGGTCGTTGCCGTCATGGACGCGGAGGACCTGCCAGCCGTAGGCTTCGAAGCGGGCGTAGGTGTTCTCGGTGAAGCTGAGCTCGGTGGGCCCGTCGAGGGAGATGAGATTGTCGTCGTAGAGGAAGATGAGCTTGCCCAGGCCGAGGGTTCCGGCGAGCGAGGCTGCTTCATGGGAGATGCCTTCCATCATGTCGCCGTCGCCGCAAATGCCGAAGGTGTGGTGATTCACGATCTCGAAGCCGGGCTTGTTGTAGACGGCGGCGAGATGCCGTTCGGCGGCGGCCAGGCCGACGGACATGGCGAATCCCTGACCCAGGGGGCCGGTGGTGACTTCGACGCCGTCGGTGTGGTGGTACTCGGGATGGCCGGGGGTCTTGGAACCCCATTGGCGGAAGGCTTTCAGGTCGTCCAGCGAGAGCTTGTAGCCGGCCAAATAAAGCATGCCGTAGATCAGGGCCGAAGCATGGCCGTTGGAGAGGACGAAGCGGTCGCGATCGGGCCACTTGGAGTTGGACGGATTGTGCTTCATCAGCTTGTGGAATAGCAGGTAAGCGATGGGTGAACAGCCGAGGGGTGCCCCGGGATGGCCGGACTTCGCTTTTTCGACGGTGTCAACGGCGAGGATGCGCAGGGTGTCAATGGATAGCTGGTCAATATCGGTGGCGATGTCAGGCATAAGCTTGGGTAATCCTTTCGTTCCTTTGATGCTGGTCGGCGTGGAGTGGTCGTATTTCGATGATGGGGAGTCCTACGCGCAGAAGCGGAATAAGCCGAAAATTCTCGTCTCGAGTTATTTTAGGCCGAGCCGCTGACTGTCAAGCCTTGATCGGACCCCTCGATGCGTACATCGTAGTTGTGTCCCAGCCAATGGTTCTCGTCTGGCCAGAAGAATGTCAATGATAGAACAGCCGGGGTTTCCCTCAGGACGGGAAGGATATCGGCGGCATACCCCGCGCTGCCGAGGCTGCGGCTTTGATTGGAGTTGGTGGTCTGCCAGCCGTTATCGGACCAGACCAGAACGAAGCGCTTGTCCGCCAGGACGCGCAGGGTGGTGTGAACGGTTATGCTCTGAATGGGGCGGCGCTGACTGAACATTTCAACGCATTTCTGGTGGGCCCGGCCGTGATGGGAAGAGCGGGCGTGATCGTGTTCGGATTGGAAGCGCCCGTAGCGGCGGTAGACTGGCTCGATGCGGTCGAAGACCTTGCCGTCGAGGGCTGAACGGAGCAGTTTCAGATACTCTGCGTGCGCCCAGACGAGAGGACAGGCGGAGCCGGCGGGACCGCCGTAGGTGAGGTGCAAATCGGGCCGGTCAGCTTCATCCCAGACCTGCTCGGGGAGCATGAGGCCGGCGGTGGCGTAGGCTTCGTAGGTCTTGATGAGGCTGCTGATGTCATTGCCGGCGGCTAGTTCGTAGTGGGCGCGTTCTCCGGTGAGCAGCGGCCAGACGCGGCCCTGACCGTAGGTGTGGAATGGGCCGCCATCGGCACCTTGGCCGTAGCCGTCCCAGTTGTAGCGGATCCAGCCGGGGCCTTGAGGGAGATCGCGCTTGAGGACCGCGTCGACGACTTTGAGGGAGTCGATCATGAGGGGGTCGTCGGCGCGGCGGATGCCGTAGCGGACGAGTTCGAGGAAACCCGCGTCGATGATCTCGCGGGCTTCAAATTCAAATCGCGTGCCTGGAGGACGGTTGTTGATATGGATTTTTTCGGTTCCGGGACCTTCCGCAGATACTGCTTCGCCGTCCTCCGGGGGACGGATGCGCATGTAGTGGCGTTTGACTTCGGGGAGGAGGACGCCGTCGTTGGTAACGGTCCAATCCTCAAGGTGCAGTTCGATCCAATCTGCGAATTGTTCGAGAAACTCGCCAAGTTCGATGGCTTGGTGGTCGCGGGCGATCTCGGCGGCGCAGATGAGGCCGCCGATGACTGCGGCGAGAGTGGACGGGGAGTAGCCGGAGTTCTCTTCCCAGCGTTCCTGGTGGGTGACGGGCGCATTTTTGACGAGGAAGCCGGCGGCGCGTTCGATGAAGGGAAAGACGTCCCAGTTGCCGAGGCCACCGGCTTTCCAGATGCGCCAGGTGAGGATGAGGGGGAAGGCCACTTCGTCGAGTTGCACGCCGGTCCAATAGGGGCGGCCGTCGATCCAGAAGTTCTGCGCGAAGCTGCCGTCGGGCCGCTGGGTACAGGCAAGATAGACCAGCGCTCGGCGGGCGGTGTCGACGCGGCCGCAGGCCAGGAGGGCGGACGCGGTCTGGACCATATCGCGGGTCCAGACCAAGTGATAGCCGCCGAGATCGTCGTCGCTCTTGGCTTGTCCCCAGGGGATGGACGCAGAGGCGACGAAGGCTCCGGAGTACGTCTTGTCTTCATGGGCGAGCAGGACGTTGTGGCTGGTCTGCATGAGACGTCCACCGTCGCCCGACTTGGCGGCGAGGGCCTGGGGGCTGGCGGCGCGCTGCCACTGCTCGAGGAAGCGGGCCGCATTTTGCGGGAAGGGAAGCGAGAGCGCGCCCATGGTCTTGGAAAGCGCGGAGTGGTGGCTGTCGCCGATGCCGAGGCCAAGCGTGAACTCGCGACTGCCGCGGAGGTCGACTTCGCCCATCAAGGCGAGGTTACCGTTGGTGGCGGAGCCGAACTGCCAGTCCATGTGGAAGTTGTCGGTGAGGTCGCGCCAGCCGTCGCTGGCTCCGACGAAGCCACAACTGACGCGGGAAAAGCCGCAGTCTGCCGACATGGCCAGCGTCCAGCGGTTTTTCCAGGCGACCAGCATCTTGTGTCCGGCCATATCCACGGCGCGGGCTGAGTTTCCCGCCCCGCCGCCATCCATGTGAGGGGCTAAGAGCGCGTAGACTTTGAGCGCATTCAAGAATTCTTCGCTGCCGTTGGGACCGGCTTCGATGCGGACGTGCATGAGGACGACGCTGTGGTGGGGATCGCAGATGATTTCTTTGATGATGCTATAGCGGCCCTCCCTGTCGCGGTTGATGTAGCGCACGCCCAGAGCGTCAGAATGGATGTATTCGAAGCTGATGGCCAGATCCCGCTTTTCCTCATGGACGAAGCTGGTGCCGTCGGTGATGAGCAGTTCCATGTCGCGGGTTTGTGGATGGTCGATAGTGGGGTGGTAGATCTCGTTGAGTATGCCGTGCGAGACGGTGAACCAGATGCGGCTGGAGGCAGAGTAGGCAGTGCCGACGGCGTCTTTGACGCTCGATGTCCAGCGCGGCTCCATGCCGGGTGCTCCGAAGGCTTCGCCTTGCTGGTCGAGCCATCGGTACAGGGAGTCCTGGGGTGTTGCGAGCAGCGTATCTTGAATCAAGACTGATCCTTTCGGTCCTGGTTAGAGCGGGCCTCAATTGAAGCAGGCCCTATTTATATGCCGGTTCTGTTGAATTGGCGATGAATTTTGCGCTTCATCCCATCGTCTCACCCTCTGATGTTCAAATCGGCGCAGAAGTTCCCTCAAAGTTAGGAGTACCGTTCTGTTGCGTGACTGCATCTATCCAATAGCATCTCGGGTGGTGGAAGCCGAAGCGGAATCGATGCGGCCGCACCTATGAGAGTGCAGACGCGGGAATAGTTACCGCGATTCCCAATTATCAGTCCTGAACCAGATTCCCGGGTTGCATCAGCACCCGCAGCCGCCCAGTACAATCCAAGTTGAGGAGAGATACCCAAAATGGCTTACGAACTTGCACCGCTACCCTACGACTATGCCGCTCTCGAACCTTTTATCGACGCGGAGACGATGAAGT
>Ga0302226_10002011_pt1 | contig 14729 bp, 13 predicted proteins | sample II_Palsa_E3_3_FD_193524 | JGI IMG/M metagenome (GOLD analysis project Ga0302226, IMG submission 193524) | Peat permafrost microbial communities from Stordalen Mire near Abisko, Sweden - II_Palsa_E3_3 | ecosystem: Environmental > Terrestrial > Soil > Palsa > Peat permafrost | place: Sweden...
GCACCGCCAGCATGGCCGGGTTGTGCACGTTCTCCTCCTCGCCCTCGTCATCGTCGTCGTCCGAGTCGACAAACGGGGCCCACAGATTCTGCTTGTGCCCCTGGAAAGACTTCAGCTAAATGGCGCTGGGAAAGGGGTGCGGCTTACCTTGGGCCACTTGAACAACCACGACAGTGAATCGCCAGGGATGGCCTCCCCGCCATCCAGCGACACGTCATCGTTTGCCAGAGCGAACTGTCGTTGCTGCGGCGTGAACCCGTCGGCATCCTCCATCAGCAGCTCGTCACCCATGTCGACGGGCGAGCTGGGCGGTGACGACGCCGACGCCACCGGGGCCACCGACACCGGCGTCGCCTTGGTCCGCGAGCGCTTGGTGGGCGAGGTGGTGGCGTCAGCACCGGCGGCTCCTCTGCTGCGCTTGGTGCCCTGCGGTTGCCCAGGAGGTGGCATGATGGACGACGCATCCCCGTTTGTGGGCGGCGGCGGTGGGTGTCGGGGCGACGGGACACCAGATGCCGTTCCGAGCCCCGTCGCCTGGCGGACCGCGTTCTCGTCGAAAAAGGCGTGGTCCAGCAGCGGTGCCAGCGACAGCAGCTTGTTCATCGCCAAGGGATCCCTAAATCACCACCACCACAAGAGAACGAAATAAATAAATAAATACAGCAGCAGGGCCGGCTACCTTCCTGCTGCGGCCATTCTTGGCAACGTGGCGGGCTTCTGGCTCGGCCCTGTTGTCGGGGAAGGGGTCAGACTGACAAGCAGAGAGAAACACACAGCGGGCATATTTACAAGAGTGTTATGTCCAGGGAAATGAGGAATTTTCCTACAGTGCTGTTTTTCGCGCCATTTTTGAAGTCCTTGAAGTGAAACAAAATAAAACAAACACCGTGTCCCCTTCTTTCTTTGCAATGCCCTTTGTCAAACTGAACAGGGAGAGAGACCTCGTTATTATTTGGACTTGGAGGCAATGACCTCCTCCGTGACCTGCCAGAGCTTCTTGGCCATCTCTGCGTCCTCGATGAAGGAGATGCGGTTGACGGTGGGGATGGTCGAGTTGTTGTAGTACTCGCCCTTGACGATGCCCGGGGCGAGCGAGCAGTAGACCGACGTGGCCGCGCCCTGCGGGATCGTCTTCTGGCCGTAGGGCTCGCGGATCATGGCGAAGATGGCGCGGGGGATGTAGCTCAGGACCTCCAGGCCAAACTGGCCGGGCTGGCGCGTGAGCTCGGTCTCCATGATGCTGCCGGGGTGCAGGCTCACGCACGTCACGTCCGCGCCGTCCGCGTCAAAGTGCTTCTGCAGCTCCTTGGCAAAGAGCACGTTGGCCAGCTTGGCGTTGCCGTAGCGCTCCCAGCGGTTGTACGAGCGGACCTTGCCGTCGACGCCGAGGTCGTCAAAGAGGATGCCGCTGTTGCCGCAGACGTACTGGGCGATGGAGGACACGACGACGACGCGGGCAGGCGCGCTGGCCTTGAGCTTGTCGTACAGCAGCGACGTCAGGAGGAAGTGGGCGACGTGGTTGATGCCAAACTGCGACTCGATGCCGTCGGTCGTGTACGTCTCGGGGTTGGCCATGATGCCAGCGTTGAGCAGCAGCACGTGCAGCGGCAGGTTGAGCGCGAGGAACGTGGCAGCGGCGGCGCGCACCGATGCGAACGAGCCCAGCTCCAGCTCGAGCGGGTGCACGTCGGCCGCGTCGTTCTTGAGCACCGTCTTGAGCTTGGCCACGGTCTCGGCGCTCTTGGCCTGCGTGCGGGCAGCGGCAAAGACCTTGGCGCCGGCGCTGGCAAGGGCGCGCGCAGACTCGAAGCCGATGCCCGTGTTGCTGCCGGTGATGATGACCACCTTGCCCTGCGCGTTGGCGCCGTACGCCTTGATGATGTCGTCGGCGGTGGACGCGCCCGTGAACTGTGGTGCTGGTGCAGCAGACATTGTGCGATGCGCGCGCGAGAGGGGAGGAAGTAAGCCTGAAAATGATGTAAACCAGCTGTCGATGACGTCGTTCCAAGTGTCAGCCCCGTGTCAGTTTGTTGTTCGAACTGAACAAGCAGTTGTAAAGGACAGAGAGGCAGATCATATCAAAGGAAACACTGACGAAGAACACCTTTTTCAGCAAAGACGTGACACTGTCGCGCCCATAATCAAGAGTTGCGACCCTATTTCGATCGCCGCTCAAACACCGAGGCCTCTCGCCCAGCGTTCAAGCGCGAATGGAGAAGGGCAAGTGTCTGGCGATACTGCTGCTGTTCGACATCTCGTTCCAGCTGGTATGGTCACTGTTTTATTTTAATTTAATTTAATTTATTTTATTTTATATTTATTTTTTTTTCATTTCACAACAACAGGCCTTTTGCGCGATAGAGATAGGGTTTGCCGCGTCCTACTCGGCGGTGCTGCCGGCGGTGCTGCCCGTGTCCATGCTCGTTGCGTGCTTTGTGGGCCTGCTGGGCGTGCGTTGGAAGAAGCAGTGGATGCTGTGGTCGTTCTCGTTCATGAGCTTTCTCTGGTTCCTGTTTTGCCTGTTCCTCGACCTGATATACTCGGGCGCGCTCACCGACCTCATGCCCTGGGACACGACGTCGATGCAGGTCGGCTTTGGAGGCTACATCACCACGTTTTTCCAGGATGAGCAAGGTGGAGGAGGAGGCAGCAACACGGGCGCGCAAGTAACGGCCAGCCTCGTCATCTACTCGCTCGCTGGCTTCCTCGCCGTAAGAGAGAGAGAGCGTGATCCCCGTCTGTGCGATCTCACCCGCTCCCCTTGTGCAGATCCTGGGCGCCATCCTCGCAAGCATCGTCCAAAACAAGTACATTGCCGATGACGACATCTGTACGTTTTCCTTCCCCATGGGCTTGCTAAACCCGTTGTTCTACACAGTGCTCACCGACGAGACGGGCCTCCCTCCAGACTACACGCCCTGAAGCCCAATCACCAACCACTGACTTATTCCGCGCCTATTTAAGAGAAATCCATTCTTTTTTTTTTTTCACAGTGTCCACTCTGTAAAATATACCCTGGATTCACATTCACATCCACAACGGAAGGAACCACTCATCGTCCGCGTGTTCGTCCTACTGACGCCGACGGCTTTGTGTTTTTGTTGACGATCGGAAATTTTGACTTTCTTTCTTCCTCTCGTGGCCACACAAACAAACGACTCACATCTTTGTTTGCTCGAGCGTTGAGTCGTGTGGCCTCGTGTGCTGCACTCTCTCTCTCCCCCCCCCTCCCTCCTTATTAACACCGTACCCCCACACTGCGGCGTTCTCGCTGATCTTCCCCCTCAATCAGTCAGAACTGGGAAATGACCATTGAGGAGAACGGGCCCAAGTACGCCGTGGTCCTTCTCGTGGACATTACGCTGCAACTGGTACGCAGGAGAACTGGCAACAACTAACGGTCTGTCTGCTCGTGCACTATGCGCAGGTCTTTTGCGCCGTCCAGATTGGGTTTGCGGCAAGCTTTTCGGCCGTGCTGCCTGCGTGCCTGCCCATTGCAATGGTCCTCGCCTGTGGTGTTGGCTATGCTGGCGTAAAGTACCGCAAGCTGTGGATGCTGGGCATTGTACGTTCTCCGCCCTGTTCCATTGGATGACCAACACAACAAACGCACGTCCGCAGTTTTCTAGCTGTAGCTTTGCATGGTTCCTGTTTTGCCTGTTCCTGGCCCTGCTCTTTGGCGGCGTGCTGCCGTGGGACGCAAACAGTCTACAGATCGGCTTTGGCGGGTACATCACGCAGTTCTTCGTGTCCAACGACCTGGCATCGTCCAGTGCGTCCTACGGCAACATTGTCATCTACTCGCTCGCGTGCTTCCTCTCGGTACGCGTTCCCCTCTTTGCTGAGGAAACTAAGTGTGGTGCCACCGGTAGTTTGTGGGCGCCTTTGTCGGCCCTGTCGTCCAGGCATTCTACCGCAGGCAAGACGATGATTTGCGTATGCTTAAATGTTGCTTTTTTTTTTTTTCTGTGGCTTGACCGTGTTTGCTCCTCTAGTGGAGGCCAACGTCGAGATCGACTACTCGGAGACGGTCGCCTAGTTAGACAATGCTACAACACCCTTAACCGTTCAAAACAAGGAAATGCACGCATCGTTTTTCCTTATCCCCCTCTTCTAATAATCGTAAATTAAAACTCCAGTGTGCTGGTCTCACGGTCGTAGTTGTACATTGACCTCGCCGGGTCTTCAGTTGAATCAAAAGAAAAGAAAGAAAAGAAAAGAAAAGCCCCAAAAACTCACGGTGAATTTGAGTTGAAAAACATGTCCCTCAAAACAAACGACCTCTTTAGCGTCCGCGGCAAGAACATTGTCGTGACGGGCGGATCTCGCGGCATCGGCATCAGTACGGGCGAGAACGCAGTGCCTGGGCTCGCTAACACAACACACAACTGAAAACAACACAGTGATCACCAAGACGCTCGTCACAAACGGTGCCAAGGTGTTTATCACCGCGCGCAAGGCAAACGAGCTCAACGACGCCGTCAAGCTGCTCAACGGAATCGCGCCGGGCTCCGCCGTGGGCATCCAGGGCGACGTCAGCACGGACGCAGAGTGCAAGCGCATCGTGAGCGAGGTGGCCAAGCACACGGGCAAGGTGCACGCCCTGTTCAACAACGCCGGCATCACGTGGGGCGGGTCGATGGAGGAGTACCAGGAGCAGGCGTGGAACAAGGTCAACTCGGTCAACGTCGCAGCCATCTTCCACCTCACCCGGGCCTTCATCCCGCTGCTCGAGGCCGCGGCAACCAAGGACGAAACGGCCAAGGTCATCAACGTTGCCTCGATCGCCGGCCTGTCCACGAGCAAGTTTGACAATGCCTACGCCTACGCCGCCTCCAAGGCCGCCGTTCTCATCCTCACACGCACGCTGGCCGTCCAGCTGTCGGACAAGGGCATCAGCGTCAACGCAATCTGCCCCGTATCATTCATTCGTAGCTTCCTAATCGTGCAATTAATTGTTTTTTTCCTGCAGGGCGTCTTCCCCTCCAAGATGTCCAAGTACTTTACCGACGACGACACGCGCCGCGAGTTTGCCCTCGCCACGATCCCCCTTGGTAAACACAAATGCATTTTACTTTAAACTAAATAAAATAAATCAGGCCGCTTCGGCAACGAGGAGGACATGGGCGGCATCGCTCTCTTCCTCGCCTCCAAGGCATCGGGCTACATGACCGGCACCCACCTGGTGTACGACGGTGGCCAGACAGCCGGAGCACGCCTCTAGATTTTCTGTTCTATTTTGTTTTTTTCCCGTCCGTTTCTTTTTGTTTGTTGTGGCGCAGAAACAAAAGCAGTTAATTTCAAAGAGCCATGTTCTCTCAGCTGCAGATGCTGTCCACCGCAGCCGTCGCCGACCTGCAGGACGAGAGCACCAACTCGGCCGTGCTGGTGCAACGTCTCGTGGCGCTGTCCAACAGCCCTACGTCGGCCCCCAACAACAGCAGCTGCAACCACAACGACGACGACCGTGACGACGACGTGGGCCTGGCCGCGTTGGACGAGAACGAGCCTCCAAAGAACGGAGACGGCAAGAAGGCGGCAGCCGAGATCCGCATCGGCCCAGCGACCAAAAAGGCCAAGACCGACTCGTCGCCCTACCACGTCATCCACAACGAGGACGAGCTGGCCAGCGCCATCGAGATGCTGCGCGACGTCGCACGCGAACGGGTGAACGAGTTTGCGTGCCGGATCGTCAGCATGGGCAACAAGGCCACGGGCGCGTTCAGCTCGCGCATCAGGGGCAGTCTGCGCGCCGCCGGTCGCGGCTTCCTCCTCCTCACCGCCATCCCCAGCACGGCGGGCTTCCCGGTCGACCAAGCGTACCTGCAGCGCCTCGTGGACAAGTGTCTGGCCCCCTTTTCCCATCGACCCCCTTCCAAGTCAGTCTACTTTGCGGACCTGTACGCAAACTTTGGCCACCACCTGCCGCACCACAGCAACGAGGACATCGACGCGGCCTGGATGCAGCTCGTCCCCGCAGTCAACCGCAGGCAGCTCATCCAGGTCGTGTCCAAGTACCCTGGCTTCTGGGCCACAGTCACCGCCGATGGAAAAAAGGCCAATTAATTAACGCACCCACCCCCTCCCTAAACATTCTCCTGCTCTAATGCCCCTCTCTTGCGACCTTGACCTGTGGATAATTTTATTTATTTATTTCTGTAATTGATTTAATTAATTTTCAATTAATTTTGGAATGGGCGACACAATCGTTATAATGGCTGCCGTCCTGATGGGTCACGGGCCCAGAACCGTGCGCTCAAGGCAGATCGTATTTGTTTCTGTCGTGCTGTGCGGCGCGGCGCTACGGCCCTCTTGTGTGCTACTTGTTACAGGGGAAAATAAAAAGAAAAAAAAAGTTTGGGTTGCGCGGTTTGCGTTTTAAAAGGAGACTACTTCTTCTCCACACGCCCAACGTGAAAGTTGTCAGTGAAAGTTGTGCAGGTTGCCGCGGTTGCTCATTGGCGTTCTTCTCGTGTCATGCCTGCCTGTTGTTTTCATATCAAACGTGCCTGTCGTCTTGTTGGGATTTTGATGTACGATGTAAAAAAAGGAACGAAAAAACGAACACTCCATGCTCTAATCCCGCCCTACCTTCACCCTCTTTTAACCGTTTCTCGTTGTGTTTGCCTCCCTAGAGCCCGTTAGGTCCTGTTCCCCCTCCCCGACTCGTCCTCTTTCCGTCGCCGCTTGGGACCCCAGCCTGTGTGTGCACGTCGTTCTGTGAAATCCCCCCCCATCCTCCAACTGCAAATCCGGTAATGTCAACGGGCCCGCGGCCACCAGCCGTGCCCTCGGCAGGAGGGACGGCCACCGCAGCAGGAGGGACAGCAGGTCCACACGGAGGGCCCAAGCAACAGCAGCAGCAGCAACGTGGTGGAAACACCAAACGGGCCAATAACGGCAAGGGGGCAACTAGCACCGCCAAGCCTGCGTCCTCGGCAGCAGCAGGACCAGCAGCAGCAGCAGCGCAGGGGGTAACAGCACCTGGGCAGTCCGGCCGGCGGCCAAACGGCTCGTCACTTCCTCAGCACCACCAACCACGGCACTACAACAACGGCAACCACCACCACGCCATCCAACCACAGCAACAGTACCTTCATTACCCACAACAGCAACAGCAGCAGCAGCAGCAGCAGCAGCAGCATTTTGTACAACTGGCCCCCGTGCCCCTAGCCTCTGGCGTGCTCCCGCCGCCTGTCGTTGCCCCCGGGTTAAACCGTGGTGGACCAAGCCCCTTGCTAAACGCCCAGGCCCAGGCCCAGGCGCAGGTCCAGACGGCAGCAGCACGGCAAGGACGGCCCCTGGACATGACCGACCTGCTCGACATTGAGATCAACGACCTGCTAAAGTTCCTGCAGCCCACGACGGACGAGGTGGCGCTACGCAACGTGGCCATCTGCAACCTGACCGAGGCCATCCAGACGCTGTGGCCCAACGCCAAGGTGCACCTCTTTGGGTCCTTTGACACTGGCCTCTTCCTGCCCAACAGCGACATTGACCTGGTCGTGCACTTGGAGGAGGCGGGCGGCAGCAGCAGCAGCCAGTCGCGCACGCCCAAGCCCGACGCGGCCGACCAGCCGCTGGACACGATGAGCCCGCCGCTGGTTGTCCAGCAGCAGCAGCAGCAGCAGCAGCAGCAGCAGCAGCAGCAGCCCGCCACGACCCTCTCGGACGTCAACACGGCCAGCGACATCAAGCGGATGGGCGAGCTCGCGGAGGCGCTGCAGGCGAGCGGGGTCGTGAGCGAAATGCGCTTCTTGCCCAACGCACGCGTGCCCCTGATCAAGTGCCGCGAGCGCCTGACCCAGTTTGATTTCGACATCAGCTTTAACCACCTCGAGGGCGAGCAGGGCGCGGTCTTCACCAAGAGCACGATGAAGCGGTACCCGCTGCTGCGCCCGCTCGTGGTCCTGCTCAAGTTCACGCTGGCCACGCGCAGCCTCAACGAGACGTACAACGGCGGCCTGGGCTCGTTTGCGCTGCTGCTCCTTGCGCTGCGGTACCACCAGCTGGTCGAGAACGACTACTACCAGACGGCGCACGTGGGCAACATGTTTCTGGGCTTCCTCGACTTTTTCGGGCGGCGGTTCAACTATGTCTACTATGCCATTTCGGTGCGCGACGGCGGCGGCTTCATGCCCAAGGAGATGCTGGGCCCGCCCGACCCGATGCGGCCGTACCTGCTGTGCCTCGAGAACCCCCTCCGGCGCTACGTCGACGTGGGCCGCAGCGCCTTCAACATCCTCCGCATCCAGCACTCGTTCAAGGAGACGTTTGAGGGCGTGGTCAACCACATGGAGACGGTCCGGATCAAGTTTGCGCAGCGCTACGAGGCGCTTATGCACCAGGGCCTGCCCGTCGAGCCCAACCTGGCCCTCGATGTCTACAAGGAGCTCAAGCAGGGCGGCGGCGGCGGCATGGCCATTGCTAACGGCAAGAGCAGCCACACACCGCCACCACCACCACCACCACCACCACCACCACCACCACCAGCAGCCGGCAACGGGAGTACACCGCCCATCGCCGCCAACGCCCTCAGGATACCGCCGCCCGTTGGTTTCAGCGCTTTCAGGATACCGCCGCCCTCGATCGACACGTCCTCAGATGGCGGCTTTGCGTCGCAGACGGTGTCCTCCCCCGAGAGCCCGATGGACGCCGATTTCCCCCCGCCTGCTCACCAGCCGGCCAAGGACGACGACGACGACGCCTCGGGCAGCATGACCACGACCACAGCCACGACCACGACCACGACCACGACCACGACGACGTCGTCAACCAGCGACGAGGACGACATCAGCGGCGGGGGCAAGATCGACCACCTGAACGTGCCCAAAATGTACCTTCTCGAGCCCCTCGTCGCCGACTCGTCCGAGATCGAGCGCCTGCTGCAGTTCCGTCGCCGGCTGCAGGACATTGCGATCAGCAACATGGCCACGTCCTCTGCCAACGACAAGAGCAGCCATTCCACCACGCCGCACTCGTCGGCGGGCGGCCTGTCGCACTCCAACTCGATGGAGGCCATCCTGCCCATGTCGCCCGTCGTGAGCAAGGCCGTGTCGACGCCGATCGCCGTGCCGCTCTCGCCTGCCAAGAAGAAGAGCGACGAGATGGATATTTACGTGGGCGGGTCCCCGTCGTCCGTGGCGTCGGTCGTGCCGCTCCAGGGCTCGCCCCTCAGGAAGCTCTCGTTCCCGTCGTTGCAGCCCCAGCTGCCCGCGAGCTCACTGGGCAGCAGCAGCAGCAGCGGCGGTAGCGGCGGCAACACCGACGAGCAGCACGTGTCCTCGGCCCCAATCGCCTTTTCTGCCTCGATGCCGACGTTGGCCGCTGCCTCATCGTCTTCCTACTCCTCGGCCTCGATCGACCACAGCGCTTCCACGTCTCGTTTGTCGTCCTCGCCTGTCAAGTCGTCCTTGAGCAGGGCCGAGGCGTCTCCTCTGCGCCCCATTCCGCCGGTGCCGTTCATCAACCTGCTCTCGCCCAGTGCCAAGGCCCACCAGCAGTACCTCGCGCTGCTGTCCTCCTCGGCCTCGTCCACGTCGTCGAGCCCGACCGTGATCGCGACAACGGCGATGCGGTCGCTGGGCCTGGTCACGCCCGACATCAGCCGGGCCAAGAAGCGCACGTCGGACCACCTGCTGCACTCGGGACCCAGCTCCCTCGAGGACGAGTCGGCCATGCAGTCCTCCTCGGCGACCGCATCGGCCAATGCAGCGGCACCAGCAGGACCAACGGCGGCGTTTGACGGAGTGACGTTCCCTGGCGATGTCATGCACACGCTCACTGTCCAGACGGATCTCGACTTTCCCACGTTCCAGGCCACGCCCGAGCGGAGCGCGAGCAACAGCAGCCTCACCACGCCCGTCCACCGAACCGGTATAAAATAGGTGAATGGTACCCATTTCCCATTTAATTTTGATTATTTATTCAGATTTGGCATCACCACTGAGGTTATCGTTTGAAGAGCTGCAGCAGAGCCAGCCGCTGTCGTTCGGGTCCTTTTCCCCTGGGCCAGGCCCCTCATCCGCCGGCATAGTACCAGTACCAGTAGAAGCACAATCACCAATCATCAAGAGGAACCGCGGCGTTCAGCAACAGCAGCAATAAAAATTCTTTTTTCTCGACTCCTTTTTCTCTTTTTTTTTTTTTTTTCCTTCTTCTTCTTCTCTCTCCTCAGGACTGCGCAACATCTCCTCCTTTCCCGAGTAACGATCAGCTTCTGCTCCTTAAAAATCAGAATAAAAGAAAGAACTACAAACAAATACCAATAACAATTTACGCTCCCATTGTTCGCTTTCGGATGGCAGCCACGTCCAACACCGCATTCCGGTTGACAAAGTCGATGAGGATTGCCGCCACGCCGCCTGGCTGGTCCTCCTGGACGGTGTGCCCCGCCGCGGGGAGCATTTTGAGCTGGAACTTGCCCTGCATCTGGCCAATCATGAGCGGCTTATCGAGCCGATCGGGACCGGCGAGGATCAGCAGCCTTGCGCCACGGACGCTGAGGAAGCGGTTGGACAGGTCGTTGTACCAGTCGAGCCAGAAGGGCTGCGTTGCAAACAGGTCTGTGCGCCAAGTGTAGCCCAGCAGGAGGTTGTCTGGGTCGCGCAGCGTGAGCTGGGGCGGGATCGAGACGGCGGCCGACTCGTCGTTGCGCACGGTCCCGCTGCTGAGGCTCCAGCTGACGGCCTCGGCCACCGAGCGGAACATGGCGGGCCTGCCACGCAGATACGACAGCATGCCAATGCCGGTCACGGCCTCCAACGCCGTGCCCTCCACGACGTCGACCACGCACACGCCCTGGACCCGCAGCGTCTTCTGGCCGGCGGCATGCACGACCACGGGGCCGCCCATGCTGTGGCCCACGAGGAACAGGTCGGGCAGGCCCACGGGGAACGCGGCCGCGAGCAAATTAAGCAGGTCGGCGCTCATGGTCGTGAGCGAGAGGTCCCCGTCGTCGGCTGTTTTCGAGTGGCCTGTTGTCAATTGGGGAGGAGGGAGGCGTTAGAGGGACTGCTGTGGCGAGCAGGGGCGTACCGTGGCCGCGACAGTCGTAGGCAAACACGGCAATGTTGGGGCTTGTCTTGCGCACAATGTTCTATTTCTGCCAAATTAATCCCCAAGCACACACGCACACAACAACAAAAGGGTACCGCCGCCAAGGCCCACGACATGGCCGTGTGCCCACCGCCGTGCACGAGCACCAGCAGCGACTGGCCCGGCGCCGCCACGCCGCTCTCGTACACGCGAAACGTGTCACCGGATGACGGGATGACCACGTCCCGTGACCGGTCAAAGAACGGCTGCCAGTTGGACGGCAGCGCCTGTGCCGAGGCCGGCGTGAGGCTCTTGCCGGGCCAGACAGACATGGGCGCGTACAGCGCTGGCGACGGTCCGGCGCTCATTTCTCACTCACTGCGGCTGGCAAAAAGCAATGTTGCCCCCTGGGACGGGCAGCACACTCACTTTGGCGTGGCAGCATGTTGCCAGGACCACGTGGAGTGCTTGGTGCTGTTGTCGCCGCGGCCCAGGCTGGGCTGAGGTTACGGGGGCCGGACGTGGCGTGGTCGTGGTGGTGGTGGAGGAGGAGGATGGGCACGGCGGTTAGCAAGCAGGCGGCAGCAGCGACCAAGAGAGTCATCAAGCCAGTGGTAGTCAAGGTGGCGGCGACCAAGGCGGCGACCACGGCGGCGACCAAACCCAAGCCAGTGGTTGTCAAGGTACCCAAGCCCAAAACAGCGACCAAGACCAAGAAGGCAGTGGCCAAGCCGAAAGCAATGCCCAAGGCAAAGCCAAAACCGAAACCAATAAAGACCAAACCAGCATCCGAGACCGGGACCAGCAAGGCAACAACCAAGGCCACGGAGATCGCCGCGGTACAGCCCGTGGTCACCAAAGCGGTCGCCAAGGTAAAGGCGGCAACCCCCCTCGTGGTGCTAATGCCTTCGACCCCCCTAAAGAAAGAGTACCATGCGGTGGAGTGGCCGCAGGAGCGTCTGGACGAGCTGAAGCGGCTGGTGGCCGAGCACGGTGTGGACTGGTCCAAGATCGGCAACATGATGGGCGTGAATCGTGTCGCGGCCAGGTACCATTACGTCCACAACGCCGACCCCACCAAGTTTTCGGAGCTGCACTCGGAGCTGTCCCAGCAGGTGGAGGCCCTGGTGGCGCAGCACGGGGCCAAGTGGTACCTGATCAGTGACCTCGTCAAGGTGCCGAGGAAGCAGGTCATGCGCGTGTACGAGAAGGAGCACCCCGAGCTCTACAACCAGACCAGCGTGTGGAAGGACAACAACCGCACGTTCCGGATGATGCAGCTCGTGCGCAAGTACGGCGCCGACTGGACCACGATCGCGCCCAAGATCGGCGTCTCTGCGGCCGCGGTCAAGCAGCACTACCGCCAAAACGCGTGGACCTTTGACCCGACCATCTTTCGCCGGCCCATGCGCGTCCTCAAGCTCGCCGAGGCCACCAAGCAGCAGATCGTCGAGCTCGTCCCCAAGCACAACATGGACTGGGAAGGGGTTGCCGCGATCCTCAACGTGACCCCGCACGCAGTCGAGGTCACGTACCGTAAAGCCCACCAGCTGCAAGCGGGCGACGCCTTGCCCGCCCCGCCGCCCTCTGTGCTCACCGATGCTCAGCGAGTCGCCGTCAACAAGGTGCTCTTTGACGGCAAGGAAGTCGCGCCCGTGTTCCCAGCACTGGACCCCGACGACCCAGACGCCGAGGTCCCGATCGAGGCCACGTTGAGGCACGAGTGGCGCGCGCTGGCCACGCAGCTGGGCCCGCCCATCACCGCCACCAGCCTGCAGATGTACTACTACATGCACGTCTCTGGCGCGGCCGACAACAACATCTTCTCGCCCGTGTCCCCCAAGAACAAGATGACGCCCAGGGAGCGCACACGCCTGGAGGAGCTGCTGAACCAGCACGGCCCCAATTGGCGCAAGCTGACACGGATCATGGGCGAGGAGACGGGCAAGCGCTTCATCCAAAGGGTCCTCCGCGACAACGCCCCGTTGCAATCCGAGGACGTCGAGGCGCCCAGCCGCAGCCCGCGCTTTGACAAAGAGCACGCGGAGCGTCTGCGCGAGCTCCTGAGCAAGCACGGGAGGCAGTGGTCGCACCTGCGCTCCGAGCTGGGCTCCAAGTTCTCGGTCAGCACGCTGCGGCGCTGGACGTACCTCATGCGCGCACATCGCAAGCTGCCCCAGGCGCCCCTCAAGGACCTGTGGTCCAACGAAGCGCGCGAGCTGCTCGGGTGCATCCTCGACAAGCAGCCAGGGATCGAGTGGTCCCAGGTCGCGGCGCTCATGGGCTACCAGTACAGGCTGACCAACATCCGAAACTTCTTCTCCATCAGCCCTTCCTTTGCCGAGCACAGGAAGCGCCGCGGAGAGGTCCTCGCCGTGGAGGGACGATGGACCCCCGAGGAGGACGAAAGGCTGCTGTCGTTTGTGCACCGGTATGGCAAGCAGTACAGAGTGATCGGGGCGCACATGGGCATGACGGCGAGTGCGGTCAAGGCACACTACGCGGTTCTGGTGAAGGACAAGAAGATGTATATGAGCGAGCGGGACAAGCAAGCGGAGCAGGAGGAGGACGACGACGACGACGTCGACCGACAGGGCAGGCTGGAGGCCTTTGTCCGTTCCAACCCAGGCTCCGATCCCAACGACCCCGAGCTGCGCCGTCTCTTCGGCCTCGCCTCAAAATAATATATAGGAAAAGAGCACAGAACTGACAGTAGCAAGTATGTATATTAAAAAAGCAAACTCCTGGAGAGAAACAAAAGTACTTTTAGGTAAAGCGTTTATTTTTACGTGTAGAACGACTGCAGCTCGGCCGGGGGAGGAGGCATCGAGACGCTGACGGGACGGAACGCGTCAGCCCCCACCGGCGGCGGAGGCGCAGCAGCACGACCGGTGGGACGGACGATCGGCGAGGGGAGGCCACCAGCAACGCTCAGGGGGCGTGCGATCGGGGGCGGAGGAGGGGGCAGGCTGTCAACGACGCTGAGAGGGCGAGCAATCGGTGGCGGGGGCACCGGGATGCTCTCAAGGGTAGAATTGTAGCTCCAGACCGAGGCTGGGCGAGGCGAAGTGGGAACGTCCATGCCACCAATAGGTCCAGGGAGGCTGCCGCCACTGTCAAAGCTCTTGCTGGCTCGGAGGGACGACTGCGACTGGCGACGGTGGTTTATTTGTTCGGCAGAAGGACCGTGGCTGGCGATCTGGCGGTCCAGCTCGGCCAGTTCGTGTTGCGAGGCAGAGAAGCTGCTGGTGCGACGGCGGCCCGTCTTGACCTGGAAGAGCGGGATGAACGTGAAGAAGAAGAAGGAGAACAGGCCGACGGACGTGGTGACGATCGTGGCAATGAGGGCGAGGATGACGATGACGTTGCTCGAACCATAGGTCGTGAGGAACGAGGCCTGGATGACCATGTGCGGCAGATCGCGCAGCAGGAACTGGACGGCGAAGAGCCCGTTGGCCCAGTACAGCGCAGTGGTCGAGCCGAACGACTTCTCGTAGATGAAGAGGCGGCCGTTGGTGCTCTCGTCGATGAGCTGGTTGTGGACGATCCACACGGACAGAGCCACAGAGATGGACTGCGTGACATCACCCGAGAAGAACGTGAGCAGCGCCGCGGCAAACCACGCGGTCTGCTCAACATTATCATCTGTCTCGACGGCATTACGGAAGCCCACGACGAGCGCAACAATCAAG
>Ga0302226_10002012_pt1 | contig 14728 bp, 19 predicted proteins | sample II_Palsa_E3_3_FD_193524 | JGI IMG/M metagenome (GOLD analysis project Ga0302226, IMG submission 193524) | Peat permafrost microbial communities from Stordalen Mire near Abisko, Sweden - II_Palsa_E3_3 | ecosystem: Environmental > Terrestrial > Soil > Palsa > Peat permafrost | place: Sweden...
GCCAGGGCCGTGCACTGCTGTGGGACAAGCAGCCTATTGACCTGGACGAGCGCTCGGAAGCCAAGACATCACGGGTCGATCAAACGCCCTACGTTTATTACCAGAATTTCTGAGCGTGAGTGCCGCCCGCGAGGCGCCGCAAGCTCCGGAGCGCTTGGGACACCCTTCGGGACACCCAGGACACTCGGGCAAGGATGATCGCGCCGCGGCGCTTGCCGCGCCCGCGACCGACTCCACGCCGAACACCATTGACGGCGTGGCGTTTGCGCATCTGTACGGCGAGCCGCTCTGGAAGCTGCCAACGGACCTGTATATCCCGCCGGACGCACTTGAGATTTTTCTCGAAGCGTTCGAAGGTCCGCTCGACTTGCTGCTGTACCTGATCCGCAAGCAGAATTTCAACGTCCTCGACATCCCGATGGCCGACGTCACGCGCCAGTACCTGGGCTACGTCGACCAGATTCGCGAATCCAACCTGGAACTCGCGGCGGAATATCTGTTGATGGCGGCCATGCTGATCGAGATCAAGTCGCGCATGCTGCTGCCGGTGAAAAAGGCGGATACCGGCGAGGAAGCGGAAGATCCGCGCGCCGAACTCGTGCGGCGCTTGCTGGAATACGAGCAGATGAAGCTCGCGGCGCAGCGCTTGGATCACCTGCCGCAACTGGGCCGCGACTTCCTGCGGGCAGACGTGTACGTCGAGCAGAGCTCCGCACAACGCTTCCCCGACGTCGATGCGAACGACCTGCGCGCCGCCTGGGCCGACGTCATCAAGCGCGCCCGGCTGGTCGAGCATCACAAGATTTCGCGCGAGGAATTGTCGGTGCGGGAACATATGAGCACAATCCTCCGACGCCTGCAGAACGCCCGCTTCATGGAATTCGGCGATCTCTTCGACGCGTCGCGCGGCGTGCCCGTCGTGGTGGTGAATTTCATCGCGATGCTGGAACTGTCGCGTGAAGCGCTGATTGAAATCACCCAGGCCGAACCCTATGCGCCTATCTACGTGAGACTCGCGTATTCGCCGGCATAAGCCTTCCGCGGTGCATAGGCGGTGCATAAGCAGCGCAGCGCCCTTCCCCTTTCTTTCCCCTTGGAGCAGTGTTTTTAAAGCTGCCCGCCAGGAGACACCTGCTAGATGAAAGTCATCAGCTCGATCCATGAACTGCGCGACCAGTTGCGCGGCCAGAACCGAACCGCCTTTGTCCCGACCATGGGAAACCTGCACGAAGGCCACCTGTCGCTCATGCGGCTGGCGCGCCAGCATGGGGACCCGGTGGTTGCCAGCATTTTCGTGAACCGGTTGCAGTTCGGGCCGAACGAAGATTTCGATAAATATCCGCGCACGCTCCAAGACGACATCGAAAAGCTGCAGGCCGAGAACGTGTACGTGCTGTTCGCGCCGACCGAAGCCGATCTTTATCCGGAGCCGCAGCAATACCGGGTTCATCCGCCGACCAATCTGGGCGACATCCTGGAAGGCGAATTCCGGCCGGGGTTCTTCCAGGGCGTGTGTACGGTCGTGATGAAGCTGATGTCGTGCGTGCAGCCGCGCGTGGCCGTCTTCGGCAAGAAGGATTATCAACAACTGATGATCGTGCGGCAGATGTGCCACCAGTTTGCGCTGCCCACGGAAATCATCGCGGCTGAAACCGTGCGCGACGCCGACGGCCTGGCGCTCAGCTCGCGCAATCGCTTCCTGCAGGCGGCCGAGCGCGCCGAGGCGCCGATTTTGGCAAAAGCGCTGAATCGCGTACGCGATGCGGTGCTGGCCGGCAATCGCGACTTTGCATCGATAGAAAAAGAAGCCGTGGAATCGTTGGCGCAGCGCGGCTGGCAGCCCGATTACATCGCGGTGAGAAGGCGCGTGGACCTGCTGCCACCCGGCCCGGCCGATACCGCGACCCCGCTCGTCGTGCTGGCCGCCGCCAAGCTGGGCAACACGCGCTTGATTGATAACCTGGAAGTTTGAGCGAAAATTGAGTAAAAATTTAGAGAGAAGCGCATGCAGCGAACGCTTTTGAAATCGAAGATTCACCGCGCCACGGTGACGCATTGCGAATTGCATTACGAAGGCTCGTGCGCCATCGACGAGGATTTGCTGGAAGCCGCGAATCTGGTTGAAAACGAGCAGATCGACATTTGGAACGTGAACAACGGCGAGCGCCTGACGACCTATGCCATCAAGGGCGAGCGCGGCAGCGGCATGATTTCGCTGAATGGATCGGCCGCGCGCCGGGCGCAACTGGGCGACCTGGTGATCATTGCGGCGTTCGCGCTGGTCGAAGAGGCGGAACTGAAGGCGGGCTGGAAGCCGGATCTCGTGTTCGTCGATGAAAAGAACCGTATCAAGGGAAACCGCGACCACGTGCCGACGCAAAACTGGACCTGAATCTGGTTTGGTCTAATGCGAAAACGCAAAAAACGCCGGTTGGCTTTCATGGAAATGAAGCCAACCGGCGTTTTTTTGGCCGGCGGGGCGCCTGCTTGTACTTGTACTTTTACTTCTTCGACACCCATTCAATAATCGGCTGCCACTGCTCGATATCCTTCTCCACCCGGCTTTTAGCGACGTCCCAGATGGTGAGCCCGTGCGCCGCGACCTGCACGTAGTTCTGCGTATCGCGGATAAAACCCAGCACCGGCAGATCAAGCCCTTCCACGAACCGATGCAGCTGATCCGCTGATTTCGTCCGGGCATCCACCCGCATACCCACCACGCCGACCTCGATCGTGCCCTTGCGTATCGCCTTCTCTTTCTGCAGCCGAACGAGGAATTCCTGCGTGGCGAGAATATCGAACATGGACGGCTGCAACGGCACGATCACCTTGTCCGCCAGCTCCAGCGCCAGCGCGAGACGGGTGCCGTGAATCCCGGCAGGCGTGTCGATAACCGCCTTCTCCAGACCTTTCGGCGGTTTCGACGGCGCATCGACATCGGTTTTCCATTCTTCTATTTTCGGCAGCGTGTCCGGGCGCAAGCCCAGCCAGCCATGGGCTGACTGCTGCTTGTCCAGGTCCGCAAGCGCGACCCATTCGCCGTTCGCCGCAAAATAACCAGCCAGATTCGTGGACAGCGTGCTCTTGCCCACGCCGCCCTTCGGATTCGCCACCACGATCACCGTCATAGGTTCAATCCACGCGTTGTCGGCCGCGCTTGCACACCCGACAACCCGGCGTGCTGTAAGCGCTGCATTAAGTGAAAAGTTCGAGCCGTTGATACTATCGGATTTGCCTATTTCAATCCATGCGCGTCAACAACGCCGCTCAAACTTCAAGGACTCCGCAACATGGCTACACTCCGCCCCGAAATCACCCTCGACTCCCTGCGGGAACGCCAGCGCGGCTGCCTGCCGGAGTTGCTCGGCGTGGAACTCGTATCGCTGGAAAGCGGCACGCTGACCGGCAAACTGACTGTTCGGCCCGAAGTGCTCGCGCCGAACGGCTTTCTGCATGCGGCCACGGTGGTCGGCCTCGCCGACACGTGTTGCGGCTACGCTTGCATCGCCCATCTGCCCGAGGGCGCGAAGAATTTTACGACCGTCGAACTGAAGAGCAACCACGTGGGCACGGCGCGCGACGGGGTCATCACGGCCAAGGCGACAGCCGTTCATCTGGGCCGCAGCACGCATGTATGGGATGCGATCGTGACGAACGGCGAGGGTAAAACCATCGCGTTGTTTCGATGCACGCAGATGATCTTGTATTGAAGCTGCGGCGGGTAAAGAGGCGCATGAACGTCGGGCAGACGTGGGCCCGACGCGGCCCTTCGTGTACCCGACCGTTGACCTCACCCCGCCCCACCGCCCTCAGGCGAACATCGAACCGATGGCGTCAAGATCCAGCGCTTGCCCGAGCGTATCGGCGAGACGGTCCAGCGAGGCCTCCCGCAGCGCCGGGTAATCGAGCGCCTCGGCCCCCCGCAAACCCGACCATTCGAGCAGCGCCGCGCAAGCTTCCGGGGTATCGAAGATGCCGTGCAGATAGGTCGCGGCGATCTGGTTATCGGCGGAAATCGCGCCGTCAGGCCGTTCGCCGTCAAGCATCACGGCCGGCCGGGCGAGCGCTGCGCCCGTCGTGCGGCCCATGTGGATCTCGTAGCCCCGCACGGGCGCTGGGTTAGAGCCCACGCTTAAGGTCAGCCGGCCGGTCACGTTGTCGAGCAGCTTGTCCGCCGTCAGCGTGGTGTCGAGATCCAGCAGGCCCAGACCGTTCACGCAGCCAGCCGGCCCTTCGAACCCCTGCGGGTCATCCACCGTCCGGCCAAGCATCTGCATGCCGCCGCAAATGCCCAGCACCTTGCCGCCGTATCGGAGATGCCGCTCGATCGCGCGATCCCAGCCGTTTTCACGTAGCCACGCCAAGTCCCGCTGCACGCTTTTCGACCCCGGCAGGACAATCAGATCGGTCGGTGGCGGCGCTGTCCCCGCGCGCACGTAGGAGAAATCGACCTGCGGGTGTGCGCGCAATGCATCGAAATCCGTGTGATTGCTGATGCGCGGCAACGCCGGCACGATCACCTTCAGCACCTCGCCGCCGGCAACGCCCCGCGTGCGCAACTGGCTCGGCAGCATGTCCTCGGCATCCAGCGTCAGGCCGTGCAGATAAGGCACCACGCCAAGCACCGGCTTGCCGGTCTGCGCTACGAGCCAGTCGAGACCGGGCTGCAACAGGCTGATATCGCCTCGAAAACGGTTGATCACGAAGCCGCGAATCCGCGCCCTTTCGGTCTCCGATAAACACGCGAGCGTCCCCAGCAAATGTGCAAACACCCCGCCGCGGTCGATATCCGCCACCAGCACCACCGGGCAATCCACGCGCTCGGCGAACCCCATGTTGGCGATGTCGCGGTCCCGCAGGTTCACCTCGGCCGGGCTTCCCGCCCCTTCCACGATAATCGTGTCAAAACGCTGCTGAAGCCGGGCGTACGAGGCAAGAACGGCATCGAAGGCGACGGTTTTATACGCGTGATACGCGCGGGCATCCAGATTTGCGTGCGCGTGACCATGGATGATCACTTGCGCGCCGCGATCGCTGGTCGGCTTGAGCAGCACGGGATTGAAGTCGATTTCCGCGTCCACGCCCGCTGCGATCGCTTGCAGCGCCTGAGCGCGGCCAATCTCCCCGCCGTCCACGGTCACCGCGCTGTTCAGCGCCATGTTCTGCGGCTTGAACGGCGCGACCCTCCTGCCGCCGCGCCGCGCAAGCCGGCACAAGCCCGCGACCAGCGTGCTCTTGCCGGCATCGGAGGTCGTGCCCTGGATCATCAGCGTGCCGCGCGGTGCAAATTGCATGGGGGTTTCCATCGCCATCGGTTCTCTGGGAAGCCGCTATGGTAGCGCCCGCCGGTACAATATTGCGATGACTTCACCCGACCTCACCTCCATTCTCGGCGGCGCGCGCTCGGGCAAGAGCGCGTATGCCGAACGGCTGGCCGCCGACAGCGGCTTGCCCGTCACCTACGTGGCGACGGCGCGTATTGGAGACGCCGAATTCGCCGCGCGCGTGGAGCAGCATCGCGAACGCCGGCCGGCGCATTGGGCAGTGGTCGAAGCCCCGCTCGATCTCGGCGGCGTGCTGCGCGAGCTGGATCGCGAGGGTCATGTGGTGCTGATCGACTGCCTGACCTTATGGCTCGCCAACCTGCTATTCCCCGCCGATGGCACCGTGCCCGACGGCCCGCCTCTACAAGCCTTCGGCGACTTCGACGCCGCGCTTTCAAACGTGCGCGGCAAGGTAATCATAGTGAGCAACGAGATCGGCTTGGGCGTGGTGCCAATGGGATCGGTGACGCGCCTTTACGTCGATGAACTCGGCCGGCTCAACCAGCGCGTCGCCGCCGCGAGCACGCATGTGACCATGATGGTCGCCGGCCTGCCGCTCGTACTCAAAGGCTGACATGCTGCTGCTCTCCTTCTACGTCACGGCGATGCTCGCCATTGCCGGCGTTGTAATCGACCGGATCTTTGGCGAACCGGCCACGCGGCATCCGCTGGTCGCGTTCGGGCGGCTTGCCACGCGTATCGAAGCAAAAATGAATACGGGTTTCCGGGCACGGCCGGCGGGCATTCTCGCTTGGCTGCTGGCCGTCGTGCCGCCGGTGTTGGTGAGCTGGATTCTGGTCAGCGTGCTGCCGTTCGCCGCCGCATGTGCCGTGCATGTCGCGCTGCTGTGGTTCTCGCTCGGCGCCAAGAGCCTGCGGGATCACATCGCGCCGATCGCCCGCGCGCTCGGGCTCGGCGATCTGCCCGCCGCGCGAAAACTGACGGCGCGGATCGTATCGCGCGACACGACTAACGCCGATGAAGCCGCGTTGTCCCGCGCCGCCGTGGAATCCGCGCTGGAAAACGGCAACGACGCGATTTTCGGCGCGTTGTTCTGGTTCGTCATCGCGGGCGGACCGGGCGCGCTGATGTTCCGCCTCGCCAACACCCTCGACGCCATGTGGGGTTACCGGACGCCGCGTTATCTGCGTTTCGGCTGGGCGGCCGCCCGTTTCGACGATGTTCTGAACTTCGTGCCCGCGCGGCTCACGGCCGCGAGCTACGCCCTGATGGGCGACACCCGCACGGCGTGGCGCTGCTGGCGCACGCAGGCACCGCTGTGGGACAGTCCGAACGCGGGGCCCGTGATGGCGGCGGGCGCGGGAAGCCTGAACGTGCTGCTCGGCGGCCCGGCGATCTATAACGGGACGCTGGAAACGCGGCCCGTGCTCGGGTTTGGAATGACCGCCTCGCCGCGGCACGTGGTGGCGGCGCTGCGGCTGGTCGAACGTACGACGATGCTATGGCTCGCGGTGCTGCTGGTGCTGGCTTTCACGGGTGTGGGGTTTCATGGTTGATCCCATCCGGCATGGCGGGAATCTGCGGGAAGCCGCGCGTCGATACGGAATCGCGCTGGCCGACTGGCTGGATTTATCGACGGGGATCAATCCGCGGGCGTATCCGGTCCCGCCCGTGCCAATGGACGCGTGGCGCCGTTTGCCCGAAGACGCCGATGGCCTGGCCGAGCTGGCAGCGCGTCACTATGGCGCGCCAGGGGCGCTCCCGGTTGCGGGTAGTCAGGCGGCGATTCGCGCATTGCCTGGCGTGTTGAAGCGCGGCATTGCGGCCGTTGCGCCCTTGACCTACGGCGAGTATGGGCCGGCGTTCGAACGCGCCGGACATCGGATAGTCGGCTTTGATGTTGCATCGCCTGATTTGAAGGATGACATCGATTATGTGATCGTTGCGAATCCTAACAATCCGACGACCGAACGTATCGGGCGCGAAGTGCTGCTACGGTGGCATGAGCAACTGGCGGCGCGCGGCGGCACGTTGATCGTCGATGAAGCCTTCGCCGATGCTTACGGCGACGCGGCCAAGTCGTTGGCGCCGGAGAGTGGGCGCGAAGGGTTGGTCGTGCTGCGCTCGGTCGGCAAGTTTTATGGGCTGGCTGGGATTCGCGCGGGGTTTGTGCTCGCGGCGGCGCCCCTACGCGATGCGCTTTCGGAAGCGCTCGGTGCGTGGACCGTCAGCGGCCCGGCACGACACGCGGTGCAGGCCGCGTTCAACGATCTTTCGTGGCAAGCGGACACTCGCGCCACGCTGGCTCGCGACAGTGCAAGGCTGGCAGCGTTGATCCGCAAACAAGGTTTCGATCCCTATGCGACGCCGCTTTTTGTATGGTTCGAGACCGACAAAGCGACGGCACTGCAGCACGCTTTAGCCACGCGCGGAATCTGGACACGGCTCTTCGAGCACGGCGCGTTGCCGAGTCTGCGGATTGGGTTGACGGGATCGGATGAGGAATGGTCGCGGTTTGACGAAGCGTTTAACGCCGCCGTGAGCGCGATCCGCTGAACGATTCGATTGCGCCCTTCACGTTAGGCGGTTCACCCACCGCATTCCCAAACAAAATTGAGCGCGCGCGTATTCGTGCTTGGATCACAAAACCCGCTTCCTACAAAGCTCGCCATACATGACGCACTCGAACCAACACACCTCATGACCCTGCGCCACTTCCTCACGCTGACCTTTATCGCTGCTGCGATTTTTGCATCGGTCCAAGCCGAAGCCCTCACCGTCACCGATGACACCGGCGCCACCGTCACCCTCACCGCCCCCGCACAGCGCATCGTGAGCCTTGCACCCCACGTCACGGAACTACTGTTCGCGGCGGGCGGCGGTGCACGCATTGTCGGTGCGGTCAGTTATAGCGACTACCCACCGCAAGCCCAAACCATCCCGCGTGTTGGCGACAACAAATCGCTGGACCTCGAACGCATCGTCGCGATGAAACCCGACCTGATCGTCGTCTGGCGTCACGGCAACGCCATGCGGCAGATCGACCGATTGCGCGAACTGCATGTGCCGCTGTTTTTCAGCGAGCCGCACAGGCTGGACGATATCCCTGTCACCATCGATAAACTCGGCATACTGCTCGGGACATCAGCTGAGGCGAATAGGGCGTCGGATGCATTCCGTCGCGACATCGCCGGCTTGCGGACGCGTTATTCGAACCGGCCGCCGGTGAGCGTGTTTTACCAGGTCTGGGACGACCCGCTGATGACGCTCAACGGGACGCACATCATTAGCGAAGTGATAGATCTATGCGGCGGCCACAATGTGTTCACCGACCTGAAACCGCTTGTGCCCACCATCTCGACCGAAGCGGTACTCGCCGCCGATCCCGAAGCGATCGTGACGGCCACGCCGGGGGCGACGAGTTCAGAACATGCGTTGCCGTCGTTGGATACGTGGCGCAAATGGCCGTCGATAAAAGCCGTCGCGCGCGGCAATCTGTTTGGTATCGACGGGGACCTGATCAACCGGCCAACGCCGCGTCTCGCGCTCGGAGCGGCTACGTTGTGTGAAGACCTGGAAGTAGCCAGAACGCGGCGTCCGAAGTAGGAATTCAGGCGTTCCAGCGCACCAGCAGCCACTCATCGCGCACGCGTTTCAACCAGACGATCGCGCCGAAATCCAGCGACCATTGAATCGCGTTAGCGCGCGGGACGCCGAGTAAATGAGCCGTCAATACACGTATGACGCCGGCATGCGTCACGGCATGAATCGGGCCAGTGGTATTAGCCGTACAAACGGAATCTGCCCAACCGATTACCCGCTCGGCGAATTGCGCGACGCTCTCCCCGCCATGCTCGCGTGCGTGTTCAAGATTCTCCGCCCACGCGTCGAGCATCGCGCGATCAAGACCATCCCATCGCCGCCCTTCCCATGTGCCGAAATCGAGTTCCTGCAATCGTGAATCGGCTTGAACGGGACCGAGTGCTTTGGCCAAAAGGCGGCATCGGCTCAACGGACTTGTATGCCAGACACCTTCAACCGCAGGCACTTTCAGCAGCTGCAAACGTTCCTCCAGCACACGCGCCGAATCGGCCGCATCGCCTAGAAGCGGGACATCAGTGCGGCCATAACAAATCCCGGTGTCGATACCAACAGCCGGATGCCGAATCAGGACGAGATCCATCCGAGTCCAATCAGGTAGATAGCAAGTTCAAAAATTTGCTGCGCGAAGCCTAGGCAGTCGCCGGTATAACCGCCGATACGCTTGACGAAATAGCGCCCCATGGCAAAACGCAACACGCCGAGCGCCACGATCATCACGCAACCAAGCCGCCAGTCGGGCCAGAAAAGCCACGGCAATCCGAACAAGGCAGCTAAAAGAAAGGCGCCCGCGCTCATCTTCTGCGCGACCGGTTTCGCCTTGCCTTCTGCCCGTACGTAGTCGAGCGTGCAGAGATAGCTGATGGCGAACGTGCGGCTTGCCGCATGTGCCGCGACGATCATCCATGCGGTGCGCAGCGGCAGCATGGTGGCCAGAGTTTGCCACTTCAGCGCAAGCACGACGATCAGCGCAATAGCCCCGAAAGCACCGATCCGCGAGTCGTGCATGATGCGCAGCGCGTCCTCGCGGGTATATGCGCCGCCGAAGGCATCGGCGCAATCGGCGAGACCATCTTCGTGGAACGCACCGGTGACGAGCAGCGTTGCCGCCATCGACAACAACACGGCCACGCCCGCCGGAAACACCTGCAGCGCGGCGAGATAAACAACCGCGCCGAGGCCGCCAACTATTGCACCGATCAACGGAAAATAGCGCGCCGCCGCATTCAGATAATGCGTTTCGAAACCGACCCAACGCGGTACCGGCACGCGGGTGAAGTACCCGAGCGCAGTGAAGAAGTAGCGAAGTTCCTGCGATGGCCGGTTCATGACAGTGTCACACTGCCTTGTCGGACACACCGGCGGATTCGAAGCTCGCCATTTCGTTGATAAATGCCACCGCCGCGCGCAACAACGGCAACGCGAGCGCGGCACCGGTGCCTTCGCCGAGACGCAATCCAAGCTGCAGCAACGGCGCCGCGTTGAGATGCGCCAACATGCGCCGGTGCCCCGTTTCGTCCGATGCATGCGCGAACACGCAGTAGTCGAGCACGGCCGGGTTAAGCGCGTGAGCCACAAGCAACGCCGACGTAACGATAAAACCATCGACGAGAATCGTCATGCGCGCTTCCGCCGCCGCGAGAAAAGCGCCTACGATCATCGCGATTTCAAAGCCGCCGAAAGTGGCCAGCGTCTCGAGCGGATCGGTGGATGCCGCGTGTTTCTTTAACGCCGCAGCGAGCACGTCGCGCTTGTGGTTCAAGCCGGCGTCGTCGAGACCCGTGCCACGTCCGACGCACGCATCAATCTCAACGCTGCAGAGCCGGCTCATCAGGCACGCCGCAGCCGATGTATTCGCTATCCCCATCTCGCCGAAGCCAATCACGTTGGTCCCGAGCGCCGCGTGAAAACGCACGCGCGCAGCCCCACGCTCGATGGCTTGCAACACTTCATCGCGCGTCATCGCCGGTTCGTGCGCGAAGTTGCGGGTACCGCCGCGCCGGATCGCTGCATCGACAAACCCTGTCGCTGGAGGCGACGCACTCGCTACACCCGCATCCACCACTTCGAGCGTCATGCCCGCCACCTTTGACAACGCATTGATCGCCGCCCCGCCCGTGATGAAATTCGCGACCATCTGCACCGTCACTTCCTGCGGGAACGGGCTCACGCCTTCGGCAGCAATGCCGTGATCACCGGCGAAAACAATGATCGCCGGCCGCTCGATACGTGGCCGCAAAGTCCGTTGAATCAGCCCGATCTGCAGCCCGAGCGATTCGAGCCGCCCGAGACTGCCGGGCGGCTTTGTCTTTGTATCGATTACATGTTGCAGCTCCGCTGCCATCGATCGATCGAGCGGTTCAGGACGGGGAAGTGTGTCGTTCATAGTGTTGTTCACGGTGAGGTTGAACGCATCACGGGCACGAGCGCCTCGTGACCGTCCTGCTGGATCAAGGTAAGCGGATAACCAAACGCGGCACCGGCACGCTCGGGGGTGAGGACATCACGAACGGGACCGGCATGCGTGTGGCCCGCGCCGTCGAGCAGTAAAGCGTGCGTGGCGAAACGCCGGGCCAGGTTCAGATCGTGACACGAGAAAATTACGCTGCGTTGTTTCGACCGGACCCAAGCGCTCAACGCGTCAAGGCAATCGATCTGATGATGCAGGTCGAGATGCGCGAGCGGTTCATCGAGCAACAATAGTGCCGCGTCCTGGCACAAGGCCGCGGCCAGTGCCACGCGTTGACGTTCGCCACCTGACAACGACAGGACATCGCGTGAAGCGAACTCAGCGAGGCCGAGCATATCCAGCGCATCGTGCGCAGCCGCGCGGTCCGCGTCGCTTTCCCAACCCCACCCCGTGAGATGCGGAAAGCGATTGAGCATGACGGTATCGAGAACGGTGGCGCTAAATGCATCGTGCGTGGCTTGCGGCATCAACGCGCGGCGGCGGGCTAGCTCACTTGTGCCCCAGGCGTTCAACGCTCTGCCATCGAGTGAAATCGCATTCGATGCCGTCTTCGATATTCCGGCCATCGCTGCGATCAGCGTCGTCTTGCCTGCGCCGTTCGGACCGGCGACGCACCACATTTCGCCGGGCGCGAAGGCCTGCGTCAGCTCCGCGACCAACACGCGACTCCCCGCTCGCAACGTGAGATGAGTGATCTGAAGTCCGTTCATGGCGCGCGCCTGAGGAGCATCCACAAGAACACCGGCACGCCGATCAGTGCGGTGATGACGCCCACCGGCAACTGCGCCGGCGCGATCACCGTGCGCGCGATCAGGTCCGCTCCCATCACCGCCAGCCCGCCAGCAAGCGCCGATGCAGGCAGCAGCATGCGTTGATCGTTGCCGAACGCGAGCCGCAACACATGCGGCACCACGAGCCCGATGAAACCAATGGTCCCGGCCGTCGTCACGGCAGCGGCGGCCGCCAGCGACGCGACGAGATATACGCGCAATCTCAACTGCACAACGCGCACGCCAAGCGCCTCGGCCGCTACGTCGCCACGCAGCAGTATGTTGAGCTGGGGCGCGACCGGCACGATCGCGATCAACGCGATCACCAGCGCGATCAAAGCGGTCCATGGCATCGAGACGCCGTTCAGGTCACCGGTCAGCCAGAACACCATGCCGCGCAAGCGATTCTCGGGCGCGACAGCGAGCATGAGCGTGATCAATGCGCCCCACCCCGCCGCGATCACCGCACCGGTGAGCAGCAATCTCGGCGATGTGTCCTGCGGTTCCCCGCGCCACAACTCGCGCCGGGCGAGGCCGAGCACAAGCAGTATCGATAAGAACGCGCCCGTGAAAGCGGCAACGTCCACGCTCCACCACGACAGGGAGAACAACATCGCGGCGAGCGCGAACGCGGCAGCGCCACCCGATACGCCAAGCACATACGGTTCGGCCAGCGGATTACGCAGCAGGACCTGCAGCAGCGCGCCGGCCATGCCAAGCAAGGCACCCGCAGCAAAGCCGCCCAGCGCGCGCGGCAGGCGCAGGCTGAGCACGATTTCATCGATCACATCAGTCGACCGGGACGCGAGCGCCTGCATCACCCGCAGCGGCGACACGGCGATACTCCCCAGCGCCAGCGACGCCACAAACACAGCGAGCGTGGCCAGACCAAGCACGGTCCAGACCATGAAGGCACGCTGGGCGTTCATGCGCTTAACGTTCACTGTGGCAGTCGGTCGGGCATGATCGAGTCGCCGCGACGCGGTGTGTTGTACGAGTGCGCAAGCTAAGGGTCCTTGTTGAAGAGATTGTCGAGGTTATCCAGGTTGTCGATTAGCGCGCCGCCCCACGGAATGACAACGCTTGGGCGCGATTCAACGGATTGTCGCTGAACGGATAGTACAGATCGTCGAAAGTTGAAGCACGCAGGATGATCGCCGCGGTTGCTGGTGAATATCTGCACCACGCCGCCAACTGCATTCGATCCCTACAGCGCGGACACATTGCCGTTGACCACTTCTACGTCATCGAGCATCCGTTGCGAGCGTTGCGCTGCACCACGTCCCGCCGATTTCGCCCTCACGACATTGATCCGCATAAGCGCCGGGACTGGCGACACATCGGCACGCCTGCCCGCGCGAAGACGCGCAGAGGCAGGCCCGCGTGCTGCCGGACGCCATTTCGAGTGGTGGAATCTATCGGACAACGCGCGCCATGACCGGCTTGCAACTTGCGTGGGAGTCGCTTACCGTTGCGGGGGCAGCGCAGGTTGCGCATGTCCGGGTGGAGTCGGCTCTCAGCTTCCCGCTTAACTGCTCGCCGGCCGACACGCATGGGCGCCAAGGTGGCGGCAGTTTAAGAGCGGCACAATGACCCGTCAAGAAAGCAGGCAATGCGGGCATACAAACCGTCCGTGACGTGGTCCGATTATTCGATTTACCCCTGTTTAAAGGGCTCCCGCGCGATATTCCGAAGAACGCTCGCACGCCTGAATGAATGGGAGAATGAATCCCTGTAAAACGTTTCCCCCTACAAATAAAGGGCCGCGCCCATGCTTTGAAGACTGACTGCTGTTACGTCTGGAAACGAACCAAATTTCTGAAGCGCCGGAGAAGCGCGCTAAAATGCGAGGTCTTAAGAGGACGCAGCACATGCTCAACGAACTCGAATCACTGTCACAGAATATCGGCCGGCTGATCAAGATCAGCGAACGCCATCATCAAGCTCACAATGCGTTGGCCCAGCAACTCGAACAGTTGCGCGCCGACTATGCCAACACGCAAGGCGAACTTGCGGCCATGCGCGAAGAACGCGACGCACTGGTGGCGGAGCGCGACTCGCTGTCGGCCAAGATCGACGACGCGCAGATTCGCCTCAACGCGATTCTCGAAAAATTGCCGCGTGCGAAAGCTGCACCGGAGCCGGATAACCAGCTTGCCCTCTTGCCACCTGATGGCGGCATCGAACCGGATACCGCCGACTCGGCGCACGGTGCGTTGCATGAAGAATCACACCATCACGGAGAAAAGGCATGACGACGAAACAGATCGAGGTATCCATTCTCGGTGCGCCGTACCGGCTCGCGTGCTCGCCTGAAACCGAAGGCGCGCTGCGCGAAGCGGTAGCGCGCGTAGATGCGGAAATGTCGAAAGTGCGAAGCGCAAGCAGCGTGCGCGGCACGGATCGGATCGCGGTGATGGCGGCATTGTCGCTCGCGTCGGAATTGCTGAAGCTGCAAAACAGCGTGCGTCACGGCGAAGCGTTTCCGGCCGAAGAAATTCGTCGCACCATGCATCAAATGAACGAGCAACTGGGTGTCGTCATTTCACAATATGAAGCACTGTAGTTGCCACAGTAGTTGCCAAAGTAGTTGCCGCGCTGGT
>Ga0302226_10002013_pt1 | contig 14727 bp, 16 predicted proteins | sample II_Palsa_E3_3_FD_193524 | JGI IMG/M metagenome (GOLD analysis project Ga0302226, IMG submission 193524) | Peat permafrost microbial communities from Stordalen Mire near Abisko, Sweden - II_Palsa_E3_3 | ecosystem: Environmental > Terrestrial > Soil > Palsa > Peat permafrost | place: Sweden...
TTGGTTTTTTTTTTTTGGTTTTTTTTTTTGGTACTTTTCGTTTAATAAACTCCTTTTTCTCGCCAAGGTTGTCTTTACGGGATCCAAGACCGAGGTTGCCCTGATCAACATGATCAAAAAGCTCGACGGCGGCAGCGGCTTTTCGGGCCAGGACTATCTTTCGCTCCGTGCCAACTACCCCATTCTCAAAGCCGTTCCCTTCTCGTCCGAGAAGAAGCGCATGTCCACCGTGGTCAAGAACCCTTTTGGCACTGGCAACATCCTCTTTTGCAAGGGCGCCTCTGAGATCATCCTCAGCCTGAGTGAGTCCTTTATCGACGAGACCGGCCAAGTCCACCGTATCGACCAGACCACCCGCTCAGAGATTGACGCAAAGATTGTCGAGTACGCCAACCAAGCTCTCCGCACCATCGGCCTCGCCTACAAGCTCCTCCCGGACACTGGCGCGTCGGTCGAGGAAGCCGAGATCTCGGACAAGGACCTTATCTTTATCGGGATTGTTGGCATCCAGGACCCCGTACGTCCTGAGGTTCCATCGGCCGTTGCGCAGTGTCAAAAGGCCGGCATCCGCATTCGCATGGTGACGGGCGACAACATCATGACTGCGCGCCAGATCGCCAAGGACTGCGGCATTCTCAGCAAGGGTGGAATCATCATGGAAGGCCCCGAGTTCCGCCGACTCACTCCCGAGCAGGTACATCTTTTCTTTCATTTCTCGCTGAAAAGAACGTGACCTTGCTTCTTTTTTTTTTCTTTCTAGATGGATCGCGTCATCCCCAATCTCGAGGTATTGGCTCGCTCGTCGCCCACAGACAAGCAGCTCCTCGTTGGCAAGCTCAAGGCCATCGGCGAGACGGTTGCTGTCACTGGTGATGGCACCAATGACGGCCCCGCCCTCAAGTTGGCCGATGTTGGTTTCGCAATGGGAATTGCTGGCACCGAAGTCGCCAAGGAAGCCTCAGGTACCTTTCCCCCCCCCTTCGTTTTACAAACAAACAAACATAAATAAATAAATAAAAAAAAGACATTATCCTCATGGACGACAACTTTGCCTCGATCGTCAAGGCCGTCCTCTGGGGTCGCTCTGTCTTCGACTCGGTCCGCAAGTTCCTTCAGTTCCAGCTTACGGTCAATATTGCCGCCGTCGTCCTTGCTTTTATTTCGGCTGTCTCTGACTCCCAGAACGAGTCGGTGCTTACCGCCATTCAACTTCTCTGGGTATGAAAGAAAGCCTTTTCTTTCTTTCTTTCTTTTTGATTCGTCTATTAAACGTGTTACCTCTAGATCAACTTGATTATGGACACGATGGCCGCCCTCGCCCTCGCTACTGACCCTCCGGAACCCGAGCTCCTCGACCGCAAGCCCAACTCCAAGTCGGAGCCACTGATCAACTACACCATGTGGAAGATGGTCATCGGACAGGCGATTTACCAGGTGAAGAAGCGGGGAAAAACAGCCTGTTTAACAAACTTTTTAATATTTTTATTTTTTATTTTTTAAAAAAAAGATCTTTATCAACTTGTTCTTCTTCTACTATGGCGGAACCCTGTTTGGCCTGGACGTGACCGACCCTGATCAGCGCACCACCCTTGGCACTATCGTGTTCAATTCGTTTGTGTTTATGCAGGTCTTCAACGAGATCAACTGTCGCAACGTGACGCGCGACCTCAACGTGTTCCGAAACATCCACAAGAACTACATCTTCCTGTCCATTGTCGTGATCACAATCATCGTCCAGTTCATCATTGCCCAATACGGCAACATTGCGTTCCAAACCGATGGCCTCAACTGGTGGCAGTGGCTTGTTTGCCTCCTCGTCGGCGTGTTCTCGCTCCCCATCGGCTTCCTCATCCGCCTCATCCCCGACAGGCCAGCCCCCGTCGACGAGGACCACAACGCCCGCGTCACCCGTGAGAAGCTCCTCTGGGAGACTGCCATCCGCGATGTCCGTCGCCAGGTCCGTGTCGTGCACGCCCTGCGACACGAGCGCAAGTCGATGAGCTTGCGACTAAATAAAAAGTAATGTGCAGTTTTGCACTCTACTCGTATAGATGGTTGCGAAAGACGGCATATGTATCGAAAAAAAAAAGCATGCAAGTTGAAACAACAAATACTTAAAAAGAAGGAAACAACCAAGCCAGAATGAAGGCAAGCATCAGCACGACGGCAGCCGCAAGCCCTCCCACGATGACGTGACGTCTCGCACGCACCATGCCGATGTTTGCTTTGAGCTTATCCAGCTCGTCCGCCAGCCGCCGCCTTGTCCTGGACTTGCTGTCGTCGCTGTCAGTCGATGTCTGTGCCAGAAGAGAAAAGGCATCCTCGACGTGTGTTTGTGCCTCGCTGAGCTGGCCGACGTACAACAGGGAGCCCGCGACATCGACCTGGCTCTGGACGACGTCGACGACGTGACGACGATCGTCTTCAGCAGCCGTGAACGCGCCCTTGCGGATGTCCAGAGCCCGCTGCAACAAGGCGACGCGGGCCCACGGGTCGCCCAGATCGAGCCACGCGGCCGCCAGCTGGTCCAGCATGACGGCAATGCAGGGATGTTTGTCGCCGTGGTGCTTTTCTGCGATGGTGATTGCGCGATCGAGCAGGAGCGACTCGCGGAGCACATCGTTCGCCTTCCCACTGCTGCTCGCCACCTGGATCAGTGTCTCCTCCATCTCTGCCGCGTCGGCGCCAAAGTGGTTCTCCTTGAGCACGAGCACACGCTCCAGCAGCTTGCGCTCGCTCCGCACGTCGCCCAGACGGCCGATCACGGACGCAAGCTGGCCCAGCAGCTCGGCCACACGCACATCGTCCGCGCCGTGCTGCTTCACCCCCGCCAGAACGGCCTCCTCAAGCTGCACCTTCCGCGCCCTCAACGCCTCTGCCGATTCCGTCATCGTGAAAGTATGCCACGGGTAGAGCACTCACTTGTCACGGACGCAATGGACGGCGTGGTGCCGCCCCGCGACCGCGCGTCTGAACAAGTGGCGCGATCGGTCGGCGCTGCCGTGCCCGCTGCCCCATCGACCGCGACATCCGGCGCCGCAATCGATCGTACTTGTTCTACACAAAGAGCCAACGCCAGTGGCGGTTCTGGTCAATAAATACAAATTATTATTATTATTAGAATCTGAGACAGCAGAGGGGCGAGGAAATGCGCTCTATTGGGCCGCTGGGGCAGGGCAGAGCCAGGTGGTGAGGCAGCTCTTGATGGCGGGCGCGTCGCTGGACAAGGCAAGGATAGGTACGAAGAATAAAAAAAGGTAATAATATACGTTTCATGCGGACGAAAAAGGCAAGCACACTGCGCTGCACATTGCGGCCGAGCGGGGACACGTGTTTACGATCGAAATCCTGCTGTCCTTTGGCGCCAAGGCGAGCGAGCGGGACGAGCGTACGTAAATACAAACTGACAAAAAAAAAAAAATAATAATTACAAAAAAAAAAAAAAAATTCTTTCTTAGACGGCCAGACGGCGTTGCATTTGGCCGCCAAGGGGTCGCACGTCGATGCCCTTAGATTGTTACTTGTGGGCGACGTCAGCCTGTTTATCAACCTCGCGGACGAAGACGGGGTGACGGCGCTGCACTGGGCCGCTCTCAACGGGCCCGCTGCGGCCGTGACCAAGCTGCTTCAACGCGACGCCCTGGCCAACGCGGAAACAACCACGATGGAAACCCCGCTTCACTGGGCAGCGCGCTGCGAGGACCCCGCCGTTGCGCCCGCGATCGTCAAGTCGCTTGTGGGCAAGAAGGCCACGATCGATCCGCGCCGCCGTGACAGCGGGATGACGCCATTGCATGTTGCGTGCAGCATGGGCAACGTCGCTGCAGTCATGGCCCTGCTTGATGCGGGCGCCATGGTCAACGTCGGCGACAATAACGAGCGATCGGCCCTGCACCTGGCCTGCATAGGAAACCACGTGTCCACTGTCGAGGTCCTGCTCAGTCGCAAGGCGCAGGTCGATCTGGTCGACAGGAGACACCGCACGGCACTCCACCATGCCAGTGCTGCGGGTCATGCAGCGTGTGTTGCCGTACTCATCAGTGCATTTGCAGTGGTTGATGCGCAATGCCAAGGTTTTTTTATTATTTATTATTGATGTGACGTATTTTATTGATCAGTCTGGGGGGATATTTTTTATTTTATTTTGTAGACAATATGACCCCTCTCCTCTTTGCGTGCATCAACAACGCAGACAACGGACCGCTCACCGTAGAGAAAATTGAACGGCTCACTGACACGATCGGCAGTCTTCTCAATGCGGGTGCTCAAATACACATGGTAGAACGAGGTATTTTCTTACGGTTACAGCATACTTCCCTTCACACTTTTACTTGAAAGCATCGGGAAAATCGCCGCTTCACTTTGTCAGTCAGTACGGCATGACGTCGGCGGCCAAGCTGCTGGTCGATCGTGGCGCGAGCATGGATGCGCGCTGCAACGGTTCCATACGTAAAATAATTCTCGTTAAGTAATATTCCTTTTATATACAGGACTGCAAACGCCGCTGCATTACGCCAGCTCGAGAGGCCATGCGACCCTCGCAACGTATCTGCTACGTCGGGGCGCCGATGTTTTGGCTGTTGACAAACGTACGCCTGTTTTTGAAGTTATTATTGCTCAGTTGTATTTTGCACAGACGGACGGACGGCCTTGCACTTTGCCCGCATGTTTAACCAACCAGAGATAGTCCAGCTGCTCCTGGACCACGGCGCCAACCTCGAGGCCCTGGACAACGGTACTGAGCCGTGGAATTATTATTTTTTCTTATTCGGTCACCGGTTACAGCGGGCAACACTCCTCTGATGGCCCAAGGGCCAGGCGAGGGTACTGAGGCGATCCTGATGCTGTTGCGTCACGGCGCAAACGGCCTCGTCATGAACCGATCGCGTATGTCGTTCCTGGACTCGCTGTCCTCTGCGGCCGATCGCGACGTGGCCGCCTCGACCCTGACCGCCTCCCGCTTTGTCAACATGCAGCTGGACAACGTGCCTCTGTGCGTGGCCGTGGACGGCAGCGCAACCTTTCTCGACCTCAAGTACAACCGCCTGCAGTTTGCTGCCGTTGGTGCGCTTGCGATCGCGTCGCCGTCGTGCGCGTCCAAGCTGGTGGGCCTCTATTTGGACAACAACCGTCCGTTGAGTGTGGTTGCAGCGCGCGACGGGCCCCAGATGCCGCTGTTCACGTCCCTTCAGCACCTGTCGCTCGCTCACTGTGGTCTTCAGTCCAAGGACCTTGTGTTTCTGGCTGGCTGCACGACCCTGCGCTCGCTGGACATCACAGGCAACTACCTCGAGGGCCTGCCTAACGACCTGGGCCGGCTTGTAAACATCCGCCGGCTGGTCGCGAGCGAGTGCGTGTTCTCCAACTTCCCGCTTGTGATCCTTCAGCTGCACCAGCTGCGCAGCCTGGACGTGAGCCGCAACCCGCTCAACCGCCTGCCGGCCGCACTGGCCATCATGAACAACCTCACGTACCTTCAAGTGGCTGACTGTCCGCTGGCCCTGATGCCGATCGAGTGTCGCTACCTGGACGGGCAGGGCATGCTGGCCTTCCTGCGCGATCTGCACCAGTCCAAGCAGGAGCGCATGTATAACGCCCGCGTCGTGCTGCTGGGCGCACAGGGCGCCGGCAAGTCGTCGGTGCTGCACGCCCTCTGTCTACCCCCAGAGAGCCTGCTCAAGCGCAATCCAAAGGGAGGCGTGCTCGGTGGCAAGCAGTGGCAGGAGCGGCTGTGCGAGTTGCGTGGTACGGCATTCATCTACTACCGACCGCCCACTCGCCCGGGCGGGCCCGTCGAGGAGTCAGGCACGATCGACCTGATGGACGCGACGGTGAACCTGTCGATCGACAACGACGTCGACTTCTTCATCCTTCGCTCGGCTCACTCCCATGGTGACCACAGCAGCAACAGCGGCGGCAGCAGCAGCACTAGCAGTAGTAGTACAAGCAACAGTCGGGCAGTCCACTTTCGCTGTGCGAGTGAGGTCGATCGCGCCCGATGGTGGGTGGCGATGCGTTTTGCCGCCCAGGCCGCAACGAGGAGCAATACGACCGGGTCGGATCCTAGCAGCAGCAACGGCGACAGCAACGGCGACAGCTATAAAGAGCCTCCCGAGTCGGTCGTCATGCGAAAGGTCTACACGGGGGCAGAGATCGATATTGCGATCGACATAATCAACGGGTCCAAAGGGGGCACAGCGACCACACCTACTGCGTCTTCTCGTTCGTCTTCTTCCTCCTTGTCGTCAGCAGGCACAGCGACAACGAGTGCACCAGCCCCCTCCTCTGCCCTGGGAATGTCGCGGATCCCTCGTGGCGCAAGCATGACCGTGACCGTGTGCGACGTCAACCGAGGGACGGATCTGGACCCTATTGCTATCCCGCTTCGTGTGAGCCCCTCAAGCATCTACACGATTCTGTGGGACGTAAAGCTGGTGGGCCCGGCCGATGCTCTGCCGCTTGACCTCGCGGACAAGGCGGCGATCGTGGCCAACCCCGCTTACGACTTTCTGTGCCGCTCGCTGGGGGCCCTGCACCGACGGCTTCAGCTGCTCACGCCCGCACGGTGCGCGTCCGTCGTGATCTGCATCGTGGGCACCCACAGCGATCGGTACGTGCCCGCCCTCGTGAGCAAGAGCCGACTGGTTCGCTTCTGCCTCGCGCTGGTCACGCTGGCGGTGGAGCGAGTCAAGCCCAACGTGCCCACGCACACGCTGCCATGCCTCAACCTGCTGGAGCGATCCGACGTGCAGCTGCTGCGCAACCAGCTACTCATGATCCTTGGCACGCGGCCCTTTGTCGTCAAGGACCTGCCCGCCAGCTACGCAGAGGTGTGGCGGCAGGTGTGGCGATGGCGCGACGAGGTCTTTGTCGACCGCGTGCGAGAAGAGTACCTCCACCTCGTATCCTCCCGCGGCGCACTGCACGAGCACGTGCCCTCGTCCTCGGGCTCCTCGTCCCTGCTGTCAAGCTGGTTCTCGATGGGGCCGCAACATCAAAATCGACCCAACAGTATCGGCAGTGACGGGGAGGACGCCTCCACATCGACCGCCGCACAGACCAAGGTGGCCACAGCCGCAGCCGCAGCCGCGGCCCACGCAGCCGCAGCCGCAGCCATCTCCGACGACAACAACCACGGAGGTGCGCCAAACAAAAAGAAATCTGAAACGCCAATTATTCATGCTGCGGTTCCACTTTTTAGGACCGCCGGCCGTATCGCCGCCGCCGCCGCCATTGTCCGATGGCAACAGCGGTATCAACGACGACGCGATCAGCATCCTCACGACGGCGTCCGTGTCCAACAACTCTGTGCTCAAGACACGTCGTTGGCCAGTGCCCGTGTCGCTGTTGACCAAGGACGTGGAGCTGACGCGGACGCCGCTGATCAAGGACGTGGCGGTGGTGCTGCGCGCCCTGTGCTACCTGGACACGATCGGCGAGGTGGTGCACTGCCCCGGGAACCGCACTGCCGCCAGTGGCATGGCTGGCGACATTATTTTCTTTGCCCCCGAGTGGCTCAACGACTCGCTCGCCAGTTTGCGCGCAATGCTGCCGGTCTGGCGCGCGAGCCTGCACGACCGTGACGATCTGGACACCACGCAGCTGCTCAGCGCATCGACGTTCCGACGACACGAGCTGTTCCGCCAGGTGCCCCCGTGGCGTCGTGTGCACAAGTCCAAACGGGAGGCCTTTATCGTGTGTCTGTACGAGCTCAACGTGGCCATGCCGATCGTGCTGCAACGTACATCAAGTGTGAGCAGCGCTGGCCGGGTGCTGCTGCCATGGGGCCTGCCTGTGTCCCGCCCCCCTCCTGCGACGATCCACTCCTCCTCCTCCTCCTACCGTGAACTCAAAGTGGGCTCTGCCCTCGTGCTGCGCCTGACCACGCCCAGCCACAGTTCCCTCTGTCAGGCAATCATGTGCGAGTGGAACCGGACCAACGTGCACCCGCAGCTCGAAATCGACGTGGCCTCATCGTGGCAGTCGGGCATCGTGCTGGGTCGATCGGTGCTGGTGACGTGGGACGCGCCCACCCGCACGCTGCTGCTGCGCTTCTTTACCGCTGCCGCGCCCGTGCCGTTGGTGACGCTGCAGAGCTTGCTCGTGGGCAGCAAGAGCGCGCCCGGGCTGGTGCGTTCCGTGCTCGGCCAAGGGGCCCGCTTTGAGGAGCTGCTGGTGTGCCCGTGCAGCCACTGCCTGGGCTCGCTAGACACGATCGTGGGCAACGTGTCCCTCCTGGGCCACACCGTGTCGCTGTACGAGGTCAAGGCCAGCGTCATGGCCGTGCGCAGCCAGCAGGTGGCCGCGCTGCAGTGCCAACACGGCCCGACCGGTGAGCTCGTGTCGATCGACGTCATCCGCGCACACCTCGCCTTTAAGCTGATCGACCAGATGCTGACGGACCCGCTGTTGCTACAACAGCAACTGCAGCGACAGGACGTGGCGCCCCTCGAAGCGACGCTCAGGCGAGCATGGCTGTGGGCTGACGATTGGATCGGGCGCAAGAAAGCCAATGACAGTGACCAAAACAACAGTGACAGGGACGTGTACGAGGACACCCTCATGCTGGCTCTTTGGGGCGCAGTCGTGGCCGCACGCATCTTCCAGACACCCTTCCTGGATCTGACGGCCGGCGTCGACCTCGCACCGCTGTCACGCCTCACCCTTGAGATCCTACAGCACATGGCCCAGGGCTGTCGCGACAAGTGCGCGTCAACGGAGCAAGTCGAGCAGCGGATCATGCGTGTGTGCCTCCGCCCGGACGTCACGGCAACGGTGCAGCTGCTGGGCGCGATCGTCCAAGACCTCGCTGATTGGCGTTTTGCAGACGGGTCTAGTGGCAGCGTCAGCGGCAATGGCGAGACGTACTCGACGCCCGTTCGTTCCGTGCTGGAACTGCGACTGATGGACATCTACGAGCTGCATCGCCGCGGCCTGCCTGACGACGACGACCTGATCGACCGCGCGATTGCATTGGCCTACTGCGACGCGACCGCTGTTGTCCAGTACATTCTCAACGAGGACGGCGACACAGCCATTGCGGATGAAACCTTTCCAAATGAATCGATAATCAATAGGCTCGAGCGCAACAGGTAGGAAATCATGTATACAGGGAAAAGTCAGGTAAAAAGTGACGAGATCAAGTCAGACGTCAACTTGACTCAAGAGAGTGCTCGCACCCTACGTTAGAATACTCGAACAAATTCGTAATGCATTTTTAGATGTACCCTTCCGCAACGTCTACAGAGAAAAAAAAATTTTTTTTGGGGGGGGGGGTGGAAGTACGGGAAAAAAACAGGCTGAAAAACAAACGACAAAAAAAAAAAATTCTTTTTTTTTTTTTATCTAGTCCTCTTCCATCTCGACGACCTGGTTGTTGATAATTTTCGACGTGACCCCTCCTCCACTTCCGGCTGCCTGTTGCTCGGGGAGGTTTCCGTTCTTGAGAATCCGCTCGAGTCTTGCGATCTCGTCGAGAGATGATGAGTTTTGGATGGCCGCCTAATTGCAAGGTAAAAATGTAAAAAAGAGCATCCACTTTTTTGAGCGTGACATGCCTTGATTCTCGCCTGCTCCTCGGCGCTCAACCCAGGTTTTTGCGATGACTCGACCTCGGATAGGCTTCCGGGCACGAACGTGCGCTGAGAATTGATCGTCGACTCGAGCTCCTTGCCCTCTTTTCCGCCAAAGAGCGCTGCGGCTCCTTCCCTCTCCTTTTGCTTGATGTTGCGGAAGTCGAGCAGCTTTAGTTGGGGCAGGGTGTGGATGACATAAAGACGGTAGTGTTGCTTTTTAGTGCATGGGTTGTCGATGAGTGAGAGTGTCCGGAGCGTTTTGATCGAGCTCAGGGCCTTGACCTCGACCAGGTCCGAGATCTTTTGTTTTTTTGTTTTTGTTTTTTGATTCAATGCCATTCCCGCATGGAGTGACAGCGTACCAGGTTGTTGTTGAGGATGATAGTGTGCAGCCGCGGGAGGTTGTCCTGCAGGCCCGCCTCGATCCGGCTCACTCGGTTCCCGCTAATGAGCAGCGTGCCCAGTCGCTTGAGCAGCGGGAAGTTTTCAATCTTTCGGATTTCGTTGTCGCTCAGGTCGATCGTGTCAAACTGGTCCTATTGGGAGGCGGTGTTTTAACGGAACAGGCCGAGGAGGGGGGGAAGAGGGGGTGCATGCAGGCTTACCATTGTCGCGCCCAAGTTCTCTATGGCAGGTATCTTATTGGCTGTTTTTCCGCAAAAATAAATTTTAGTACACGACAGCGGGCATTTAAACAACGCACAGCGCAGGTCCAATTCGCGTTCCTTGAGCGCGTTGATGAACTGAGCCGAGAGGCCCACGAGCTCTGCCGTCAGCTTCATCCCCTCTCTTTCCTTGGACCGGACGTGGTTTCCTATTCAACAAACACACACACGGTTGGCATTGAACAGCACACACACACAAAAAAAAGGCAGCATTGGCAGCAGCGGAGAGCGACGAAGACGAGGATAGGGGAGGGAGAGGACGGTGGGGAGGCAGGGGAGAGCACAAGACAACGCGAGAAAGGCTCTTGTGAAGGCCAGCCATGATTGTCAAAGTGTTTACCCCGTCATTTTGCATCCTCTCTCTCAACAAGCAATGAGCACAGGACAGGCGTTTCTGCGCTTCCTGGAGAAGTGGCAGCCCGTGCTGAAGGACTCCAAGTTCAAGGAGACGGGCGTGCTCACACCCGAAGAGGTACGCGGATCTCTTTCTGTGCCTGACGGATTGTCTGACACCACTCACGATCACCCTTGTTTTATTATTTTTTCTATAAAAAAAAGTTTGTGGCTGCGGGCGAGTTCCTCGTGTTCAAGTGCCCGACGTGGCAGTGGTACTGTTGTCTGCCTGTGTGCCTGTTCGGCTGTTTAGCCTTTTGTTAAAAAAAAATTTTTTTTTTGGCAGGGCTGCTGGGGAGGAGGCAAACCGACGCCCGTACTTGCCAGCAGACAAGCAGTTCTTGGTGACACGCAATGGTAAGTCATGAAAGAAGACGTTGGCTGAGGCTTGACATGGGCCCCCCTCGCGATAGTGCCCTGCTACAAGCGTGTCAAGGATATGGAGTACAACGAGGGCGACGAGGCGACGATGGACGGCGACGACGGCGACTCTTGGCTGGCAACACACTCTTGTATATGTTTGTTCCCTTTTTGAGACCGCTAATGGATGGAACGAAATGCAGCCGCCAAGAAGGAGGACGACACTATCGAGGAGATTGTGTCGTCGTCGGCCGCCAGTGGCAAGAGCGCTGCACAGAAAAAGCAAGAAGAGGAGGACGACGACGATGACGAGTACGTCCCTGTTAGTTTTGATTGTGCTTGGCGTGCTAACCAACCCGATTACCCAGCGTGCCAGACCTCGACGATCTCGATCTCGAGGACAACCTAGTGGAGGAGGATGATCCAGTGAGTCTTTCTGTTGCGTTTTTTTTTGTCTTACGACTTTTTTTTTTTTTTCCGTTTGTTTGTTTGGGGGCGGGTAGGCGGCACTCAAACCAACGCAAGACGACAAGAACGACAACAACATCCTCAAGACGCGGACGTACGATCTCACGATCACCTATGACAAGTACTACCAAACACCACGCATGTGGCTGTACGGCTACGACGAGCACCGTCGCCCCCTCTCGCACGATGCACTGTACGAGGACATTAGCCAGGACCACGCCAAGAAGACGGTCACGATGGAGCCGCACCCGCATCTGAGCGTAACACAGGCCTCGATCCACCCCTGCAAAGTATGTTGTTTGCAACCACATGTGTTTAACCGTGGTTTTATTTCGTTTTTCTTTCAGCACTCCAACGTCATGAAGCGCATCATCGACAACCTGACCGAGAACGGCAAGGACCTCCGTGTGGACCAGTACCTTTTGCTCTTCCTCAAGTTTGTCTCGGCCATCATCCCCACCATCGACTATGACTACACCACGTCCATGGATGCCTGATTCTATGTTGTACTTTGTGCGCTTTGTTGTTCTGTTTTAACACTCATTTGGCGGACGTTCTGCGATTGTGCGGCTTGAGAAGGGACGCGGGACAGGTCTGTCCTAGGGTGCACTGATTGCACAGCGGCTTGACGGGCCTGCACACGGTCTGCCCAAAGCCGACGAGCATGTGGTTAACCTCCGGCCAGAGCTCAACGGGCATCCAGTCCTGCAGGGCCGCGCGGGTCGCCTCAGGGCCCTTGGAGTCTTTGAGCGTGTTGACCCACTTGAGCCTGTTTGAGATGCGATGCACATGCACGTCCACCGCGATGCCCTCGTTCTTGCCCCAGGCCGTTTGCAGCGCCAGAAAGGCCATCTTGGGCCCCACCCCGGGCAGTTCCAGCAGACCCTCCAACTAGAGCAAGTAACTTGAATGAATCAATCTCCACTAGGCATGCAGTAGTACGGTGCTCGGGATGTCGCCGCCGTACTTGTCGACGAGGATCTGTGCTGTCTTCTGCAGGTAGATTGTCTTGCGGTTGTGGAAGCCGACCATCTTTATGTGCCCGTCCAGTGCCTTGGGGTCCATGGCGAGGATGCCGTGGGCCGAACAGCTGCCCGTTGCCTTAAGGTTGCCCATGGCCGTCGCCGTCATCGCGTCCTTTGTCTGGGAGCTGAGCATGAGCGACACCAACGACTGGAAGCGGAACACCTTGATATCGGCGGTACGGTCGGCCAACTGGTGGCATCCCATCACGTCCACAGGCGCCGTCTGCAGGCCGCGCATGGCCTTGATCGCCTCGTACGTCTGCAGCCACCCCGCAGGGGCACCTCCTCCTGCCGCTGCTGCTGCCGCCGCCGTCTTGGCAAGCTTGTTGGCCTTCATCACGTTGACGTGGTCGTCTTTCTCCTCTTCCTTGACCTTTTCGTCCGCTGACTCGATGGCGTCCAGCGAGCGTTTGAGTTTGCCCCTGAGCGAAGTCGTCTTTGCTGAGCTGACTCCTGGGCTCACCGCCGGGTTCACTGCCAGGCTCACTGCAGAATCGCTGGGTTCGATGTCGTATTCAAGCTTGATTGGCGCGTTTGGTTTCCTTTGTCTCGTTGTCATCTCGTTGTTTTTAAAGTACGGTACAAAATAGACATTCAAATGCGAGCTCGGTATTGATCATGCGTCGTCCTCGTCTGCCTCGGCGTTGACGAGGGCGTAAGGGTAACCGCTGCTGCCACCGGTAGCGTCGCGGATCTTGTAGAACAACGTGCTGACAGACCACTTGACGCCGTCCCAGATCAGGCCAGGCAGGCTCATCCAGAAGGCGAGGTTTGGGATGACTTGGACTCCCCGCTCGCCGCCCTGTTGTTGTTTTTTTTTTAAAAAAAAAAAAATCAATACAAAAAAATAAAAAGTTTCTTCTGTTACCACATAATAGTTGTAGAGGCAGCCGGCGATAAAATACTGCTCGCAGCCGCAAAATTAACTTGAGCAAAGAAAAAAAAAACATACAAACGCAAGAAGTGAAGACAGGATGATGAGGAAAATGACGCTCCCCTCAAGGCCTTGAAGGGGCACGCTGGTCTGTTGGTCTTGCACACATGCAAACTGTGTCTCCCACATAAAGTACATTGCATGTCCTCTGCATGAAAAAACAAAAAAACAAAGCCTCGCTTGGGTCATTCACTTGCGCCATTCTTAAATTACATTGACTCGCTGAGGAACGACGGATTTCCTTGCCCAGAGCCAGGTTTACAGACGAAATCGATGTGCACGGCCATGTTTCCCCCTGCAGGATTACTTTAGAGGGACGAGGGAAACGGTAGCTCTTACGGGCCCCTTTGGCAAAGGTCAGTTCGAGCGAGGCGTTCTGCACTTTTAGGCCCGACGACGATGCGAGCGTTGTCTTGGTCACGGCGATCTGCGAACCGACGCACCCGCCGCAATTGTAAAAGCTTTTTTCGCACACGGCTGTCGATGCTGCGGTGCCTGCGCAGTCCGCTACCGTGTCGCCGCACATTGCTAAATAGAAAACGGGGGTCAACCGACGCTTCGATTTTTTCACGGACGTACCAATGTATTCAAAGTACTTTGGATGGTCGGGGTGCTGGGCCTGCAAAAACACATGCGCACACAAACACACACAAAGCGCAGTCAGAAAAAAGGCGCTTGTTCCACTGCGCAGCACACACCTTGTACACGCGCCCCTTGAGCGGATTGAGGTCGTATCCGTCGAGAATGCAGCCTTCGTCGGTTGCCCCAACGGCGTCCTCGCCGTTGCCATCCGCCCTCGCCACGCCGGGCATCAGCGACACCACCACGATCACGGCGATCACGACTATCGCGGCCGCGGCCCACCACACGGGCCGTCCCAGGCGCATTTGTTTAATATCGGCGGCTAAACCCTGTATATATCAGACGTGAGGCCACGTGGGCGCATTTGAAATGTTATGGGTTAAATTAAAAAATCCGCAATCCAGAACAGATCGGACAGAGAGGATGGCCAGGCCAGAGACCGCCAGGCACTCGGCGCTGTTGGGGTCGCGGGCAAAGGTCTTGCCATACGATTTGACAAAAATAGAAATCCATCTGGCTCGTTTTTTATTTACTACGTATTCAACTGAGCAGACACGTTTAGTACGCTGTTGGGCAGAGGAACAGCCGAGTGGGGAAAAAAGAAGGTTTTGGGCCCTGAGTCCGGAATCAGACCATAGTATATCAAAGACGCCCTTTGGCCGAAGCGCGCACAGACGATCGTCCACGCTCGCGTCTCGTGTCGCCGAATACGCGTCCATGGTCGT
>Ga0302226_10002014_pt1 | contig 14723 bp, 8 predicted proteins | sample II_Palsa_E3_3_FD_193524 | JGI IMG/M metagenome (GOLD analysis project Ga0302226, IMG submission 193524) | Peat permafrost microbial communities from Stordalen Mire near Abisko, Sweden - II_Palsa_E3_3 | ecosystem: Environmental > Terrestrial > Soil > Palsa > Peat permafrost | place: Sweden...
GCGAAGCAGGACTTTGCCGAAGTGGCTGCGGCCATTGCGCGCCTTGAGAAGGCCGGGGTCAAGGCGGCCAGCGGCGAGCACTTTGCAACGTCGATGCAGGACTTTCGTAGCTACCACGTGAAGAATGGCGCGGGTGCGGAGGGTGGTGGCACGGCACGTCTCCAGTTGAACGCCGATGGTATCGCGGCAGCTATGCTCGTCTCTGGTGATGCAAAACTGAAGCCCCTGCTGGACGAGGCAAAGTCGCTGCGTCTGCCCGGCGCGGAGCCAGCCGGATCGTCTGCGCGTGTGCTGCGCGATGCGGTTGTGTACTGCGGCAAGAAGAGCTCGACCTGCGATTTGGTATTTATGCTCAACTCCGGTATCGCACTGGAAGGCGCGTCAGAGTAGATTCGCCACGTGGTTTCATCGACTCCGGCGGATCGACTTTGGCTACGGCCTACCTGAGCGGTAGCGGAATGTCGCCGCTCGTCGGCTTTTCTCCAGGCACCGTCAGCGTTCTTAGTGTGACCGGCCTGACCATCCCGCTCAACGGTCCGCGCCGTCCGGTCTTCGACCCCGCGGGCAATCTGTATCTGATCGATCTGAATAACAATCGCCTCGTGAAGGTCGCACCCGGTGGCGCGGCCACGGTCGTTACGACGCCTGGCTTCACACTCTCCGGGTCCAATGCGGTTACGCTCGACGGCGCGGGTAACCTTACATCAATAACAACTCTAACGTCATTATGCTGACGGCAGCCGGCGTGGCCAGTCAGTTGAGCAACGGCAGCCTCACGGTCGGTCTGATCGGCATCGCCGTCGACTCGGCAGGCAACGTCTATGCGGCCGACAACTCGGGCAATCGCATCATTGAATATCCGAACGGTGGAGCTGCCGAGGTCGTCGCTATCTCCGGGGTTACGCTGAGTGGTCCGGCGGGCGTGGTTGTGGACGGATCAGGCAATCTCTACGTCGCCGATTCCGGGAACAACCGCATCGTCAAGATCACCAACGGTGTGGTGAGTCTGGGCTCGCTGACCGTGAGCAATCCGCGGGCGCTCTCGATCGACAGCCCCGGCAACCTCTACATCTGCGACAGCGGCAACAACCGCATGATCGAGGTGCCTGCCTCGGGCAACCCGGCGATCGTGCTGAGCACGGGATCCGCCATCACCCTCAACGCTCCAGTCGGAGCCGCCATCAGCGGCAGCGGCGACCTCTACATCATGGATGCCGGCAACAACCGCATCGTGGTCAGCAGCCAAGGCCACCGCGCCGACCCTGACCTATGCGAGCACTGTGCAGGGATCGACCAGCCCCGATAGCCCCCAGAGCATCACCGTGCTGAATCTGGGCAATCTCGATCTGGCGATCTCGAGCGCCGTCTTCGCGACCTCTACCCCCAGCACTGGAACCAGCTTCACCAACGACTCCACCACCACCTGTACCTCGGCCCTTGTGGCCAACAGCTCCTGCGTCTACGGCATCGACTTCAGGCCCGCCGCGGGAGGCACCAACACCGGCTCGCTGACCCTCACGGACAACACGCTCGGCAGCGTCGGCTCGACTCAGACGATCACCCTGACCGGAACCGGACAGGCCCTGGTCTCGAAGCTCGCCTTCGGCCAGGCGCCGGCTGCGAACGTAACCGCGGGCGGCAACGCAGGTTCCGCTATCACGATCCTCGAAGGAGATAGCAGCGGTGCGACGGTGACAAGCCAGACCGACGTGATCACGCTGATCGCGACCGGACCGAATGGCTATCAGCAGACCTACATGGCCACCGCGGTTGCGGGTATCGCCACCTTCAACCTGAGCGGAGCCGCCCTCAACACCAGCGGCGTCTACACCTACACGGCCTCGGCGGGCAGCCCCACAAACGCCGTCGCCACGGAGAACGTCTCGGCAGCCTCGGCGAGCGCGGTCAGCCTCTCGGGCGGAAGCACCAGCGTCACGGCAGGCGGTAACGCCGGTGTGATCTCGGCAACCATCGAGGACGCACACGGCAACTCGGTAACCAGCTACTCCGGAGCGGTGACTTACACGCTGAAGAATGCTGCGGGTGTCATCATCGCCTCCGGCAGCTCCACCGCCAGCAGCGGCATCGCCAGCCTGAACCTGTCTGGCACCGCCCTGACGCTGGCTAATACCGATACCCTCACAGTGACCGCGGCCAGCGTCGGTTCAACCAGCGAGACCATCGCGGTAAGTCCGGGCGCGGCCAGCAAGACCTCGACGCTAACCGGCATCAACACAAGCTCGACCTACACCCCGGGCTCGGTGCTCGGTCCCCTGACGACCACGGTCGTCGATGCCTATGGCAACACGGTGACCAGTTACAGTGGCACCATCACCTACACGCTAACCCTGCCGAACGGAACGACGACCACCGGCACCGCCACCGTCGCCCAACCACGACCACCTTCTCGACCGCACAGGTCGCCATCACGGCCAGCATCAGCTCTTCGGTCGCCGGCGTCTCCTACGGCACCTCGCTTGCGGGGGCGATCACGGCCACGGCCACCAGTAACGGCACCGCCGTTGCCGGGACCTGGACCTACACGGCTACGTCGCTGGCCACCGGCGCTACCATTACGGTCACTTCGACCAGGGTCCTGCCTGCCGGCAGCTACGTCATCACCGGAACCTTTACCCCGACCACGCTGTTGGTGGCTCCATTGATCACCGTAACTGTGTTGCTGCCTGCGACATAGACCTGATTGGTTACGGGATTTACCGCTATAGCAGAAGGACTGGCACCCACGGGCACACTCGTGGTTGCGCTGGTGGCACCATTGATCACTGTCACGGTATTGCCACCAGTGTTGGCGACGTAAGAGTGTTAGTCACTGGATTCACTGCGGTTGCCCTGGGACGATTGCCCGTGGCTAAGTTACCTGCAACTGTCTGTGCTTCGCTTCTCGAAGTAAATGCGATCAGGCCAACGCAAAGAGTAACCACTACGACACCTGAGAGGCGCCTGCTGGTGTTGCCGGCAAGCGATTTCGAATGTGCCGCGAATGAGCAAATAGCCATAACCATCAACCTCGGACAGAGTGAGAACCCCAGAAAGTCAACGCAACTCAAATGAAATCGGTCGGCGCTCCACGTTCAGACCAAGCAAAGCAGATCTGTTCTTCGAAAGGGCTCAAAAGCATGAAGAACAAGCCATTCTTCCCTGTACGCGCCGGAACGCAGCACGAGACGGACGATAAATTGTCGCATACCAACGTAGATCCTGATGTCCGGAGAGGAAACAACGGAGTTCGGATATAGCATGCCAATGCGGCGACCCAGTAATTTTTCGCTCGCGGAAAGCTGTGGGGTCTTGCCGTCTGGAGCCGCGAGCCCCCGCCAAACTCGCCACCATCAAACCACAGCAGCCATCCGTTATTGGTGGAAGTGACGGAGATGGCAGCAACAAGCCATCAGCGCCGTTGCTCCGTCCGGCACTTACACCATCCAGGCAGTTACCTCTGGCCCCTCGGGCGGAAGCCAGTCGATTGCTGTCACAGTGATAGTGCAGTAATAGCAACCGGTGGCGTTTGAAACTGATCAGCGGGCTAACGGACGTAGTTCCCTATTCGACAGTAAGGGTCAAATTCGTAGTGTGCCCAATGTACCGGAGAGATGAAACGATTGATGGAATTCCACGATACTGCCACAGCGCGGATTGACACTCCTCGATCCCGATGCGCCTGATGCTATCCGGCAGGTTTTCAGGCAACCGCGAATCTCAATCCCCTGCCACTGCCATCTCGTCTCGCTGTTGACTGCGAAGCGATTGTTCGAACCCAGCCAATTGCGTTTCGATATCGCTTTCGAGGAGGCGACGCTTGATGATGTCTTCACGATAGCGGCGCAGGAAGTAGTCGATCGTCTCGACACGAATGCGGATAGAGCCTGATGGTTTGTTTTCGTCGAGATCCTTGAACGAAAAGTAGGGTGTACCAGATTGTTCGATGATGCCTTCGATGACCCCGTAGATGGGGGCGTCGTGGCCGCACTTGAAGCTGGAGACTTCGAGCGCAACCAGGTTGGGGTGGCGCGCCGTAAACTTTGCGGCCCAGACTTTGTGGTTGGTGCTGGTGGAGTAACGATTTTTCCAGACGTCACTAATGTCGAGCGGATGAGTGATCAAGCCGGCGCGAACCTCCTCTCCGAAGAGGCGGTCAAGCAGGTCTTCGTCAAGCGGCAATGTGCTTTGCGAAAAGACCGGATATCCTAACTTCTGAAACTCCTCCATGATTTCGTGGTTCAGGCCTGGGTCGTGATGATAGACGCGGCCCAGCATTACGATACCGATGCGATCTTCCCGTTCGAGTTGATCGAGCGTCTCTCTCGCCTGCCGGCGAATCTCGGCTTCACACTCGTGCAAGGATTTGAAGCCGACGGCGATGGCGCGATCGTTCTCGTCACGGGTAACACCGAGTACGGGTGCCCATGCTTTGAACATTTGGTCGGCACAGATCTTTTCGTCCTGGAGATTTAAGATCGGATCCATATAGAGGACGTTGTTTTCGGAGAAGATATCGCTCTCCTTGGTGAAGGCGGCTTTGACTGTCTCCGGTGTTGCCGTTACGGTTGGGCAGGCATTCGATCCCGTCAGGTTTACGAGATGCGAATGCAGGATGTCGTACATCGGGAACCAGATGGCATGAAGCGGCTTCTTTGCGTGTTTGGTCGCGAGTAGGTTGTAGACATGCGCGATACCAATCTTTGAGGGATAGCATGGGTCGATGGCGCCCCGACTTGCGCCTGCACGGTAAAGTTCCGGGGTTGTGTAATCCGAGTAGATGATATTTTCGGACTTTAGTCCAAGGCTGACGAAGTACGCATTGAAAAACGGTGCATAGGTATAGGTGTTCAAAAGACGCGGAATACCTACGCGGAAGTCCTTGCGCCGCTCCATCTGTGAAGCGCGTTCTTTGATTGCCTTTGAAATGAACAGGCCGCGGGTGACTGGAATGGCGTCGGAGATGACCTCGACATCACGATGACGGAAGACATCGTGTGCTGCGATATCAACGTAGTTGGGATTGACCGCTTTGATTTTGTCGATATCGGCTTTGATGTCCTTCATCTCATCAAGATCTTCCACGGTGCCCTTTTCGCAGGTGGCGATGATGAGCCGTTGTTCGCCCATTCGCAGTGGGACCTTCGTCTTGCGCGGCTGGAAGTCGGTGGGTTTCGGCAGCTCGATAACTTTGCCTGATCCGGGAGCCAGCTGAATTTGAACCAGCGGCTCTATCTTCGCTTTAAATACAGAGGGAGAACTGTGCCCTCCAGTTGTGCTGCAGGAACCATGCGATTCGACAGCAGGAAGGTTCTCCTGGATCTGTTCAAGGGAAGGCAGGCTGGATATGACATCGACTACCTCCTCTTGTGTAGCAGCACGGTCTTCTGCGGCAAGGGTGTGATCGTGCTCCGGGCTTTGACCTCCGCTCACATCGACATCGATGAAGGTGCGCAGGCAGTTGTTTTTACAGAAATAGCAGCGTGTGTCTTCATTTCGCGTTGTGTGATAGCGAATGTTCGCAACGGCTTCAAGACCGATAAACGTAGTCTGGCGTCCGTTGTTCCAGAGACGGAGAGCCTCCTGTGCAGCGCCGATTGCTCCGGACTCCCCGCAGTGTTCATGGACGATAATCTCCGGTTCTTTTCCGTTCGCGCGGAAGCTGGATTTGATGAAGTCCACCTCTGCCTTGACCACCGCAAGGTTGTTCTGGGTTCCGCCCTGGAGGACGAAGCGTGTACCCAAGGCCGCCAGATTCGGGATACTGGCAACGTAGAGGAAGACGTTCTTCGGAAGTACATCAGCGAGGCCGGCGAGAATCTCTTCCGATCGCCAACCCTGACGCTGGAAGTTGACGATGTCGGACTGCATGAAGACGGCGCATCCGTAGCCAAACGACGGCATGGATTTGGCGGCGAAGGCAATGTCTGCAAACTCCTCCACCTTCATGCCGAAGCCCTCCGCGGTCGATTGCAGAAAGTACCCATTTCCGGCGGAGCATTGTGTGTTCAGCTTAAAGTCCTTTACGCGGCCGTCTTTCAGGACGATGAGCTTAATGTCCTGTCCGCCCACATCCACGATGACATGGGGGTCGTCGTAGAACTTCAGCGCTGACTCCGTATGTGCAACCGTCTCGACCAGAGCGACGTCGGCGTTCAAAACATCTCTGAGAATATCTTTGGCGTAGCCGGTGGTACCGACGCCGAGGACCTCAAGCGATGCGCCTTTCGTTTCGATCTGCTCTCGCAGCTTCTCGAACATTTCGATCGTGTCCTGAATAGGGTTACCGTTCGAAAGCTGGTAGGTCTTGCATAGGATTTCTCCATTTTTTCCGAGGACGACCGCCTTGGTCGAAGTAGATCCGCCGTCGATGCCGACAAATCCGGAAACTACCTGACCCGGAAGAAATTCCGCTGCCTTGAATTTTTTCTTTGTATACGCCGACTTGAACGCTACCAGCTCAGCGTCTTCCGCGACCAGACCTTTACCCCCAGCGGTTGCCTTCTCCTCTGCACGACCATAGTCAATGTAGTAAAGAAGCTTTTCGGTACCGAGGTAGCTGCCCACGCCAGGCTCTTCCTCTTTGCCAAATTCGACCGATCCCAGCGCAGCAAAGTACTGCGCGTTGTCGGGTACTTTGATCAACTCTTCCGGAGTCGCGCCCTCCGGAATCTCGACCTTCCGTTCTTTCCACATGCGCGGAATGTTAACCTGCCATGCCTCCTGCATACCGCGGATGAATCCGTTCGGACCACCCAGGAGAAGAACATGCGGCCGCAATGTATGTCCGCGAGTCAGCACGCTGAGGTTTTGCAGCACGATTGCCTCGAAGAGTGAGGCCATTAACTCATTCGGGGGCGTACCGGTTTTCTGCAAACCGTTTATGTCTGTTTCGGCAAAGACACCACACTTACCGGCAACCTTGTGCAGCTTGATACCGTGATATCCCTGATTCGCGAGGTCTGCCGCGGGGATCTTGAGCTTGGCATTGATCTTGTCGATCACAGCTCCGGTGCCCCCGGCGCACTTGTCGTTCATGGAGGGAATCTTCTTCTTGCGCCCCGTCTCCGCATCATCTTTGAAGACGATGATCTTCGCATCCTGTCCGCCCAATTCGATGACGGAGTACACCTCTGGATGAAGCTTTTCGACGGCAAGGGAGACGGCGTGTACTTCCTGAACAAACTTCGCACCGATCATCTCGGCGATAGTTCCGCCGCCTGATCCTGTGACGAATATGCGCGTGTTTCCGACGGCAATTCCAGTGTCGGCTTCCATGCGTTGTAAGAACTCAAGGACTTTTTCCGGCTGACGCGTCTCATGACGCTGGTAGTCCTGCCAGATAGTTTTATCTGTTGCGGCATCAACCACAATTGCTTTGACGGTAGTGGAACCTACGTCCAGGCCAACGAAGAATTGATGCATTACCTTCTCCTCAAATGACTAATCCCTGAATGCCGGAAAGAAAAGGTGGGCGTTTGATTCGTTCCTCTTCGTCAATGCCGGCATAATGTTCAATGTCCAGGATGTGCTTTCCGCCCTGCAGCCTGATCAAATGCAGCAGGGAGGATCGCAGCAGTACAACGAACAACACCACGATGGCCATTCCCAGGACAAAACATCCTCCCAGGAATAGCCCTGACAAAACGCGCATCACGCAACCCGTTGCATGCGTGGCATGGACACAGCAGTCCGGCGACGATAGGCACTATCTTTATCGATCAAATCGCTCACGTGCCAGGCAAACTGCGCGGCGGTGCCGGCGACACCTTTCCGATGTGGAACCCGATAAAGTGCTTGTTTCAGCTTCGGGTGTTGCTCGACGTAATCGCGAAGTTCATCTAAAGATTTTCCGGTCTCCTGCAAGACTCCATCAAACTCGGCGCGTGCCTTGGCCTTTGCTTCTGCCAGTGCCATCTGCACTCGGCTATGCGCATTCACTTCACCTTCGCCGGAAGTCTCAATGGGCAGGAAGATCATATCTTTGAACTTATTGACCACCCGCGACTGAACACCATCCGACTGGGTCGAGGGCATGCAGCCGAAGGGTTTCAGCGCTAGGACCATGTGGCACAGGTGATTCACGGTGTAGTAGACATTTTTGCCGACCTCCATATGGCCCTCTCCGCCGCGTGCGAGCTGATGGTAGAAGGGATGTGCCAGGCGCGCGAGCTCCTTCTGCGGAACCAGGTGGTGAGCTGTATCTCCCATATGCCTGATGGTGCGGTGATAGAAATACGTCCACATGGCACTGCCGGCGCTAAGCCCTCCGGTCTTTTTGAAGATCTTTAGTTCGTTCGCAAGACGCTTCTTCACCTCGTACCACCTGGGATCACGATAGGGAGCTTCGGCATCCGCTCGCGCTTTAGCGCCTTCTTTCGCAACGAACATCATGTAGGCGATCCATGTAGCGATCGGTTCGACCAGCACCTGAGCACCTTCCTTTTCGAGGAAGGCGAACATATTGAAGTTGCCGTCACCCTCGGTTGTCTGGGCCCAGAACTCGCCAGTGATCTTGATGACGGGCTTCACGCGAAACCGGTCAACTTCAATCGCGTTGATGCTGTCGCGGCATGCATGCAACGCGTCCACGTACTCTTTGCCGTAGAGGTTGTCGCCGATCTTCCCGAGGGTGCAACTAATTCCCGTGAGTTTCTTATTCTTATCGAGGAATGGTTTTGCCCAGGAAGGAGCAGCGTCCATGATGTGCCAGCGCTTCCGGTCGCGCAGTGTGTCGGTGAGTGTCTTCACTGACTCCTGGATGACGCGGTCGGTCTCACCCTTGTTCACTTCAAAGGGGCGAACCTGGTACACAAGCTCATTGATGACGTCTCCGAGATTGAGCGCATTGAGCATACCCATGCCGAAGTCAACGGAGAACTTCAATCCTGGCTCTCCGCTTGCGGCCTTGATCCCATCAGTTTGCTGGAACAGAAGAACACGGAAGCCATCGAAGCCAGCATTCTGCAGGGCAAAGCGGTATTCAGCTTCGTACATCCCAAAACGGCACGGACCACAGGAACCGGCGGTGAAGAAGACATAGTTGTCGATGATGTGCTGCTTTGTCTCGCCCTGTTGCTCCAGCTTCTGAAGGTAGCGTACGAGATTGCCGACCGTGAAGTAGGTCGGGTTGCACTGACCGTTGTTTCCGAACTCCTTTCCTGCCTGAAAGTCATCCACGACCGGCGTCGGAATATTCTCGCAGCGATAGCCGCTCCCGTGAAAAACGGCCTTGATCATCTCTTCGTGTTTCCAGGTGAGACCGCCGAAGAGAATCGTCACGTAGTCCCGTTCCGCAGCAGTGAATGTGCGTTCTACCGGCTTTTTGAACTCGCGCATGCGTGCCAATCCGGCTTCCGCGCGAAGTCGCGCCCTCTCGGCGTCGATACGGGCCTGTATCTCTACTTCGAAGTCTTTTTGAACGATCTCTTCAGTTACCGGCATTTGCGTCTCCTTGTGCTCGATTGCGTGCGAGTTTTCGATGGGTTCTGCGATCAGGGATAGGCGGGCGTTACATCTGCCCGCTCGCTCCCTGGAAGCCATGAGCGAGTTGCTTGAAGAAATACCTGATGACACGCTGATCGTTGTAGCACCAGCCGAGGATGTGATTGAGCGTAGAAAAACAGTGGGTCTGGCAGGTCTCTTTCTGGTGGTCCAGTTGTTTGGTGTCGAACTTGTGATTGCCGACTACGCCCCAGTCATAGCTTGCCGTATACATCGGAAAGCACGGTGCGAGCGTTCCATCAACCCGGATAATCATGGAGTTCTGACCGGCACGGCAGTTCCAGGGAAAGTGTTTGCCCTTCATGAATTCGACCATCTGCCATAACCGGGTGTTTGAGTTCACCATTTTGTATCCGGCATCCTGCTTTTCGGTCAGCCACTGAATCGTCTCCTCCACGGCCGGCCAGTCATCCTTCGTGATGTAGGTGACGTTGTGGTCCGCGTGCTTGAAGTGTTCGTCCTGCTCAAGCAACGGGGACTCATTGATGTGGTAGTCGGTTGCGATGCCGTTGTCGTGGGCTATTTCCGTAAGCTCTCGCACATCATCCAGATTATTGCGGCAGATATTGATGTTAAGGAACACCGAGAAGCCGTATCCGTATTGCTTACGGATGAGGTAATCGAATTGCTTGCGAATGGGGACGAGGGCTTTAGGCAAGCCCGGTTTCAGATCGACGGCATCCACGGCAATGTTGAAGGTGGAGATACCCGCATCTGCCAGCTTGTCGATGACGTCGGTGCGCAATAGCCGCGCGTTCGTCGGCAGGTAGATCCAAAAGTTCTTCTTAGCGGCGTAGTAGGTGATTCTATGAATAAGATCGGGACGCAGCAGCGGCTCTCCGCCCATGTAGGCGAGCACCCTGCAGCCCGTTCCGTGAAGCCAGTCAACGGAGCGCTTCGCCGTATCTTCGGTCATTCCTTTAACTTTGTTGTCAAAGGCCCAGCAGTAATGGCAGTCGAGATTACACTTGAACTCAGTAAAGAGATAAGCAATGAGTGGATGGAAGTCTCCGGCTGTAACCCTTGAACGAATGTAGGGGAATAACCATCCCTGCATCGCGTGGTAGATCTGCCCCGGTGTCCAGCTGCGTTTTTCGGGCGGAACCCAGCCGTCGACCTCATCGACTGGCCCCAGCAGGTCGGGATGTTGGGGAAACACGGGGTCGGGGAATGTCTGAGGTGTCCCACTGGGCCGCAGCCCTGGCGGAAGAACTGTGGATTTGGTAAGTAGATCGTGAAGCGGAACATCGAGGCGAAAGCCATGCGATTGTTCAGTTTGCTGTTGCTCCAGATTCATCCGGCCCCCCTCAGAACAGCATGAAAGCGATTCTGCGTTGACGATCCTGCAGCCAGCCAGATGCAATTTTTGGGCCATGAGCGTAATCTTTTTCTGGTCGCCATACGCTACTCATATAAAAGGGAAATTGGTCGACCCTGCTTTGCGACAATCGCCTGAAACGGACTACTGCCTGCCAGTCTATTGACCGCCTGCCAAACACCTGGCATTCAATAAGAACTCGCAATTAGGAACTCGCAATCGTTTCCAATGTCCGGACGTCAAAGCATGTCAAGACCGGACGATCGTTGCCACCTTCAGACCCGGAACTTCATCTATCAGTCATCGATGGAAGGGGGACGTAACTCACCGATCATGAGATCGCAACTCCGAGGTATTGGTTTTACCGATAATGGTCTGTCGGCCGAACAGGTCGAAGAGTTTGTGCGTTTTGTGCGCACGCTGGATGCACACTCTGATCCGGAACAACTGATACGTTCCCTCCCTTCCGAGCTTTCCGGTCTTGTGGACTCCAATACGGCTGCGTTAGTTCTTGCGAAGGAGATCGCCCTCTCGGGGTACGTTTTTGATAATGGAGGACCTGGAATCATCCCAGAGTCTCAGAGGGAATCGTGGCAGGATGAGATCTGTCAGATGATCTCGGAGCAGCCGCATCCTTTCGTCGTTTCGTCCCTCGACCGGGAGATCAGGTTCGATGGGGCCGTTCGGCTATTCCGTGAACGCGGAAACCAGTCCCTTTGTGTGCTTTCGCTGCATACAGCGGTCCGTCAACTAGGGGCACTTTGTTTTGCAAGGGAGTCCCAAGGCGCCTTCTCCAGGAACGAAATCGACCTGCTGTGTCTCATTGCCGACTACGTCGCTCTGGCAATCGACGATCGTCTGAACTTCGCCCATTCGGAAACCGTTCGAACTGAGCTGGAGAGCGAGCGGAAGAAGTTGCAGCTCATCCTCGAGCTGAACAACGGCGTCGTATCCAGTTTTGAGTTGCGAGAGGTCCTCCGGTCTGTTTCTCCGGGCATACGCAAGACCATGGGCTTGGATGGCGTGGCGCTGATCCTGCCCGATGCAGCGAACAGACAACTTCAACTGTATGCGCTCGATTTTCCAAACAGCAAAGGCATCCCAAATCAGAACCTCTCAGGAACACTCGAGGGCTCGCTCGCCGGCGAGGTATTTCGTACTGGAAAGCCATGGGTTGGCAACTTTGAAGATCTGAACGGATCCGGTTTTGGCGACGGAGTCATCTCTGGCGAAGGTATCGAGACACTGTGCATGCTTCCGTTAATCCGGTGCAACAGCACCCTCGGAGTGCTCTGTCTGGTGAGATTAGAGAAGAACGCCTTCACTCATCCAGATGTCGAATTCCTGACGCAAATAGCCGGACAGGTCGCGATCGCGATCGACAACGCATTTGCCTATCGGCGCATTACGGAGCTCTCCAACCAGCTCAAACAGGAGAACCTCTATCTTGAAGATGAGATCCGCAGCGAGCTCAACTTTGAAGAGATCATCGGAAACAGCATGGCACTCCGCCAGGTGCTGCGACAAGTGGAAGCGGTTGCGCCTACAAATTCAACTGTCCTGATACAAGGGGAGACCGGAAGCGGAAAAGAACTAATTGCTCGCGCTGTTCATAACCTCAGCCGTCGGCTGGAACGTCCCTTCGTGAAACTGAACTGCGCGGCGATCCCTACCGGTCTGCTGGAGAGTGAGTTGTTTGGGCACGAGAAAGGTGCGTTCACAGGAGCAATCGCGCAACGGATTGGACGTTTCGAGTTGGCGTCCCAGGGGACCATCTTCCTTGACGAAATCAGCGAGATCCCCGCTGACCTGCAGCCGAAACTTCTGCGCGTTCTACAGGAACGGGAGTTTGAACGCCTGGGCAGTTCGCGTACGCTTCACACAGATGCCCGCCTCATTGCAGCCACCAACCGGAACCTGAGCGCGATGGTGGAGGAACAAAAGTTTCGCTCTGACCTGTTTTACCGGCTGAACGTTTTCCCGGTCTATGTCCCGCCTCTGAGAGAGCGGAAAGAAGACATCCCATTCCTGGTCAGGCATTTCGCCCAGCACTTCGCTCGCAATATGACGAAGGACATCGACACGATCTCCGCCGAAACGATGAATGCGCTGACCCATTATCCATGGCCAGGGAACGTTCGTGAATTGCAGAATGTTATCGAGCGGGCGGTGATTCTTTCGAAAGGCCCCGTCCTAAAGGTGTCCTTAGCGGACCTGAAATCAAAATCTTCCGACCCAAACGGTCATATAAATGGAGCCGCGACTCTGGAGGAGATCGAAAGAAGGCATATTCTGTCGGTCCTTGAGCAGAGCAACTGGGTCTTCGCGGGCCCGAACGGAGCCGCTGCGAAACTTGGAATGAAGCGCCCAACACTGCAGTTTCGGATGCAAAAACTGGGTATCTCCCGTCCGCAGAGATCCTAGCTGGTGCAACAGGTTTACCGTTCAGCCTGAAGTTGTTCGCGTGCCAACCGTTTGGCACGCTGCCAATCTATAAGCATCTCCGAACACGTCTCCCCATTGACTTCACCAGCTCCTACACAAAAGTCAGCCATTCTAAAAAGGCTCCACGTTAGGCATGAAGATTGCTCGTATGTTAAAACGGCCGACAGATATCACTCCTTGAGACCAATGGAGGAAAGGAAATACATTGGCCGGCTGTCGACGCCGGCAGATGCATGCGTGATTGACGGGCTAATGTGAAATGGCGGGCACTGCCCCCAGGAGATACATCGACACATCGAATTGTAAGGAACGAGCAACATGCTGCGAATCACGGTGAGCGAGACGGCATCCGAGCAACGATGGATTCTTCAAGGCCGGCTGACGGGATCAGCCATGGAAGAGTTGATCAGTAGTTGGTGCGCAAAACAACGGTGTCAGCCACCTCAGAGCTGTGTTGTAGATCTCAACGAGATCACGTTCATCGACAAGGATGGCGAACAAGTCCTCCTGATGATGCTCCGGGATGGAGCAAAGTTTGTGGCGACCGGGTTGTATACGAAGCATCTTCTGGAATCGCTTTCGGCGCAAGACGCACCAGGCCGAGATTCATTCTGATTTCAGAAATGACATATCCATCACGCCGCTCCTACTCCGGTCCCTCGCTTCGACGGTCCAATAAGGGCGTTTTTTTGTGTAATCAGTGGCGTAGGTGTGGCCTGTTCCAACTTTGTGGGGAGAGCTTCTTTAATATGGGTCGCGGTACTCGCGGCGCTTGAGTTCGCCGAGTGCCTGCTCGTGGCCTTGAAGGGCGGCCTGACGAGTCCAGTGGCGGGACTGGGTGTAGTCGTGCTCGACACCCTGGCCGGTGGCGTAGAGGTGGCCGAGCTGGAACTGGGCTTCGGCGTTGCCGTGATCGGCGGCTTTGCGGTACCACGCGGCGGCCTGCGTATAGCTGAGTGGGACGCCCTGGCCAATGTAGTAGAGGTCAGCTAACTTCTGCTGGGCTTCGGGAAAGTTTTGGGTGGCCGCCAGGCGATACCAGTGAGCAGCTTCGGCGTTGCTTTGCGGGACCCCTTCCCCTTTGCGATACATGAGGCCGAGGTTGTATTGCGCCCAGGCGAGATTACTGTGGGCAGCGCGCTGGCACCACGCGAAAGCTTCAGGGAAATTGTTTGCGGCGTAGTAGCGGAAGCTGAGGTTGGCCTGGGCGTAGGCGTGGCCCTGCTCGGCGGCCTTGCGCTCCCACCAGGCGGCCTGGGCGTCGTCCTGCGGCAGGCCCTGACCCGCGTCGTACATCGTGCTGAGGAGGTACTGTGACTCGGCGTGGCCCTGCTCGGCGGCGAGTTGGAAGCAGGCTGCGGCTGCGGTGAAGTCGCCGGCGTTGTAGTCGGTGACGGCCTGCCGGTAGTGCGGATTCGAGGCTGCGTTGGCTGCGTCGCGGCGGCTGCGGGCGATGATG
>Ga0302226_10002016_pt1 | contig 14708 bp, 9 predicted proteins | sample II_Palsa_E3_3_FD_193524 | JGI IMG/M metagenome (GOLD analysis project Ga0302226, IMG submission 193524) | Peat permafrost microbial communities from Stordalen Mire near Abisko, Sweden - II_Palsa_E3_3 | ecosystem: Environmental > Terrestrial > Soil > Palsa > Peat permafrost | place: Sweden...
ATCCGACACTCGCAGCGCCAACCGCCTCAAATTCACCCCCGACGGCAAGCACGTCCTCGTCTCTCTCCTCGGCAATCCCGACCTGGTCGTCCTCGACGCCGCCACCCGCAAAGTCATCAAGCGCCTCCCCATCGGCACCAGCGCCGCCGGCATCCTCATCGACCCCACCAACAACCGCGCCTTCGTAGCCAACACCCCCGACAACAAAATCACCGTCATCGACCTCAACACCCTAACCATCACCGCCCACATCCCCAACATCGCCGAACCCGACGGCATGGCCTGGGCCACCCACCCCTAACCGCCCCCCAATCCACATCTCCGAACGAAGGAAACCCATGCGCGCTGAAACCAAACACGCACTTAAACAATTCGGCCTCGGCTTCCTGAACTTCACCATCGCCATCGGGCTCCTGATTGCCTTACAGGTGCTCGCTCACGGCCACCTGCCCAATCGCATACTCAACCTCCTAGCCGTCGCGATCATGCTAGCCGCCTACCTCGGCGGCACTCGCCTCATCGAACGCGTGCACCTAACCGAGTTCGACAACACCGGAGGCTTCGGCGAATTCGCCGGCGGCCTCGTCCTAGGCTTCTGCCTCTTCTCCGCAACCATGCTTCTCCTCTGGGCCTTCTCCGTCTACCACCCCAACGGCTGGGGCTCTGCATCCAGGCTAGGCGCAGGCATCATCGCTGCTCTCTCAGCGGGCATCATCGAAGAGATCATGTTCCGAGGCTTCCTCTTCCGCCTGATCGCAGGACTGGCCGGCACCTGGTGGGCTCTCGCCATAACCTCAGCCCTCTTCGGCGCCGCTCACGCCTTCAATCCCGGCGCAACCGTCGTCAGCTCCATCGCGATCGCCGTAGAAGCCGGTGTGCTCCTCGGCGCCGCCTACGCCCTCACCCGACGCCTCTGGTTTCCCATCGGTCTCCACGCTGCCTGGAACTTCACCGAAGGTAACGTATACGGCATGAGCGTCTCAGGAACCGGCGCCGCCAAAGGCTTCTTCACCGGAACCCTGCATGGCCCAAACATTCTGACCGGCGGACAATTCGGTCCCGAGGCCTCCCTAATCGCTGTCCTAGTCTGCCTCTCAGCCGCGTCCCTAATCCTCTGGCGCGTCATCCGCCACAACCGCGTGCAGCGCCCCCTCTGGACCCGCACCCCACCCCCGACGAACTCCTGAACCCGCAAACAAAAGAGCGGCGACCGTAAGGTCGCCGCTCGTCTTTCTCTACGCTCTACACTCTACCCTCTACACCCTGCCCTTAGTGGATATCAAACTGCTCCGGATGCAGGCTAGGATCGCTCTTCACCAGGATCGTCTTGCCCGACATCTCTTCCATCTCCTGCAGCCACTTCGCTCCGCCGGTCTTCAACTGCTTCACAACCTCCGGATTCACGCGCAGCATAATGTCACCCTTCTCGATCAGCTTATGCATCTTCCGCATCTCGATATAGATGTCGTTGCAAACAGTAACCGGCGACTTCACCATACCCGTGCCAGCGCAAATTCCGCAGGTCGTTGACAGTGTCCGTTCCAGCGACTGCTTCACACGCTTCCGAGTAATCGCGACCAATCCAAAATCATTGAACTGCAGCACCTTCGACGGAGCCCGATCCTTCTTCAACTCGTCTTCCAGCGCAGCCATCACCTTGTTGCGATTCTTGCGCTCATCCATATCGATGAAGTCGATGATGATAATGCCGCCCAGATCGCGCAGCCGAATCTGCCGCACAATCTCAGGAATCGCATCAAGGTTCGTCTTCACGATCGTGTCCTCAAGCCGCGCCGTCTTACCCACGTACTTGCCCGTATTGATATCGATCGCGACCAGCGCCTCCGTCTGGTTGATCACAATCGATCCACCCGACTTCAGCCACACCTTCGACCGCAGCGCCGTATTAATCTCCTCGGTAATCCCGAACTGCTCAAACAGCGGCGTGTCCTTCGTATAAAGCTTCACGCGCCGAATCAAGCTAGGCTGGAACCTCTGCAGGAACCGCAGCACGCGCTCATACGCATCCTCTGTATCCACCCAGATCGCGGAGAAATTATCCGTAACCTGGTCGCGCAGAATCCGCTCCACAAGATTCAAATCGTGATAAATCAACGCCGGGCTCTTCGACGACTCCGACCGCGTCTTGATATCGGCCCACAGGTTCAGCAGGAACCGTAGATCGCTCCGCAACTCCTCCTCGCTCGCTCCAGCCGCCGCCGTGCGCACAATAAAGCCGCCCTGCGCGTCGCCCTTCTCGCTCAGCAGAATCTCCTTCAGCCGCCGCCGCTCGCCGTCACTCTCAATCTTGCGCGACACGCCCGTGTGATTCACCGTCGGCATGAACACCAGGAATCGCCCCGGCAGCGCAATATGCGATGTAATGCGCGCACCCTTCTTCGCAATCGGCTCCTTGGCAATCTGCACCAAAACCTCTTGCCCCGGCTTCAACAGATCGCTGATCGCCGGCAAATTCGTCGACTGCATCGACCGTCCGCCACGATCCCGTCCGCCGCCACGAGGCCGCGAGTTTGCCATGCCACGGCCATCGCGCGAACTACGCTCGCCACCGCGGTCGCTGCTGCTGCTGCGCTCGCCGCTTCCACTGCGTTCACGATCACGTCCGCCCCGACGTCCATCTCTACGCCCGCGACGTCCACCCTCGCGTCCGCCTTCGCGACCACCCTCACGCTCACCGTCACGCACCACCGGCTGACCTTCCGCCGTGGCCACGCGCGCGTCGCCATTCTCATCAAAGCTCGAAGCCTCCGCAAACTCTTCTTCCTCGGCCTCGCTGATCTGGCTTCCCGAAACTTCCTCTTCGACGAAATCCTCTTCGCCATTCGACGCAAGCTCGTCTTCTTCGAAATCCTCTTCGTCGTCTTCGAAGTCCTCGTCCTCGTCGTCCTCTTCATCAATCTCAGCCGGCTCGAGACCCGTGATGTCATCGATCGTCATGTCACGAATCATGCTGCCCAAATCGGCCGCACCCTCCAGCGTCTCTTCCTCGACATCATCATCAAACGCGCCAGCATGCAGCGACCCAATCTCAGCGTCCTCTTCATCCAGCAACTCTTCCTCAAGCTGCCCATCGCCCGGCGCAAATCCCTGCTCCGCTTCGCGAGCATACACCCGCTCGCCCTCAATCGATACCGGCGTCTCCGCCTCAGCCGCATGCACCGACTGCACTACCGCCTCATGCTCAATCGGAGCCGTCGGATCAGCATGCACAATCTCCGCATGCGCCACCTCCGAGATCAGCTCGCCCGTAGGCTGCAGACTCGTAAACTCCGGCTCGTGGACAGACTCCGCAACCGGCTCTTCCACCGTGCCGCCCTGCCGAAACTCCCGCGCACCAGCCGGATCGACACGGAACGAAGCCGAAGCATTCTCCTCCGGCTCATACTCCGCCGTCGTCTCCTGGAACTCCGGCTCCGGCTCAACCGCTTCCGGCAACTCCGCGGCTTCGCGCAGCTCAGCGTCATGCACCGAAGCAATCGCTTCTTCAAACTCTGCCTCGTGCTGCGCCGCCGTTTCCACCGGCTCCGTCTGCGCATACTGCGGCTCGTACTCACGCTCGCCAACATCATGCCCCGAGCTCACCGCCGGCAGCACAGCTTCCGCCGGATCCATCACACGCGGCTCTGCACGATATTCCGTCCGCGGCGCACCATTCCGATCGCCCCCACGCCCCCGCGACTCATCGCGGCCACGCCGGCGGTCCCGCCCACGTCCCCCACGCTCTTCACGTCCCCCACGATCACGATCACCACCACGACTCTCGCTCGACGACGACTCTCCACCACCACGCGGCTCACGTGCCCTCAGCGTCTCGCCCGGCAGCACCGCTCCGCCATCCCAGCCAACCAGCGGTGCAACTTCCGTGGAAGGCTTCGCAGCAATCGTTGAACCCGACGCCTTAGCAGGCTCCACAGCCGCGCCATTCTCCCCCCGCCGATACTTCGACAGCGACTCGCCCGGCAGAATAAACGGCTCTGCCGAAGCACTCAAATCCACAACCTCATCATCAGCCGAACCCGGCCGCGCACCACGCGGCGCAAACCGCTCCCGCACCGAATCCAGTCGCGAATCGCGCGCCCCGGACTCACGACTAACCGAACCGCCCTGGTCCCGTCCGCCACGTTCGCGTCCACCGCGATCCCGTCCACCTCGATCTCTTCCGCCGCGGTCCCGTCCCGCACGCTCAGCAACACGCTCGCCGCCACCATCACGCGACTCCGGCCGCCGCTCAGACGTTTCACGCGGCGCAACCTCACGCGGCGCAGCAGCCTCTACACCAAACTCATCTGCCTCATTCCCAACCGGCGTCCCATCAGACGACTCGCCCTGCCCCTCACCCGCAACGCCACGTCCCCGCCGCCGTCCGCGACGTCCACGCCACCGGCGCTGACCATCCGCACCCGGCGCGCCTTCACCAATCTCTTCCTCATCTCCCGAACGCTGCACAACATCCAGCGCCTCGTCATCAACCGACGCGTAGCTCCGAGCCTCTTCGACAGGACTCTCCACGCTGGCCGGCAGCGCCTCACGGCTCCCACGATCCCGATCGCGCCCATCGCGCCGCCCGCGTCCACGGCCATCGCCGCGACCTTCACTACGCCCCTCGCTGCGTCCTTCACTACGAGGCCGCTCACCCCGCGGCGCACGCTCACCGCCACCCGCCGCGCCATCAAAGTCCGCAGCGTCTCCGGCCTCTTCCATGAAGTCCGTTATGTAAAGGAACGCATCGCGCTCGAGCCCAATATCTACAAAGCTCGACTGCATGCCCGGCAGAACGCGCGTCACACGCCCGTTATAAATCGAGCCAGCGAGCGTGTACTCATTCTCGCGCTCGTAATAAATCTCTGTGAGTTCTTCTTTTTCGACAATCGCCAGCCGCGTCTCATGGGGCGTGCTGGATATATAAATTTCTTTCGACATTGCTCTGCTTTCTCCTCGCACCCGGCTCTCAAGCCGACGTGCTCTGGCAGAACAAGCGAAGATCGCGCTGCACAAGCTCTAACGCCCTGCGTTAGCTCCCTGCAACAGCCTCCTGGGAAACGGACAGTTGATGAGTCGCGGAGACTGGATTGCACTTCCCAACTAGGTGCGCGCCCGCTACAGCACGCCTTCCCACACACGAAATCCTGCGCTCTTCGCGCATCCGCGTGCCGGAACCGGGAGAAAACTTTGCCAGTGTTGTACCGCCTGTCGCGGGCCCAGAATTCCAGCCCCCCGACACCATGCCGTCAACGGAGTTTGTGACCAACGCAACCTCAACCTGAGGCGGGGCCGTTAACCGTCCGTTTACGTTCATTCTCAAAACCTGTCCGGCCATCGGAAGTTGATCCGCGCCTGGCCGGCCTTCTCAAAATCTTGATTCTAAAGTGTTATTACTAAAACCCGTAACCGCTGCAACGGGAAAAATCAGCGCATCCGTGCCGCAGTCCTTGTATCCGATCCGCCCTGTGGCAGACCGTCTGCTTCTAGTATGCACCAAATCTCGGCACTTTGCGCTCTCTCCATCGCAATTCCACCAAAACCGTTGCCTTCCCGATACCCCCACATCTACAGTTCTCCCATCCCCTCCGGAGACACTCCCATGCCCGCTTCCCCCGAGATCATCCTTCAGGTCCCCAACCTCCGCGCCGCCACCAGCTTCTACCAGCGCCACCTCGGCCTCACCATCTTCCTCCGCCGAGCCAACCTCATCGGCCTCGACGCCACCGCCTTCCGGCTCTACCTCGAAGAAGCCCCACCCCTGGGCCCCGTCCTCGAATTCTTCGTCGAAGACCTCGAACAATCCAAGCGCGACTTCCTCGCCGCCGGCTGCGAAATCATCGACGACAATCCCGCCATCCCCCGCTGCTACGTCCGCGACCCCTACAACCTCGTCTTCAACCTGGCCGAGCGCAAACCCTAACCACGCCTCCGATTTCAATCCCTACGCTCTACACTCTACCCTCTACACCCTGCTTCAATTCACAAACCGCCGCATCCGCACATTCATCACAATCCCCAGCGCCAGAAACATATAAATCACCGACGACCCGCCATAGCTCATCAGCGGCAGCGGAATCCCCGTCACCGGCATCAGCCCAACGCACATCCCGATGTTCACCGCAATCTGGAACAGCAGCACGCCCACAATCCCCATCACGATCAAACTCCCCGGCGGATCGGCCGCCGTCTGCGCATTCTGAATCAACCTCACCAGAATCAAAAAGTAAAGCAGCAGCACCCCAATCGCCCCAATAAACCCATGCTCCTCGCAGAACGCCGCGAAGATAAAATCCGTGTACGGAATCGGCAGAAAGTCGCCCTGAGTCTGCGTCCCCTTACTCTGCCCCTTACCCCAAAGGCCGCCTGACCCCACCGCAATCAGCGACTGCCGAATCTGATACCCGGACGCCTGCGGATCGCTATCCGGATTCATAAACGCCGTCAGCCGCTGCCTTTGATAAGGCTTCAGCAACTTCCCCGACGCCAGCCCCACGCCAACCAGCAGCAGCAGACTCAAAATCAAAATCCCCGCCTGCTTCCATTTGATCCCGCCCAGAAACAGCCCCACCACCAGCACCGGCAGATACGTCAGCGACGTACCCAAATCCGGCTCCTTCAACACCAGCACCAGCGGCACGCCAATCAGCAGAAACGCCTTGCCAATATCCTTCCAACTTAAATCACGCCCATTCTCCACAATGTCCCAGAAGAATCGAGCCGCCACCAATATCAGCACCAGCCGCACCCACTCCGACGGCTGAAAGTGAATCCCGCCCCCCAAATTAATCCAGCGCCGAGCACCCAGCACCTTGGTCCCCACCACCTTCACCGCCAGCAGCGACACGATGCTGACCCCATACGCCCAATACGAAATCCCCAGCAGCCGGTGATAGTCCACCAGCGCAAATACGAACATCCCCACCAGCCCCACACACAGAAACACAATCTGCTTCTGCTGAAACCCATGGAACTTCGTCATCTCCGTAGCCGACCGAATCTCCAGCACACTCACCACCGACAGCACCATCACAATGCCCAGCAGCATCCAGTCGAAATCCCGAAACCGCGACTTAATCATTCCATCCCCAGTCTACCGTTTCGCGCCCAATCCCCGCCGAAACCCTCCACCCCGCATCCAACCCACAACCCCACCTCGCCTTCGCTTATCCGGATTAGCGGGGGGCTTTAGCCCCCTGAATCAAATCCCACCCACGAGAGGGCTTTAGCCCCGGGCCTTTGCCTTTGCTTGTGCCCTTACCTTTCTGGCTGTCATTCCGAGCGCAGCGAGGACCCTGCCTCCCACGCGACGGGCTCCTATTTCATCGGGCGGCTCAACCCCGAAGTCGCTGGGCCAAACTCCTCATCCCGATACCAAACATTCCTGTAAATTCCAACACCCACCAGAGTGACGCAGAATAGCGCTAATGCCCCATCGATAACATGGTCCGAATGGTCCATCTCTGATTTCGTCAAATAAATAGGACTACCGCCATGAATCCTCTTCGGATAGATCCTGCCCGCCTGAACATCTGGAACATGACGCGCATGCATAACCTGGTCATCTTGAATAAGACCCATCCAGAGAAATCCTGCGAGCGTCAAACAACCAGCGACTCGAATGCAGTAACGAAAGATCGTTCTCATCCTCGACTCGTTGCTTTTCATCGGGCGACTTCCTCAAATGGATCGGCGTTGCATTCCTTGGCGCTCAATCGTATCCGCAACGACATCACTCCGCCGAAGGCGTCACCCCCACATCCCCCACCGTCTTCGGCACCACCACCTTCGGCACCGCCACCTCTTCCATCTTCAAATTCCCCGCACCCTTCCGCTTCTTCGTCACATACGTGTCAATCACCTGCGCCGCCAGCATCGCCGAATTATTCCCCCAGTACCCGTGCTCCCAAAGCACCGCCACCACAATGTCAGGATTCCTTCTCGGCGTCATCCCCACAAACCAAGAATGCGGCAGCGTGCTCTTGTCCGAGCTGTTCTTCTGTCGCCCTCCCACAACGTCCGCCGTTCCCGTCTTCCCCGCTAGGTCAATTCCGTCCAGGTGTGCCGCCCCTGCCGTCCCAATCGGGCTCAACACATTCGCCATATCGTCAGTAATGATCTCCCAGTTCTCCGGCGTGATCGAAATATGCGCCACGCCCGAGCCCGGAAACTCCTGATCAATCGTCGCCTGCTCCTCACTCGAGACCTGGCCCGGCATCAACACATGCGGCCGCACAAACACGCCGCCTGACGCAATCCCACTTAGCGCCCGCGCCAGCTGTATTGGAGTCACCTGCGTCGCTCCCTGCCCAATCCCCACCGAGATCGTCTCGCCCGCATACCACTTGTCATGCTGCGTCTTCAGCTTCCATTCCTCGCTCGGCACAATGCCCGACTGCTCGTCCGGCAGATCAATCCCTGTCTTCTGCCCCAGCCCCACACTATGCGCATAATTCGCAATCGTTTCAATCCCCAGCTTATTCGCCAGCGTGTAATAAAACGTGTCGCACGAATAAGGCAGCGCATTATGAATGTCCACAGACCCATGGTGCTTGTCACACCCGAAGAAGTGCCCATAGAACGTAGCGCCGCCGTTGCACGCCACATGCAAATCCTGCGCCTCATTCTCCTGCAATCCTGCCAGTGTCATGACCACCTTGAACGTCGACCCCGGCGGCAGCTGCGCCTGGATCGCCTTGTTCATCATCGGATGGTTGGGATCGTCCATAATGCTCTTCCAGTAAGCCGAAGTCAGCCGTACCGCAAACTGGTTTGGATCGAACGCCGGCCGCGACGCCATCGCCAGGATCTCGCCCGTATGCGGATCCATCGCCACAATCGCGCCGTTCTTTCCCTCCAGCGCTCTCTCCGCCGCAATCTGCAAATCCAAATCAATGGACAGATGCAGGTCCTTGCCCGGCACCGCCAACTCCTGCCCCATCTGCCCAACTTCTTTGCCGTGCGAGTTCACAATAATGTCGCGAGAACCATCCGTTCCGCGCAGCGTCCCGTCATACGTCTCTTCCACGCCGAACTTGCCCACCACGTCGCCCGGCTGATACGCGGCGAACCTCTCATCATTGAGATCCGCTTCGCTCACCTCGCCCACATACCCAATCAAGTGCGCCGCAAATCCATCCTTTGGATAAAGCCGCCGCTCCGTGTCCAGCGTCTCCAACTCCGGCAGATCATCGCGATGCGCCGCAATAAACGCCTGCTCATCCGGAGTAATGTCCTGCTTCAACGGAATCGGCTGATACTTCGGCGCGTATTGAAAGTGCCGCAGCGTAGCCTGAATCTGCTCCAGCGGAATATGCAGCCCCTGCGAAATCAACGGCAGATCCGTGTCCAGCTGCTTCTGCTGCTCACGCACCAAAAAACACGTAACCGACGGATAGTTGTCCACCAATATCCGTCCATACCGATCGAAAATTCGTCCCCGCGGCGCCAACACCGGCACCTTACGCACCCGATTCTGTTCAGCCAGCACCCGATACTGATCCGCCCCCAGAATCTGCAGCCGCCAAAGCCAGCAGCCCAGCACTACCAGCACCGCCGCCACCACGTACTGCGACACACTCAGCTTCGTAGCCGACAACCTCTCCTTGCGATCGATGCTCTCTAAACTCATCCCGCCGATGCTCCTTTTAAAACTCTACGCTCTGACAACTAACAACTGAGAACTAACAACTGAGAACTAGTCCCTGATCCGGAACCGGTCCAGCACCGCGAACATCGGAACCGCCACCACACAATTCGCCGCTGCGGAAATCAACTCCACCACCGGCAGAAATCTATACGACGTATCACCCAGCAACCAGTGGGCAATCAAATACAGCAACCCGCTCTGCGCCATGCTCAGCGTAAACACCAGCCCAATCCTGTTGATCACGTTGTCCACATCCACCGCGAACCCAATGCTCGCGGCCACATACCCCACCACTCCCTTCGCAATCCCATCCACGCCAAACGGATGATTCGTCAGCCCATCCTGAAACAACCCGATCAGCGTACCCGTCACCGTACCCGCAATCGGACTGCGTCGCGAAACGGCAAAGAAAATCGTAGCAATCAGCGGCAGATCAATATGAATCAGCCACGGAAACGTCTTCGGCAGCATCGCTTGCAGCAGAATGCAGACCAGCGGCGCCATCACCGACACTCCCGGATGGAACCCGTACTGGTCCAGCTCTTCGCGGCTTGTATAACTACGCTCTGCCATCGCCCTCGCCCATCTCCGCTGCTCTTGCTCTTCTTTCTGTCATTCCCTTTAGGAATCTGCTTCTCTACTGCGGACTACTCTGCGTCGCCGGCTTCTGCGGCGCCTGTGCCGGAGCCCCCGGCGTCAACTCCGCCGCCGGCGGAACCGTCCCCGGCGAATACTTGTCCGGATGCACCGCAGGCTTCGGCCGCGGCAGCCCCGAATTGATATACCCCACCGCCCCGCCAACCTGGCTCTCCGGATCATCCGACACCGGCTTCCCATCAGCCCCCGCCGCAGCCGGCGCCGCCTCTCCATCCGGATGCAAACCGGGCAGCTTCTCCGCAATCAAATCCGCCGCCCGCTGATTCGCCTCTGCCGTAGCCTCCGCCGCATCCGCATCCTGCGCAGCCGTAGGCGGCAACTCCGCCGACGTCCCCGTAATCACCAGCACCTCTTCCAGCCGGCTCAAATTCGCCGCCGTCTTGATCCGTATCGCCGTGTACGGCTGGTGCAGCGGGTCAGGCGCAATCGACTCAATCGTCCCCACCGGCAGCCCCCGCGGAAACACCAGGTCCCCACCCGACGTCACCACCGGCTCCCCCACCTTGATTCGCGAATCCGCCGTCAAATTATCGATCTCCACCCGCCCCGTAGCCGTGCCCTTCACAATCCCGCGTATCCGCGTCGTCGCCAGAATCACGCCCGCACCCGACGACGGATCGCTGATCAACAACAGCTGCGACGTATGCGGAAACACATCCCGAATCTTCCCCACCACCCCATCCGGAGTAATCACCGCCTGCTCCGGCTTCAGCCCATCATCCGAACCCTTATCGATATACAGCACATGCGACCGCTCTGACCCGCTCGTCCCAATCACCTGCGCCGCCACTGTGCTCGTCACATACTGCTGCTTGAAGTCCAGCAGCTTCTGCAACCTTCGCCCCTGCTGCGCATCCTCGGCAAACGAAGCCTCTTCCACCCGCAGCCGCGCCACTTCCTGTTTCAGTTGCGCATCCGTCTGCCGCGTGTGCAATAGGTCCACATAATTCCCCCACGCCCCCCGCACCTTCACACTCGTCGCATGCACCGCCGTCTCCAGCGGCGTCATCGCCGTCACCGTCCACCTTCTCAGCAACGACACATGCTTCCCATCCGGAGCCGCGCCCGCATCCTCCATCGCCCGCGCACTCGGCACATCCGCCACACTCGACGGACGCTGCACCTGCATCGCCAGCGCAATCACCTGCATCAGCACGATCGCTATCAACACCAGCGGATTCCGAAATCGGTAAAAGAATGAGTCCATCGTGAAACAAACACCCGCGCGCAGCCAGCCTCCGCCGCACGCTCCTCCATTATTTCATTAGCCGATCATTTCATCTGTGCGCCCCACCTGCGCTACAAGACTGGCCCACCGTACCTACGCAGCTACCGCCTACCACACCTCCCAGTCGCGCAAATTGCTTTCGCGGAACAGTTAGCCCACAGCTATCAGTCGAAGCCCCACGACACAGCTGACCCACTCTCGAACCACCACCTCCGCCGAATCCACCACCACGCGAAGCAATTCGCCGTCCGAGCAGGACCCGCTGCTACCATCAAACCCGTGCCGCTCCAGCTCTCCACCCCCGTCAAATTCGTCAAGCGCATCGGCGACCGCATCGCCGCCGGCCTCGCCGACCGCGGCATCCTCACCATCGAAGACCTCCTCTACCACCTCCCCTTCCGCTACGAAGATCGCCTCCACCCCAAGCCCCTCAGCCTCTACAACCCAGGCGACATGGCCTCCCTCATCGGAGAAGTCCGCGGCACCGCCCTCCTCCGCACCCGTTCCGGCCCCATCTTCGAGATGACCGTAGGCATCACCCCTCCCGACCCCAACAGCGACGCCGCGATGCAAGGCCTCCTCGCCGCCCCGCCTCCGATTCATGCTTTGGGTACGCGAAGCCTCTCGCCGTCCGCGCAGGACATCCTCGAAACCGTAAAGTGCATGTGGTTCCACGGCACCTACTTAAAAGACAAATTCAAACCCGGCCAAAAAATCGCCCTCTACGGCAAACTCGAAGGCAGCCGCAGCGGCAACGCCCTAGGCGTCATCCCCGGTTCCACACGCTTCAAAATGATCCAGCCCACCTTCGAAATCCTCCCCGACACCAACGCCACCGGAGAAGACGCCGAGTTCATCTTGCTGGAGATGGGCCGCATCGTTCCCGTCTACGAATCGCTAGGCGGCAAAACCCCCTGGGGCGCCAAACTAACCTCCCGCTGGACCCGCCGCATCCTCTGGACCATCTTCAAAGACCTGGCCGAATCCGATCAGCGCGCCGACGAAACTCTGCCGGAATCTCTCCGCACTCGCCTAGTCTTCCCCACTCGCATGGCCGCCCTCCGCGACCTCCACTTCCCCCCCGCCGGCACCGCCATGACCGAGCTCATGTCCGCCCGCACTCCCGCGCACCGCCGCCTCATCTTCGAAGAGTTCTTCTACCTCGAACTAGGCCTCGAACTCAAACGCCGCCGCCTCCGCGAGCGTCAGGGCACAGCCTTCGTCACCAACGATCAGGTCCGCGAAGCCCTCAAACAAATCCTCCCCTTCAAACCCACGGCCGCGCAAAAACGCGTACTCGGCGAAATCGTCACGGACATGCGCCGCACCCAACCCATGCGCCGCCTTCTGCAAGGCGACGTAGGCTCCGGCAAAACCATCGTCGCCTTCCAGGCCGCATTAGTAGCCATCGAAAACGGCTACCAAGTCGCCCTCATGGCGCCAACAGAAATCCTCGCCACGCAACACTACCTCTCCGCGCGCAAGCTTCTCGCCGAAAAAATCTCCCCGCGCACCAAGCGCCCCTACCGCATCGGCCTCCTCACCGGCAGCCTCGACGACAAGACCAAGCGCGATACCCGCAACCGCATCTTCCGCGGCGAAATCGATCTAGCCATCGGCACCCACGCCCTCGTCGAAGAAAAAGTAGACTTCGCCAACCTCGGCCTCGTCATCGTCGACGAGCAACACCGCTTCGGCGTCCAGCAGCGCTTCCAGCTAATGCGCAAACCCAACACCGGCACCGCCACACAAACCACTCTCGACAGGCCTCAGAAAAGGGGTGCCCCATCCATGGCGACGGCTCCATCGTCGACATGGGTGGGAGTGAACCAGGCCCGCACCACCGCGGGAAGCAATCCTCCGTCCGCGCAGGAAAACTCTGTCATCCTGAGCGACCCCGAACGCAGAGAAGGGGAGCCGAAGGACCTGCCAGCCCGCTCGCACCAGCAAGCAAGCTCGCTCCTTTCAGCCGAGCGAAGCAATCCGCCGTCCGCGCAGGACTACAGCGAGCCCGATGTTTTAGTGATGACAGCAACCCCCATCCCCCGCACTCTAGCCCTCACCCTCTACGGCGACCTCGAAGCCTCCATCATCGACGAGCTCCCCCCGGGCCGCACGCCCATTCAAACCCGCCGCATGCCCGAAGAGCGCTCCGACGAAGTCTGGGACTTCATCCGCAAGCAAGTAGCCGCCGGCCGCCAGGCCTACATCGTCTACCCCATCATCGAAGGCGCCACCGACGACCAACCCGAACTAGACTTCGCAAAGATTAACGACACGACCGCGTCCGCGTCTTTGGGATTAGAAGGGGGCTTTAGCCCCCTGTCCAAGCCCGCTGCGAAAAAGGGCTTTAGCCCTGGCTCTTCGAACGCCGAACGCCCTTCACCGAAAACTTCAAAGACCAAACGAGTCGCCACCACAAAACTCCGCTCCGCCACCGACATGCACCACGACCTCCAGGCCGGCCCGCTAGCCGGCCTAAAACTAGGCCTACTCCACGGTCGCATGTCCCCCGACGACAAAGAAGTCACCATGGCCCGTTTCAAGCGCGGCGAGCTAGACGTCCTCGTCTCCACCACCGTCATCGAAGTAGGAGTCGACGTCCCCAACGCCACGGTAATGGTCATCGAACACGCCGACCGCTTCGGCCTCGCGCAACTCCACCAACTCCGCGGACGAGTAGGCCGAGGCGCCGCCAAAAGTTTCTGCGTCCTCGTAACCAGCGCGACGGTCACCCCCGAAGCCGACCAACGCCTCAACGCCATGGTCCAAACGCAAGATGGATTCGCCCTAGCCGAACTAGACCTTCAGCAACGAGGCCCCGGAGAATTCTTCGGCACCAAACAAGCCGGCCTCCCAGAATTCCGAGTAGCCAACCTCGCCCGCGACCGCGACCTCCTGGAGCTAGCCCGCCACGAAGCCGCCCACTTCGCAGAGCAGGAAGACCCCACCATGCCCCGCCCCGAAATAGACGCCGTCTGGTCCCGCCTCAAGCAACAATGGCAACGCCGCTACGGCCTGGTCGAAGCCTAACCCGCTACCCCCACCGATTTGTCATCCTGAGCGAAGCCGAAGGACCCCGAGGGCGATGACTGACCACAACCTTCCGCCCCTTTCGGCCGCAACGCCGGGTGCCCCATCCGTACGCGCTTTTGCGGACGGGTGGGATCTCAA
>Ga0302226_10002020_pt1 | contig 14670 bp, 25 predicted proteins | sample II_Palsa_E3_3_FD_193524 | JGI IMG/M metagenome (GOLD analysis project Ga0302226, IMG submission 193524) | Peat permafrost microbial communities from Stordalen Mire near Abisko, Sweden - II_Palsa_E3_3 | ecosystem: Environmental > Terrestrial > Soil > Palsa > Peat permafrost | place: Sweden...
AAAAAAAAAAGGCGTACATGTCAAGGCAGTGGACGCGTTGGATCAACGTGAATAACCGTGTCAGGTCGTCTGTGTGCATTTCGTCCTATCAAAAGGAGCTTAGAGAGGCGATAAAGCGCAAAAGTCTACCATCAAGTTGTCAAAGCCCTTTTCCAGGATTTGAGGCACGTGCACCTTCAGCAGCTTGTTTTCAACAATTTCGAGCATCGGCTTCTTAGACGAGACACCAAGATAGGTCGTGCAGCGTTGAGTCTCCTCTTTCAGCTTCTGCTCGATCTGCAAAAGGAGCTCAGGAACCTCCAACTACAAACGAGTCTAGTCAAAAAAAAGGAAACAGGAAAAAACAACTGCAATAACCATCATACCGAGGCTTGAAGCGACGTGCCGAGGGTGGTGTAAAAGATGTCGGTGGCGTTCATCAACGAGTCATGAATGATCGAGTCGTAGATTTGCAGGTCCGTGAGCATGCGAACCAGCGAGTGGACAAGTGCTCGATCGATCGTCTCTCCTTTTCTGTGCGCACAAGAAAATAAGACCACGATCCAAGTGGCTTGTGTTCACAAACCTCTCGCGCTCAATCATCGCAAGGAGGCCCTTGACCAGCTGCCTCCGCACTTCGGCGTGGTTGGCGACAAAACTCCTGATGTACAAAAGAGTTGGTCTGAATTTCCTTAAAATCGCTAATTTTACCTCCACAGATTGAGACCCATGTCAAACACAGACACGATAGAGGGCGTGCTAAGCACATACACGCGGTCGAGGTAGAGGAATATTTGTCGAATCATCTTGAGCTGTTGGACAAAGTTTTGCCACGATCTGTAAACTCAAGCGTTAAAACCTCCCCCGGGGGCGAGGAGACGTTACGTGTTGAGAACTGTGAGAAAGGTGCTGCTATCGTCCGTCTTGGAGAGGATGCTCGCAAGTACATCCTTGACGTGATTCTCGCACTCACCCTGCAGTCGCTCGTACACAAGCGGCGCCATCTTGTTGCGGCACAGATTCTCGCATGCTATACTTTTTCAGCAAAGAGTCACAGGAAACACAATACCTTTGTAGAGCTGCTCATTACTGTCAGCCGGTTGCTGCAGTTGGATTGCACGCACGGCCGTCCGCAGGGTCTCCCAAGTCGCCTGATGGGGGAGAGTAAGGGCGGGTCATTCAGTAAGGGCCCCCTCCCCAAAACAAACCTCGCCATAGTTCTCGTCCAGTTCTGGCGCCTTCTTGAGGTTCTTGATGACGAGCTTCTTCACTGGCTTGGTCGTGATCCCTCCAGGCTACGTTAAGTGTCGGTCAAGCATGAGTTTGCGCCCTCTTGAAAATCAACCAAAAAAAAAAAAAAAAGCACACACAAGGCAGCATACCGACGAAGCAATGCGAATGGCCAAGGGAGAGGCCGCAGGCGACCCTCCCGGTCTGTTGCTGAACGAATAGGCCATAGTGTTTTCTATTGAGGTTCTGCATTCAGAATAAACATGAGGCGTTCTACTGCGAGTTGGGTCCTAGGTCGCCCTCAAATTCTTATTAGGTCAACAAGCACGCAATAGGAAGAAAGACGCAAGCGCACACGCGCACGCCCGGCCCGGCAGCGGACCGCCAGCACGACACTGTGCAGCAAGTCCTGAAAGCAACCATATTTACAAACTGAGAACAACCCAGGAATGACGTGTGTCGGTCAGGTGGTGCTGCTCGTGCTTGTTGCGACGGCAGCGTACACGCAAGCAGCGCGCACAACTGCGGACGTGGACGTGGACCAGGAAGGGCAGCAGCAGGAGGTGAATGCGGAGGGGTCGCCGGTCACGCGGGACGACTTTGTGCTCGCGCACATTCTGCACCATGGCTCGTTTCGCCGACCCGAGCTGATGGCTCGCCTCGACCTGAGCGAGGAGCGGCACGGCGTGCTGCCAACGCACCGCGGCGTCGCGCACCACCACCGACGCCACCTGCGCCGCAGCATGGTCATGAACGAGCGCGTACAGGCCGTGCCTGACCCCACCGACAAGAACACGGTCCTGCAGCTGGCCGAGATGAGCTTTAACGCGTACGAGGACTACAACGACTCGGACGACTGGAAGGTCATCAGCGGGTTCAACATCACCGGTGTCGACAACTGGGTCGCGGACTCGATGCGCGCCTATGTGTAAACTCAGTTGTTTGACTGCCATGTCGTGACTTGGGGGGCGTTGTGTTGCACGTGCAGGTTTGTAAACAGCGACAGGTCGATTGCGGTCATCGCCATCAAGGGCACCTCGCTCACCTTCCTGGGCATCGGAGGACCCACGTCGGACAAGGATCTCATTATGGACAACCTTATGTTTTCGTGCTGCTGTGCTCGCATCAACCCCATCTGGTAAATAAATAATTAATAAAATTGTTTTGCTGCGTTATTCAGGTCAATACCCGACAGGACAACTGTCTGCGATTGCTACATTGACGGAGGAGACACATGCTCGCAGCCATGCCTGGAGAACACCGTGCAAGCCAATAACACTCTTTCGTACTACACCATGGCCCTAGACCTGTACGCCGTCGCCAAGAGGGACTACCCCTCTGCGTCGTTCTGGTTCACGGGCCACAGTCTCGGCGGGTCCGTCGCTGCCATTGTCGGTCACGACGTCGGCTGCCCCGTTTTCGGGTACGAGGCTCCTGGAGAGCTCCTCTACGGGAAGCGTCTTGGTCTCTCGATCAATGATCGCGATATGGGAGCTTACCGTAAGCCAGCAAACCGCCAACCACCAAATCAAAAATTAAAATTAAAAAAAAAATTTTTTTTTTAGCCATCTACCACTTTGGCAACGAAGCAGACCCCATTTTCCTTGGCACATGCAATGGCGCATCTACGTGCACAGTGAGTGGCTACGCGATGGAGACGGGCTGCCACATCGGGAATGTCGTACGTCTGATTGATTCAACACACCCACACACACAACCACCAATAATTTGCGCCCCCTTGATGTACAGTGTGTGTATGACAACGATGCCGTCACCAACGTCAACGAGCATCGCATTTCTGTCGTCATTGAGAAGCACATCATCCCCAAGTCAGTTCCCAGGTGCATTCCTCAGAACGACTGTAGGGACTGCGGCGACTGGGTTTTCCGCTCTTAGTCCGACAACAACCAAAAAGGAGTCCACTCTTCCTCATTCTTCTCAAAATCTAAGCTTCATAGTGATCATTTGTACACACAGTGGGAAAAAAAAATACACACAACAGAGTTCTCAAAGAAGTCCGTCCTGCTCAAGCTGCTGGGAGAAGGCTCCTTGGCTGCTTCGGCGCTTCTTCACAGGAGACTCGGGGACAAAAAGCCGGGCTGTCGAGTCGCCCTTGAGCGATGGTGCTGCGGCGGGCACGGGGGCAACTCGTTTGAGGATTGCCGACTTTTTCTTTGCCGCTTTCGGGATTGTCACGACAGAGTTGTGCCGTTGCAGCTGCGATGAGGAAAATCTCTTTGCTAGTGATTTGGCTTTGGTCGATGAGAGGATGCTGTTGATTGCGGCAGGCAAGGGCGAGTTCATGTTTGCTGAAATGAACAAAAATGCAAAAGAAAATATTTAATAATAAGAATAAAATTATTATTATTTTGGGTGTTACAATTTGAATCGCCGTTCGGCGCAAAGAGATTTGACTGGCTTCCAGAGGAGGCAGTCATTCGTCGGCCGTCTTGTGATAGTTGCTGAGATGGGCCGCCCCCACTGCTTACCGTGGTGGTGTCGGATTGACTGGAAAATATTGGCGAGGCGTCATCATCACGATCAAACGGCGACGTCGAGCGTTCCAGGTTCATCTTGGTCGACGGCAGAGAAAATGCTTCGTAGACATCACGCAGAAACTTTGGCAGGGTTGGATTGTACGCATCGTAGATAACTTGGTCTAAAAAGACCTGGAAAGAAAGCCAAAAAGGATGAGGAGAACAGAAAAATTTAAATCTAAACGTGCCTGCAAACGCTCACCAATGTTGCGCACTGCCAAGAGATTCAATAGTTCCCCGAGATTGAAGGCAATTGCGGCCAATCCAACGTCCTCGTTGGATTGATCCTCAAACAACACGGTCTTTTTCATCCTTGTGCTGTCTTCGTCGTCCTCGTCGCTATCGTCCACCCTGTCATCGTCAAGCTTAAATTTGGGCAAGCGGACCTTCCTGTTTGCTAGCACTTGCAGTCGCAGAGCTTCGAAATGCACGATGATCTGCAATTGCAATCTGAAATTGAAAATAATTAAACAAAAAGGAGGAAAAACCGATAGACCAGTCGTACTCTCGCACTTGTTTTACGCGAGCTACCGGAATCTCTGCATCCGTCATGTCAGCGTACGATGTACTGATCGAACGGATGGCTTTCCTTAGAGAGCCCGTGCCATAAAAAATCTCGCAGAGAGCATGCTGTGAATCAAAAAATGTTTGGACGTTTCTAGGATAAAAAGGTCGTTTTATTTTTAAAATATACCAGGACACGGTAGCGAGCAGATTCAGTCGGATTGGATGAGCGCAATTTAATGTGGTCCAGAATGGATGACGTGATGTCGGATGCGTACGACGCCAAAGGAGCCTTGTCATGGACACTCAGTCGCTCGTTGTAGTCGTTTAATAATCTCTCGACCAACTGTTCCTCGAGCTCATCGTCAGACTCTGGCAGGATCCACACTTGGCCCTTGACGGGTGATAATCTTGTCAGCAGCGTGGCAGGGGGCTCCTCCTACACAGAATTATGTTTTTTTTTTTTTAAACAGAGAAAGAACTGAAAAATACAAAAATATCGTACCATCGTCGCGGCGACAACGGACGCGTAAACAGACTCTCGGTAGAGCTGGTTCAGGGCCTCGTACGATTTTAAAAGCTCTGTGGTTAGGAAGGCAAACTGTTGGGGCACATTCGACGCCACCGCGCTCTCGATCGATGCCGATGATGTGTCCAAGGCAACAGCCACGGACTGGAAGGGCTTGAGTGGCGACACGTCGTCAACGCTGGTGGCGGCAACTGTCGACACGTCGACTTCGCCAGACATAATCGATGTCGGGACCCCCCTGTCTTCTGATAGTAGCGATAGGGACGAATGGGAAAGCTGCACGAGCCAAGCAAGCGTCGTCGTGACGGGTAAAAGAGCCAGGTGTCCTCCGTGTAGATTGGTTCCGCAAGTCAGGACCAGGCCTTGGTGGACGCTCGCGAGGGCGATCAGATGGGAGGATAGGGATGGGCAGGCCACTAGCCAGCGTCTGATTGGTGTCATGCCCATAAGCGTCCTCGTTCCCGCGCGGCCAAACGCTTCCAATGGCCGCGACGGCAAAGCCTCCCCGGTCGACATGCTCATGACGACACGTGCCTCGTGGCACACTTGATCAGCACCCAGCTGCAGCCGGACCACGGCGAGCGCAGCAGCATCCGCGTCTGACCTGGACAGCCTTGTCGCAGCCGTGACGGGACCCACGCCGATTAGATCGTTGCTGTAGAGAGACATGCCGCAGGGTATAACGATGCAGCCCAGCGCCTGGGCCATTGTTACCTCCAAAGACGACAACGACGACGGCATGGACAGTGGGGGGGATACCATCGCGACAACGTCGGCCCAGAGCAGCTGCACGAGCGACAGTTGAAGCGAGCGCCGTACGTCACGGAACGTTTTCGTGACCGCGTCGGCCCATGCGTCCATAGTGGACACGTTGCCAAAGAGCAGCATCTGCTCCTGTGTCCTTGGCAGCGCTGCGCAGAGCACGATCCGTCGCTGGCCGTGGGTGTCGTTGTCGCTACTGGTTCCCCAGCCGACATCGGTCATGACTCGACGGAGTGCCGCCTGAAGAGCCTTGGCCGGAGGGACCCGCTGTGCACGCAGACGGAAGGACGCGGCGTCACGTGCGGCCTCTTCCATCTGGGCCTGCATCGCGTCAAACCACGGGTTTTCGTCGTCATTGTGGTGGCTGCTGCCGGTGCTGCCGGTGCTTGTCGGTACGAGGCGGCCCGTGACCTTCTTGTCCAGGTGCACGAACGGAGACAGCAGGTCCACAAAGACGTACCCTGCGCGCCCGTCGTTCAGCCATCGCTGGAGGTTGTGGCGGAGGAGTGCGGCCGCGGGCTGATCGGGCACGCAGCCCAAGTCGACAAGGACAATCGTCGGCATCACAAAAATCCGACTCTTTTTTTTTTTCTTTTTTCTTTTTTCTTTTTTCTTTTTGGAACATTCACAGTAATCTGAGGGGCCTATTTCACTCGGACGCAGCTCCTGGGGGACTTGGATCGGATGGTGCGGCTGCTGCAGCAGCGATCGGTGTAACTACGGCAGGGGGCGATGGGCCGACAGCTGCCAGAGATAGAGATGGAGATGGAGATGGCGCAGGGGTGACTCGAGGGGAGTTCAGAGGCTGCTGGGCAACGGCGGCAGGGCGAGGAGGAGGGGGGTAAGGGAGCATATATGGAGGATGTGCAACAGTGTTGGGAGATCGTGGCGCAATCGAGGCAATAATTTCCCCAATTCTTGCTCGAGCAGCTGCAGAAAACGGATTTTGAAGTGAAGCCGGTACTGGCGTGGTCTGCCCTGATGCAGCACCGGACGCAGCTGCCCTGATGAATGCCAAAGATCCGGGTAGAAGGGCAAAGTTAGCAAGGGGGGCAGGTACGATCGGACTAGCTGTGTCGCCGCCCGTGGCCATCAAAAGTGGGGTAGCGATTAAACCCTCGACACTTGCTGGCGCGGGAACCCTGGCGTACTGGTAGTTTGGCATGTAATTCGCTGTGGACAAACGAAAGCCTGGAATTTAATGACAAAGAAGACAACAAAAATCATACGTTGATCCAACGCTCGCATTTTCTCCTCGTACTCCATGTTGTAACGTCGCTCCTCCTCTTCAGTGGGGAGCTCGGCTGCGTCCTCGCGTTCCAAAAGCTCGCCGTGATCGACTAGCTGCACGACAGTTGACAAGATGTCGCCAGCCTCGAGGACCCTGCTGAACACTTTCTCGTCTTTCTCGGCAATCTCGATGAGCTCGTTGCGGCCCATCGCTTGCTTTCCCACCGGGTCAACATAGTTTTCGGTGAATGTCTTCAAATCAGCCTCGGATGGATCGAACGCTGCTTTGCTCTTTTTCTTGTCCACGACGACCCTGCCACGATGAAAACAAAATATCAGTGATAAATAAAACAGACGCATCGATACTGCGCCAACTGCCGCTTTTCAATGTTGCGCTTGTACATCTTGTCTTCCAGGGTGTTGACAGCCTGGACTCGGTACACAAACACGTGCTTGGTTTGGGTCAAACGATACGCCTATTTAAAAATAAAAAAAATTAAAAAATTAGCCTCCAATACACTTTAACCAAGTGTTTTTTGGTACTCGGCCAATGGCTTGGACATCGTGGACGGGGTTCCAAAGCACATCACACAGGATGACACGAGATGCAGCGGTCAGATTGATGCCAATACCGCCTGCCTTGGTGGCAAGGACAAGGACTTGTGGGGCACCTTGTTCTTGCTTCTGAAACTTGTCGATAATAGCATAGCGGTCCTAAGAAGTTGCAAAGGTTGTTAGTGGAAGAAGAAAAAAATTTTTTTTTTGAAAGACCGTACAATCGTCTTGGTTTTCCCATCAAAACCATCAAACTTGATTACGGGAAGATTTTTGGCCAGTTGGACGTGGTTGTGCTGTCGAATCATCTCCGTAATGGACTCCAGGATAAGCTTGAACTGCGAAAAAACAAGAACTCGCTCCTTTTGATTGATGGACTCAACAAGGATGTCGTAGACAATGCGCATCTTGGGGCTTCGCGTCAGTTTGGCCTAACGAAAAAAAGAAAAAAAAACGTTTTTTTTCCCTTGAAGAGAGCGTAATTACAAGTACCTCGAGTCCATTGTCGTCTTCTATTGCACCAAGAGCCGCTTGCAAAGTAGTTCCGTTCTCACCTCGCAGCATCGTCGAGAACAACTTTTATGTATTTAAAATAAAAAAATAAATATTCTCTGAAAAGAAAAAAGGATTATACTGTCTTGGCCGCCGTCTCGGCAGGAACCATCGGCGCAGGAGTGGACAAACTGTTATCTGGCGTCAGATCATCGTCCATTTCTAAATAAGGATATATGAATTTTTTTTTTTTAAAATTAAAATGCAGGTCTGGTACCGCATCCAGAAAACACGTCCGCAAGTGGTGCCAGCTTTGGAGACCTGGTGGCCTTTTTTTGCTTCCGGGGTCCTTCGCCGTCTACGTTGTTTGAATCGGATTTCAATTAACGTTATCCAGAAATTGTTATTACCAGAAGAATCGCTGAGCGGAATCTCGATTCCTTCTCTCTCGGCGACCACGCGTTTGAGGATTGCGGGATCCCAGAGGAGGTACGTGATGGGAGAATGGAGAGCAAGCAGACCTGTTGCTGTGATGGAAGTCTGCGCAGCGTTTGTCAGGGCATTGTAGATTTTTGCTTGAATCGGGGAAAGGCGCATGGACACCTGGAACTCGAGTTTTCCCAGCAATAACTTGTCGATTTCCTTCTCGTCCTTTCTGTTTGTGCAAAAAAAATTTTTTTTGTTTTTGTTTTGGGCTACCATTTTGAAGAAAAAAAAATTTTTTTTAATTTTTTATTACCTGTGGCAAACAATGTCAAGTTTCTCAGAGAGGCGTTTGAGGAGATGGCGTGCTCGTTTCTTTTGTGCACCTGTTGCCTTTGCATCCAGGGCCTTGTTGATTTCGCCAGCAAATTCGCTCTCAAAGCGCTTCCAGTTGCCCAGAAAGGATGGCTTGGTGAAATCCACCATTACCCAGTACTCTTTGAGCATGTTCTGCAGGGGGTAGCCTGTCAAGCAGACTCGACGTGTGCACTCGCACATTTTCAGGTAGCGACACCGCTTGCTCTGCTCATTCTTTATTTGATGCGCTTCATCGGCCACAACGAGATCTGGTCCAGGATTGATGAGGCTTCTGTAGATGACACTGTCTGGCGTTGATTCCTAGAAACGTTCAATTAAACAGATCAGCAACAAAGACGAAAATACCTCTTTCTCAGCAAACTTTGTAAACCAGTTGTAACCGATCAACAGAACACCACCGTTCGCTTGAAAAGACTCGAAATGCAATTCTTTCGTTCGGTCTACGCGAGAGAGTGGGAGATTCAACAACAACGTAGCACTTTTAATAAGTTTTGCTACCGTTTTGAGCAACCTCGATGTAATAAACCTTGATATCCGCCCTCCACAACCTGAATTCGGTCCTCCAGTTGGACAAGAGGTTTGGGGGACACACGATCAAGACCCGCTGTCCCTATAAAAATTCTATTTAACCAACTGAGGTCTTGTAGATTTCTTTTTTTTTTACCTTGTTCTCCTTGATGAACCGCTGGATAAATGCAATGGTCGTGAGCGTCTTTCCGAGACCCATTGTGTGTGCGATGATGCATCCTCGTGTCTTGTCCGTTGAAAGGACGACTTTCTTCCACAAAAAGTTGATGGCCTCGACTTGGTGCTCTTTGAGCTTGTAGAGGATTTCGTTGTTCAAGGCGGGCTTCCACTCGCGCAATTGCGCGTCAAGCTCTTGCTGTGTCATCGGTTCTGATGCCTTTTCGTTGTCGTCGTCCGAGGAGCTCGAGTCTAGACTATCAGCTGATGAGGATGAGCCGGCCTTGCGTTTCTTCTTGTTGTCGTGTCCTCCGGGCGACTTTTTTTTCTGGCGCTTCATCAGTGGCTTTTCGACGTCCGATTTTGGGGTCAAGTCAGCTTGAAGAAACAAACAAAAGGCTTACTAAAAAACAAAAAAAAAAAATTTCAAATCAATGACGGAAGCGGTACCTGATGCGCGTGTCGTCGCTTCCATCGCGTCATTGTCGTCGTCCGTTACATCATCGTCTGCGGTGCTGTCAGTAGGCCGCCCATGAGTGGGTTGATGCGACGAGTCCTTGCCGTCAGAGTCGTAAGAGTTCATGCTCCTGTCGTCGCGCCCAGACTTGTTCCTAAAGTAAAGCATTTGAAGACGCAGAAAAGCAATAAAATGGGAGGAAGAGTCACACCTTTTTTGCCTCATTTCTTCACGAAACGTGCTCAGATCGGTTAGGTGGTCAAACACGTTGACATTTCGTTGCTCGCGTTCCATCAGCCATTCACGGAATGAACGCACCTCAGCATTCACCTTTGTCAAGTTTGCACGGTTCTTGAAGTCCTCTTTTGGATCCACCAAGGGAGTCGCAGCGACGTACGCGAGAAAGCGGCGAATGGCTAACAATAAATACATTTCATTTTATTTTAAGAGGAGGAGTAGATGGATTCAAGCATACCTTCAACGCTAGTCGTACCCAGCCTGCCAAGTTCTAGTTCGACTGCCATTGCTGCACGATCATGGGCATACCAAAGTGCAGGGATATTTTCTGGGACACACACATGTTTTTATAAGCACGAATTTTTTTTTTTTGGTTGTTGTACAGTGTTACCTCTATTCATCTCGGCCAGCATACTTCTGCCCTTGGCATCAATGCTGTTCTTCACTTGTCGTCTCGCCATGGCGTCGTTCTCCGTCTCCGATTGGCAAAGCTGGGAAAGAAGACAATTTTAGTTTGCAATTATTTTGAAGTTGTGTACCAGAACAAATTGCTTGAGATAGTCTGTAAGCTCCATATGCATGTCCATTGCGATGTGTGACTTGCAAATTCGCTGCATAAAATTGAACGGCAAAAGGATCGTGTTCTCAACATTTCGCAGCCATATGGTATCTTCGCGGGACAGTTTCAAGTCTGTGTAAACACTCGGGGAGTCTACCGAAAAATCAAAGAATTAGAAAATTGACCAGCACGAACAAAAATCATTTCTTTATACAGTCGGATGCGGCGTCTCTATCGTCATCGCTGTTCTCGTCGTTGCTAAAGTCCTCGTCGTCTGAAAAGTCGGCAAGATCGTCCTCTGCATCGCCGTCCTCCTCGTCTTCTGAGGGCAGAACGACCCCCGTTCTTCGACGGGAAGACATCAGGGCATCCCTGCTGACTGGGTTGTTGCTATGCGTCATCTGGTACTCGGTCTCGCACACGTTGTCGACGGCAACTCCGAGGTTGTCTCGCACAAAATCTTCAAACGAGATCAGCGACGTATGGCCGCCGCGATTTTCACACAGTGCGACGGTGAGGTTCTTCAAGATATGCTGGTACTCGCGTAAAGACCTGCCGAGCGAAAGCTGTTTTGAGGAGAACCACTTTAGTAACTCTTCCAGGAACAAACACGCACCCAGTAACGAACGGCGCGCCTCTGCAGTGCTTCAAGTTGTCCCTCGGTCTTGGATGCTAACCAGTGGTTTCGGAGCTCCGCCTCACTGAATGAAAGCAAATAAACCAAAACCAAAAAAAAACCCTTTGCGCATAGCAGAAATGACATACACTCGTCGCACGATATCCTCGCACTCGGCCGCAGTCAACAGCGTTCGACGTGCTGGTTCGTTATTGGTGTTGGACACGACCATCGCCGAATCTTCGTCGTCGCTGCCGGCAGGGCTCGAGGAGAATGACACCACGTCTGTGCGATTATTCTTTGTAATTAAAAACGACCTCGGGATTGCAGACAAACCATCAGGGTCGAAAACTTCTCCTTCTCCACTCAACGTGACCCCTGTGTGAAAGTTGGACGTGTCCATCATACGGCCGAGCACGACGCCATTGCCGTCGTCGTCTTTGTCCTCGTCGTCGTCCTCGTTGTCTTTGTCCTCACCCCCTTCTTCATTCTCGTCGTCGTCCTGAGAGGGCAGCGTAAGTGGCTGCGAGGTCGGCAGCACAGACGACAACGCCGATGGCAGAGTGCGGCTCTGGCGCCAAAAAAAAAAAAGTAAATACGATTTCCAACCTCATGCTTGATCTCTTTTTCACGTTACAGCGTTGTTGCTTGCTGTCCACGCTGCAGCCACCGCATGTCTGCTGCTGTTGTCGTCGTCGTCGTTGTCGTTGTCATCGTAGATGGGCTGCAGCAGATCCAGCATCTCCAGCATGTCGAGGCTGTCGGCCTCGATGTCGTCGTCGTCCATCGAACGGGGACCGAACTGCGAAAATCATGGCCTGGTCCCCTGCACTTGCATGTTCACACGTTCAGGCGCGACACAATGACGAGTTATGGCTCGATAAACACGCTGGGGTCCCTGCGCTTCCACAACGACATCCATGACGACCGGTAACGTGGGCCCCTTTTTTTGTGTGGGCGTGTGCCTTCTGTGGGAATTAACACTCGTCTTGGCGCGCAGACACCACGAGGCCGCGTCGCTGCTCTCGGCTAGCTGGAACGATGCGTATGAGACGTTGTGTGTGTGTGGCGTGGCGTGTGCTAAACGTTCCTATGACAGGGCCAAGATGGAGAGTGGGCGTGCGACCAGATCGCCGTCGACGCTGCTCAGCTCGTCGAAATCGTCGTCATCTGTCGTCAACGACGGTGCTGGCGGTGAGGACGAACGACCCGGTGGCGTTTGGTCCAAGCAGCGGAGACTGTCGGAGCAGTACAAGCTGAGCTCTCAGTGCAACGCACCCGGCGACGACGCAGTTGTCGCCAACACCAATCTCGTAAACAGAATAACTCCTCCTGTCGTTCGGTTCTTATCGAGCTTGCACAGAAACGACTCATCTTTGCGGTGGTGTTGTGCTCGCTGTTTATGATTGGTAAAAGATGCAGGCGTTGCCATAACCAACCAATGCTATTTCGCTTGCAGGCGAACTCGTTGGTGGCTACATTGCCAACAGTCTGGCTATCATGACCGACGCGGCGCATCTCCTGTCGGACGTGGCAGGTTTTGTTGTGTCGATCATCGCCATTTGGCTTTCTCGACGACCCGCAACTTCGGTAACTAGGCTCGCCTCTTATCTTTGCGCTCGATAAAGTAATCTCGTGCAGAAACTATCCTATGGCTTTTACCGCGCGGAAGTCGTCGGCGCCATCATCTCTGTTCTCCTCATCTGGGTTCTGACCGTCATTCTCGTGATCGAGGCCATCGACCGGTACCGCCATTGGTCTGTGTGAGTCAGTATTAAACACGTTTTGCGTCCAGCGTTATCAACCCAGAAGAGTTTGTTGACGGCAAGATCATCACCATTGTGGCGATCATTGGCATCTTTATCAACCTCGTGTACGTTCTCCTGTCCGGCAGTTTTCAGAATTGGGGACAGCGATCTAACTCTCACAGAATAGTCTCGGTTACGTCCTCTTCCAGGGTGGTCACGGCCATTCTCACGGTGGCGGTATCCACGAAGCGCACAGCCACTCGCACGGCGGTACCGACGAAAACATCAACGTGCGCTCAGCGTTCATCCACGTCATTGGCGATCTAGTTCAGACGGTTGGTGTGCTCATTGCTGGCATCATCATCTGGGTGAATGTATGGTTTCTCTCTCTCTCTCCCACTCTCTCTCACATTTTTTATTTGATGAATGCACCGTCTCCAATAGCCCGACTACAAGATTGCCGACCCCATCTGCACCTTCATCTTTTCCATTCTCGTGCTGTACACGACAATAAGCATCCTGAAAGATGCCTTGCACGTGATCATGGAGGGCTCGCCGCGTAACATGGACACCGAGCTGCTCTACAATCACCTGAGCCAGTTGCCCGGCGTCGTCGCGGTGCACGACCTGCACGTGTGGTCGCTCACGATGGGCAAGCCCTCTCTGTCTGTCTGTCCACATTGAAGTCGAAGACCAGGTCGACCTCGTCGAGATCCTGCGCAGTGCCGAGGCTCTTATTTGCAAGGAGTGGGGCATCCACCACACCACGATCCAGGTCGAGCCCGCCAACAGCGGCCAACATCATTGTGGTATGCATTTGTCTTGCCGTCCATGGACCTGTTGTTGATCCTCCCTTCTGTTTTCTCTCTCTCTCTCTCTCTCTCTCTCTCTGAAGGTTCGTGCTTGGTGGATGGCAAGCCATCCACGATCACGCAGGCGTTCGATGAGGCCAACTACCAAAGTGATCACGACCACGACGATGACGACGGCCACGGGCACAGTCACAGTGGCGCAGGACACGGACACAGCCACGGCACAGGTCATGGCCACAGTCACTGAAATTGGAAGATTACGACTTGTTTTTACTTTTTTTTTTCTTTCCCAACCTGCATTGTCAGAAAATAGACTCTTTTTTTTGGTGTATTTCTTCAGCAACAACAAGTGAAATAAAAAAGTACAGACTGAACACAACGAGTGCGGGCTTACCTGTTCTTTACTCGCTCAGTTCTCGACCAAGGCTTTGAGCGGGGTTGCCCTGATGATATCCTTGACTTTTGCGGCAGCTGCGGCGACCTGAGCTGTGACCGTCTTGTTGAGATCGGCGATGTGTTTGTCGACCACGGCTTGGTTCTTGACGTAGTGGACGGGTGCGGCAAAGAGAGCAATGTCGGCTGGAGGAGGGAAAAAAAAAAGAAAGGTCAATTACTAGCAGCCATTTGAAAAACACGACTTTACCGACGATGAGGAGCCAACCGAAGGGGACGTGCCAGAAAAAGATGCTTGCGATCCAGCTCGCGACGGCAAACTTGACCGACTGGGCCGTGTCCTTGATAAATACAACGTCGCGCAGGTGGGCCTGTGCAGCGTTGAAGCCATCGACCAGTCCTTCTGTCAGCTTGACGACGGCCTGCTTGTCCACGTCCACAAGCTGGCGCTCAAAGTGTCGTCTGCATGTTTTTTGTTTTTAGCATGACAAAGCAGCACACACACATGGGGGGGGGGGGGGGGGGGGGGGGGGGCGGGGGAAAAG
>Ga0302226_10002026_pt1 | contig 14649 bp, 24 predicted proteins | sample II_Palsa_E3_3_FD_193524 | JGI IMG/M metagenome (GOLD analysis project Ga0302226, IMG submission 193524) | Peat permafrost microbial communities from Stordalen Mire near Abisko, Sweden - II_Palsa_E3_3 | ecosystem: Environmental > Terrestrial > Soil > Palsa > Peat permafrost | place: Sweden...
CCTTTTTTTTTCCTTGTGCGAAAAAAAAAAAAGAAGAAAATCAAACGCAAAAAAATGAAAGGACAAACAAAAATAAAAATGAAGAGAGTGGGATTCGAACCCACGCCTGTGAAGAAACGGAATTTCCGGTTGCTGGGGGGGTTTCGCCAGCGGTGCCTGAACCGTTCGCCTTAGACCGCTCGGCCATCTCTCCTGTTGCTTGTAGGCGGTCTAAAATTTGGTCATTTTCGAGCGTTTGGCGGGGAGTGCTTTCGATGCCGCGCGAAATCCTAACCGTCTTGGCGGGCCAGTGCGGCAACCAAAGTAAGGCAGGCAGGCAGGCAGGCAGGCACTGGCTAACCCGGTTTACCTAGTCGGGAGCGAGTTCTGGAAGCAGCTGTGTGCCGAGCACGGGATCGACGCGACTGGACGGTTGCAGCCGGTACAGCCTTCCTTTTTTGGGGAGGGGTTCTAAACGAGACAAACGACCAGGGTGCGCAAGAGGGCGTGGACAGGAAGGACGTGTTCTTTTACCAGGCGGATGACTACCACTACATCCCGCGTGCGGTCATGCTGGACCTGGAGCCGCGCGTGATCTCGACCATCCTCTCTGGGCCGTTCGCCAACCTGTACAACCCCGAAAACATCTTCAGGGGTGCGGACGGGAGTGGCGCGGGCAACAACTGGGCATCGGGCTTCACGCGCGCAGAGTCGGAGCACGACAAGATCCTCGACATCATCGACCGCGAGGCCGAAAACAGCGAGAGCCTCGAGGGTTTCATGGTGTGCCACTCGATCGCGGGCGGCACGGGCTCTGGCCTGGGCTCGTACATGCTCGAGAAGCTGAACGATCGCTTCCCCAAAAAGCTCGTAACGCACAACACACAAAAAAAAAAAGCGCGGGCGCTTCTTTAGTTTATGCCTTTTTTTTCTTTTTTTTTCTTTTGGCAGATTCAAACCTACTCGGTCTTCCCAAACGCGCAAGAGATTAGCGACGTCGTCGTGCAGCCGTACAACCAGATCCTCACGCTCAAGCGTCTTGTGGTGAACGCGGACGCGGTGGTGGTCCTGGACAATGCCGCGCTGGACCGGATCGCGTCGGAAAACCTCAAGATTGCCACGCCCTCGTTTACCCAGACCAACCAGCTCGTGTCGACCGTCATGGCCGCCTCGACCATGACCCTGCGCTACCCGAGCTACATGAACAATGATCTCGTCAGTCTCCTCGCCCCGCTCATCCCCACGCCTCGCCTGCACTTTTTGATGACCGCTTTCACACCCTTTAGCGCCGACACGGTCGAGGAGGCCAAGAGCATCCGCAAGACGACCGTGCTCGATGTCATGCGCCGCCTCTTGTTGCCCAACAACGTCATGGTAGCGTGTGCATTTTTTTTATAATTTTCTAAAAAAAAAACATTTTCCCACACTATACAAAAGCTGTCCACAAACCCAAGTCGCGTGGGCCGCTACGTGTCGGTGCTCAACATGATCCAGGGAGAGACGGACCCAACGCAGGTGCACAAGAGTTTGCAGCGCATCCGCGACCACAAGATGGCCAACTTTATCCCGTGGGGCCCGGCGTCGATCCAGGTCGTGCTCTCGCGCAAGAGCCCCTACGTCGGCGACCCGAACCGGGTGAGCGGCCTCATGCTCGCCAACCACACGTGCATCGGCTCGCTGCTCAAGCGCACGTGCGACCAGTATGACAAGCTGCGCGGCAGGAACGCCTTTATCAACCAGTACTCCAAGTTTGACATGTTTAAGGACTCGTTCGAGGAGTTTGACGACTCGCGCGCCGTCGTCCAGGATCTCGTCGAAGAGTACGCTGCCTGCGAGACGCCCGACTACCTCAATTACAAGAAATGACTTATTTTTGTGTTTGTCTGCTTTATAAAAAAAAAAAACACCGCCAGTGCTAAAGTTTGATGCCAACGAGCGATGCAAGCTTGAGGGCCTCGTCGTGGGCGGCCTTGTCATCGGGGTTCAGCGTGGGCATGGCGATGGCCTTGGCGAGGAAGGACTTGGCGTGGTCCAGCTTGCCCAGGCGGTGGTGGCAGGTGGCGATCATGACCAGGTTCTTCTTGTAAAAGGACGGCTCGGTCTCCTCGGCCTTGGAAAAGTGCTCGAGCGCCTTCTCATACGTGCACGTCGGGGGCGCGGCAAAGATCAGCGAGGCAGCCTGGCGCATCGCCCAGCCCATGTCGGCAAAAGTAAAGCACCACACGCCCAGGAGGTGGTGGGACGTCGCGTCCAGCGGATTGAGCTCGGACGCCCTGGCAAAGTGCTCGCGGATCTTGAACGCGTTCTCAATCTTTTTCTACTCCCCTGGTCGTGTCAGCACAGCACAGCACAGCACAGCCCGCGCTCACAAACACGTACCGTCGTGCCAGCAAAGTCGCCCAGGTCGCTCAGCGTAATGCCCGCCCACTTGTGGCACGCAAAATTTGCGCCGTCGAGCGCCAGGGCCTCTGCGGCGTGCTTGTACGCAGCCGTGACCAGCTGCTCCTTGGCCTTGGCGTCCTTCTCCACCAGTGCCAGGTCGTGCTCACTCCGCGCCAGCCGCCACAGCACGTTGGCCCTCTCGGCGGCGTCCGTTGTCGTCCGTGTCGCTGCCAGCGCAGACGTCAGGTACTCGTACGTCTCCTTGGTCTTGCCCTGTGCGTACAGCGCCTCTGCCACCTGAGCCGCTGAACCGGCAGGCTGAGCAGCAGCAGCAAACACATTGCCGCTTGAGCTCGTCGACACAGCCGCAGCCGCGACGACCGGTGCCAAACGTCTGATCGCCGTCAGCATGATTTTTTTTTTTTTTGACAGACAGAAAATCTTCTCACTAATTGGCCATGTACTGGCCAAAGGCACCCGCGTAGGCCATCGGCTTGACGTTGGGATGGGGCACATGGGAAAAGGACGTGATGTCGCGCTCGATCTTGCCCGTTTCGCTGTTGCGAGTGAGCTTGACAAAGGCGCCCTTGTTTCCGATCTGGTCGCTGTTGCACAATTTATAAAATAAAATATATTAAAATGTTACGCACCAATAGTTGGGCGCGGAAAACACGGTGATGCACTTGCCGTTGTGCTCAATGACATAGCCGTTATCTTTGACCTCGTGGCTGCGGATGATGAAATCGAGGTCGTTGAACGCGAGAAACTTTTCGGTCACGTCCGGCCCAAACTGGATGCCGACGCCGCGCTTGCTGGGCGACCGACCGGGCAACATTTGCGGATCCGACCACAGCATCTCCACCATCAGACCCTCTCCCGGCGGCTGCTTGAATCGGTCGAGCATGCGCAGCTCGTCCAGCTTGACGTCGTCACGACTAAACAGCCCTCCGTGCACCACCTTTTTTTTTTTTTTAAAAAAAAAAAATTTGATTGCAAACGTTTCCCCTCACCAGCACTTTGGAGCCGATGCACGCAGCCAGCGGAATCGAGTTAAACACCTCGGAAAAGAGCCGGAACGTGAGCTCAGAGTACTTGGTCTTGACTTCGCCCTCAAAGCCATACACCTTGTTCATGTCGTTGGTCTCGTGGTTGCCACGGGTAATGTGAAAGTGCTCGGGGTAGAGAACCTTGTACAAGAGCATGGTCGTGATGACCTCGACCGAGAACGAGCCGCGGTCCACAAAGTCTCCGTTAAACAGCTGCAAAATCGATGAAATCACACGACACGAAAAGAGAAGAGCAGCATACGTAGGGGTTGGACGGCGACGGCTTGCCGTTGAGAGCGAAAATATTAAGCACGTCGTAAAACTGGCCGTGCGTGTCGCCGCAGACGGTGACCTGGTCGCCCGCCGCGACGGGAATGTCGACGAGCGAGGGCAGAGCACCAAGAATGTCCTTGGCCTTTAGCAAGAGCTTAAACATGTACTTGCTGTGGAGCGTCTTCTGGTCCTTCATCCGCGCGAGCGCGCCCTCCACAAACTCGACCGTGATCGCGTCGTCGTCGTAGCGAGGCCCGTCGTACGACTCGTCCACAACCATGTCGTCCAGGTTGATCTGCTTGGACGCGGGCACATAGTCCTGGTCGCTGTCGATTGCCTTTTCAAAGTTGATCTTGTTGACAATCTTTTCCACCTCGGCCAGCTTTTTGCGCGCGTCGGCGTCGTTTGGCAGCACCTATTCCAAAAAAAAAAAAAAAAAACCATCAGCTTTAGTTGGAGAGTCACGCGCGTACCTTGACAAGCGTGCGCAGGTCGCGCAACGCCTCCTTAAACTTGAGGAGACCCATGTGCGCGGTCGCCCTTCGGTAGTAGGCCTTGACAAAGGTCTTGTCGACCGCCAGCGCCTTGTTTGCGTCCGCGACGGCATACCCATAGTTTTCCAGACGCACGTGCGTGATCGCGCGGTTCGAGTAGTAGGCCGCCACACCCGGGTTGAGGGCGATGGCCGCGTCGTACGCTGCGGGCACCACCGCGTGGTCAGTGTGCGGCGCAAACCCTCCTGTACGCTTTAAATAGTACCTTCGGCCGCGGCTTGCCACTTGCCCGCCTGGAACAGCTTGTTGGCCTCGTTCTTCACCTCCTCCGCCTTGGCCTTGTTCTCCTCGCTCACCGGCACTAGAGCAAGTTGACATGTGGGCAAACAAAGGTCCTCGTGGCGCTTTCTTACCTTCCATGGTTCAGTCAAAAAAAAAAAAAAAAAAAAATTGCGGCCATAATTACATGCAACTACCCTCCTAGGACTAGTCGTCGGCACTGAGCTGCTCCAGCAAACGCTTCCGCTCCTCGGCCTGGCGCATGGAACGCTCGGCCAGATTTTCATAGTCCTTGTCCTTGGTCTTGCGGGCGGCCGCGGCCTGAAGCCTCATGAACGTGATGTTTTCATAGTCCTTGGTGCTGAGCTTGGTGCCGGTGCCGGTGCCGCTCGGGGCGGGAGGCGCCTTGACAAAGGTCTTGACGATGGCGGGCTCCGTGCCGGCGGCCCAATCGACGACGAGCCCGCCGAGGCCCTCTGGGGGCGACGGTCCTGCCGCGGCGGTCACGGCGGCGTGCGCAGCGACAATGTCCTTGAACTCGATCACGGCCGTGCCGGGCTTGTTGGAGACAATGTGGCTGACCTCGCCAAACGCGCCAAAGACCGTCCTTAGCGTGTCTGTGCTGTTGCTGCCGCCCTTGACGGCGAGCCACTTAACGCGCAGCGTCCTGTCAATGTCGCTCACGGCGAGCTCGACAGTCGGCGCGGGTTTTGGCAAAAGCGCCTCCTGCTCGGCCTCGGCTGCCTCGCGCATCGCCTCCCTGATCTCCGCCTCCATCTGCGCCTTCCGCCGCCCCTCCGTCCGCAGCCTGTACATCTGGCGCTCGAGCTCGCGCTGCGCCTCGTCCGCCTCGGTACGCTTCTGCGACGCGAGCTTTTCGCGCTCGACCAGGTCGTCGTGCAGCTTGCGCCGTTTCGAGTCCATCTGGTTCTGTCGCTCGTGCTTCTTGTTCTTGGCCGCGATCAAGTTGTCGTACGCCGCACGCGCACCAACGTCCTGCAGCACCTCGTACGCCTTGGACACCTTTTCATACAGCACGAGCACTTCGGGCTTGCCCAAGTTTTTGTCGGGGTGGTACTTGAGCGCCAGTTTCCTGCCACAGGCATTTCTTGTTTAGAATGCAAGACATTCACACATCCGCCTCACCTAAAGGCCTTGCGAATCTCCTCGTCCGTGGCCGTCATCGCGACCTCGAGCCGTTTGTACAGGTCGTCGTCCATTTTTGTGACTCGGAAACAGAGTGTGCTACCTAGGGCCCGCGGCCACGAGGACACGACGCCACCTTGCGCCAACGTTTTTGCACTGACCTTTTTTTTTGTTGTTGTGCCCCCTCCTCCCCTCATTTCCAGCTAAAGATGACCAACCCCGAGGAGCTCACCGACGCCGACAAGAATGTCGAGGTGTGGAAGGTCAAAAAGCTCATCAAGTCGCTCGAGGCCGCACGCGGGTACGGTCGTGATGGCTGAGGGGAGCAACACTAAAAACGCCTGTGCAGCAACGGCACGAGCATGATCTCGCTTATTATCCCTCCAAAGGACCAAATTTCACGAGTGGCAAAGGTACGACGTGCTTCCATTGGCCACACACACACAAACAAAACAATGGGGAAAAAAAAAAAAAAAAGATGCTCGCGGACGAGTACGGCACTGCGTCCAACATCAAGTCGCGCGTGAACCGTCTCTCTGTGCTCGCAGCCATCACATCAACGCAGCAACGTCTCAAGCTGTACAACAAGGGTATCACGCCTCGTTTTTTTTTTCCCCCCACCCTTGTAACACTGGCTGCGCCCGGCTGCATAGTCCCCGACAATGGTCTCATTGTCTACTGCGGCACCATCGTCACGGACGAAGGCAAGGAAAAAAAGGTCAACATCGACTTTGAGCCCTTCAAGCCCATCAACACATCGCTCTATCTTTGCGATAACAAGTTCCACACAGAGGCCCTGCAAGAGCTGATGGAGTCGGACAGCAAGTTTGGTTTCATCGTCATGGACGGCAATGGCTCTCTCTTTGGTATACCATTCGCTCTTCTTCAGCATTGGATTCATTCTTTCTTTTGATACACAGGCACACTCTCTGGCAACACCCGCGAAGTCCTGCACAAGTTTGCGGTCGATCTGCCCAAAAAGCACGGTACCAGAATCATTTCAAAAAATGTATTCTCCTTACGGTTTTGATCACAAAGGTCGTGGCGGTCAGTCTGCCCTGCGTTTCGCTCGCCTGCGAACGGAAAAGCGTCACAACTATGTCCGCAAGGTTGCCGAGCTTGCCACGCAGTTCTTCATCACAAACGATCGGCCAAACATCTCTGGCCTCATCCTCGCTGGTTCGGCCGACTTCAAGACCGAACTCGGACAGTCAGACATGTTTGACCCGCGCCTTCAAGAAAAAATCATCAAGACCGTCGATGTCAGCTATGGTGGCGAGAACGGCTTCAATCAGGTTTTTTTTTTTTTAGCTTTTTGATTTTCGAAAGAAAAAAAAACTAAAACACACTCTCGGACGATCAGGCCATCGAACTCAGCCAAGACGCACTCACCAACGTCAAGTTTATCCAGGAGAAAAAGCTCATCCAGACATACTTTGACCAGATCTCACAAGACACTGGCCGCTACTGCTTTGGTGTGAGCGACACGTTCAAGGCCCTCGACATGGGCGCGGTGGAGACCTTGATCGTTTGGGAAAACCTCGACGTCATGCGTTACATTGTCAAGAACAACACCACTGGCGAGGAAAAGACGATCCTCCTGACCAAGGAGCAGGAGGCAACACAGGTACATTTTTTCTCTTTTTTGCTCATTATCTTGGTGGTGGTGCTCAACCGCCCCCCAAATTGGCAGACCCAATTCAAGCAGGGCGAGGACGGCGGCGAAACCGAGGTCGTCGACAAGCAGCTGCTGATGGAGTGGCTCGCCGAAAACTACAAAAATTTTGGCGCCACCCTCGAGTTTATCACCAACCGATCCCAAGAGGGCTCCCAGTTTGTCAAAGGCTTTGGTGGCATCGGCGGGTTGCTCCGGTACAAGGTCGACTTTGAGGAGCACGAGGAGGTCGGAGAAAACGACGACGAGTTTTATGATTCCGATTAAAAAAAAATTAGACAAATTTTTTTTTTTTGTGTTTTTTTAATCCCGGGCAAATAATTTTTGATCAACATCACTGGGACGAGGTCGAACGGATTAGTTGAAGCTGGGTGAGCCACATCAGCTTGTGCTCCTCATTGTCGGTCTGGAAAAAGGTGGGCGCGACGTCCTTGAGGGCGTGCACGGTCGAGCAGGCCTCGCTAACAGTGATGTGGCATTTTTTGTGGCAGACGAGGTGGCAGGCCTGACAGGAGAAGCCCTCGTTCTGTGCGTTCTGGTGGAGCTTGAGCGACTGGAAGCAGACCTGGCACTCCATCGGCACCGTGTACGAGGTCATGCGGAAACGGTGCTCGTTAAACTCGACCGTCTCGCGCACTTGCGGCACGCCCGAGCCCGTGATCGTCTCCTGGCCGAGTTCCGAGGTGAGCGACGAGATCTTGTGCTCGCACTCTTGCAGCTGTCGCTTGGCCTCGGCGGCCTGCTGACCACTCAGTCGTGCCACAAGCTTCTCCAGGCCGGCCTTTTTCTGCGTCTCCTTGTCAATCTCCTTGCGAATGCTGGCGCGGATCGCGTCCACCTCGGCCTGGTGGTCGGCAGAGGTCACAGTGGGTGTGGAGGGTACAGTGGCCTCTGCTGGGTTGCCGCCGGGAAGCGCTGGTAGGGCCGCCTCGGCCTCCGCGGCAGCGAGCAGCTTTTCAAGGGCCTCAAGTTGCTTGCCCAGCTCGGCCAGCTTTTTATTGCCTCCGTCCAGTTGGGCGCGCGCCTGCAAAAGAGGCGCCTGTTGTGACGCGGCTTGCTTGCCCGATGTTTTCTAACGGCATTGAATTTTTTACAAAACAGTTGCCTTTTCTTTTTTTTTTCCCCCAAAATACCTCGAGGGCAACGATCATCTGCTTGGCGCCGGTGAGCATCTTGTTCTCGTGGTCCCGGTCGGCTTTGATCGACTTGATCTTTTGCTCAAGCTCGGCTTTGGACAACTCGGACGACTTGGCCGCCGGGGGCCCAGCCGGTGATGTGGGTGTAACCAGGGCGCTCCCTGCCGCCGCCCCTTGCACGCTGCTGCTGGCGGGCGACGGCACGATCGACGAGCTGGACTTGCCCACAGCAGACTCGTCCGCCATGACAATCATAAACGTGCACGCGAGCTCCTTGTCTTCAATGTTGCGGATCTGGGTGGCCGTGGGCGAACGAACCATGAGGAACTTGCTCTTGAGGTCAAACACTGCCACGGCCGACGCGAGGTTACTGGCGTCGCTCTGCTTGTCGAAAATGTACACGACCGTGTCGCGCACAGCAACAAACGCCTTTTTGAAGTTGGCGCGGGCGCTCTTTGACGACCGGCGCACCTTGAGGACGCCCTCCAGTGGCCCTAGTTTTTATTTTCTTCAATGCCCCGATGCAGTAAAACAGCAATAAAACGCACCATTGGGAACGATCACCTGCAATGGCTGTTTCGTCACTGGGGCAGCCCCGGGCACGTTGAGGCCACCAAAGAAACCCGCGCCAACTAGGTTTTTATTATTATTTAGTTTAAAAAACCTGTCCCGTTCTTGTTATTATCCTCCTTACTAAACATGGACCGACGATTGTCCTGCTTGGTCGCTCCCATGCTCATGATGGACTGATTGCTTCCATCACGCGCGAGGGGTGCCTCGTGCATACTCGGGGTAGGCGAGCGTCTTCCGGACGGCTCGTTCTGCAGTTCGCGGATCTCGGCGTCCTTCTCGTCGAGTTGTTTCTCGAGCTTCTTCACCTTGTCTTGCAGCGATGCAACCGCCTGCTCCTTCTCGCGCAGTTTGTCCTGGTTCTGGCGCTTTTCGGCCCTGAGTTTGACAAGATCGGTCGAGGCACGACCCTTCTCCACTGCTGCACTGGGGCCCACCAGGCCGGCGGTCGCAACAAACTTGTCCGTGAGCGCCTGCATGCGAGCCTTGGTGTCGGTCCAGCCCTTGTTGGCGACCTCCACATCCCGCAATGCCTTGGCATGGTCGGCGGCCAGCTGCTCGCGCGCCAGCGTCTCCACCTGCAGTTTTTCCTCCAGATGCGCGACCGTCTCCGACAACTGCTGCACCTGCTCGTCCCAAGACACCTGTTCGTTCTTAATTTGCGCCCTCGCATTCTCCGCCTGCAGCATGCCAGTCAGGTAACTGAAAACATGGAAGAAAAGAAGAAGAAGAAGAAGAAAAACATACCTCGGTCATGTACACGTTCAGCCTCTCGAGCGTCTGCTCGTACGACTTGTACGTGTCGCGGAACTTGACAGACTCCCTGTCAAGATTTTGCTGGGTGGCTTCCTGCAGGAGCATCGCGTCCTGGAGCTTGGTCTGCACGTCCGAAAACTTGCTCGTGAGCTCACTAACCTCCAGCTCCAGTGAAGCATTGTCGGCCTTGGACGTGACCAGTCGCTGCTCGACATCTGCCTTGGACCGGTTCGCCGAGTCAAGCTTGCTCTGGAGATCTGCAATCGATCCCTTGAGCTCCTCCGCGTCATCAGCAGACGCGTCCGCAAGTCGCATCTTTTCATCGCGTTGTCTGAGCGCTTCCTGCTCCTTCTCTTTTAAAAAAAGAGAGAAAGAAAACTCAACGATGTACCTTTAGCTTGGTGTTCAGACCCTCGAGCTCAGCCTCAAGTTCGCCAATCTCGCTCTCGTGGTCGGCACTCTGCGCGTGCAGTTTGGACAAGAGGACTTTCAGTTCGCTGTCGCGTTCACTGCATTGAATGATGTCAGTTTCTTTTCGCCCCCACTTTTATTATACGCAATCGTAGACGACAGACTCTCGCGCTCCTCTTCGCTGCCGTGGACCTGCGCCTCCAAGTCGACCTTGAGCTTCTTTTGAACGGCATCCGAGGCTTTGAGACTGGAGGTGAGCTGGTCCACCTTGGCTTCAAGGGCGTCGCGCTCCTCCGTGACCTTGGCAAGTTCCTCCTTGGCCTCTTTCAGGCTGGCTTGCAGGGAAGAGACATTGCTCGAGACGGACTTTGACTCGAGCAGGCTCGACGTGACCATTTTGCGCTGCTCCTCGAGTGAAGCCTCCAGTTCCTCCACAAGTTTCTCCAGAGACGTCTTTTCCTGGGCCAGGTTGGCCTTTTCGCGCTCGAGCGCCTTGACCTGTGCCGCCGTCTGCGTCTTGACCTGCGTCAGCTCCTTCTCACTCTCCTCGGAAAGCACGTCCATCTCGTCGTTGGACTCTTTCAGGTCGGCCTTGAGCTTGGCAATCGTCGCCTGCGCGCTGGTGAGCTCCTCGTTTGCAACGCGCAACTTGTCCTCGAGGTGCTGGAGGGGGCATGCAATTGCGTCAGTGTTCTGCTTTTCCTTTCGGCACTCTATCCTCCTCACCTTGCGCTCCTCGACGACCAGCTCCTCGGCATTTTGGGCACGGGCTGCGCTGCGAGCAGCAAGATCCGCCGTGAGGGCCTTCTTCTGGGCAATGACAATGTCTTGCTCAAGCTGAGCAACCTTGGCCTCGTAGCGCGTTGCCTGGTCTTGCAACTTGGACTCGGACCGCTTAAAGTCTGCAACCGCCGTTTCGACCGCGGCTTGCGCTGCGTGGAGCTCGGAAGCGAGCTGGTCTGATCCGCGCTTGACATCCTTGAGCTGCGTTTGGAGGTTCTCTGCAACGGAATTAGAATATCAAAAACAAAAACAATTTTTTTTTTTTTTTTGGTCTTTTTCGTGGTACCCTTTTCCGACTCGATCTTCTTGATGGCCTTTTGCGACTCACCCTCGTGGACCTCGATGGCCGTCTTGCCACGTGCCTCGGCCGCCTGGGTTGCCTTCTCGGCCTCGGCGAGTTCGGTCTCGAGTTGCTTCACCCTGTCCTTCAGGGCCTTGAGCTCGGAATCTGACTTGGACGCCTTGGACGAGACCGACTCGTTGGCAGAGTGAAGCGTGTCCTCCAGCTCGTGGATCGTCTTGTTGGCAGTGGCGAGCGAGGTCTCGAGATTCTTGCGGCTCTGCGCCTCCTTGTCCAGGTCCTTGGCGAGCGAGGACGCCCTGTCCTCGGCCGACTTTTTGGCATCCTTCTCGCTCCCGAGCAAAGCCTGGAGATCCTGGGCCTCCTTGGTCTTCTTGGACAGCTTTTCCTTGAGAGAGCTGATTTCCTGCTCGACCGACGAGGCCTGCGACGAGATGCTCGAGTGGCTCTGCTCCAGGTCCTTCAGCTTGCGCTTGGACTCTTCCAGCTGCTGCGCAGTGTGGCGTGCAGCTTCTTCAGAGGCATGCTGGTCCTTTTGCTGCTGCTCCAGCTGTGCTTTGATGCGCTCCAGGTCGGCAGTCAGGGTCACGCGTACGCGGTCCGACTCGCGCTTGGCCGTCTCAAGATCCTTGCGATTGTTGCGCTCCTGCTCGAGTTGCTTCTGGGCGACCTCGGCTTCGGTGGTCGCCTTGGACAGCTTGCTCTCAAAGTCGCTCTTGCTGCCAGATGCGTCTTCATACTTGGATTTCCTGAAGGAGCGAAGGAAAAAAAAAAAATCTTCTTTTTCAAAAAAAAAAAAAAATTTTTTTTTTCCTTGTATGATTACCAGCCAGCCGCATCCTTTTCGGCATTATCGAGCCGGGCTTGAATCTCGGCGACCTTGCGCTCGAGATCCTTTGTGGCCTTGTTGGCGGCCATCGATTGCTGGCGCGTGAGCGGTGGAATCACCGGGGTCTCGGGGGCAGAGGCAGGCGTGTCGGGAGCCCCAGTGCCATCGGAGGAGCGGAGGCTGAAGCGATTGAAGGCACGATTGAATGTATAGCCCGCAAAGTGGAGCTCGTCGCCGGTAAACTTGGCCGCGCCCATCGACTTGGACTTGGACGTCTTGACTTCCGGCTCAGGATCGATCTCTTCAAAGTGCGAGGTGTCATCAACCGAGGAGAGCGTAGGCTGGAACGGCGGTTTCTCTATGTAATAAAACATTAGTAAAAAGAGAGAAACAACGTCATACTGTTGCGAAGATTTTCCCAGTCGATGTCCTTGAAAAACGGGTGGCGCTTGAGTTCGTCGATTCCGCGCGCGCCCAGGCGATCCTTCTTGTCACAGATAAGCTTTTGCAGCAGGTCCTTGGCCTCGGCAGACACTTCCTTGTCCTCGGGGAAGCCAAAGTTGTCCTTCCAGTTGAGGATCATGTCGTACATGGTCGACATGGACTCGGAATAGAACGGGAAATCGGCGTACAAGAGCTCGTACCTGCACTCTCGGATTAGCTGGGTGGAGGGAAAAAAACGCTCGTCTTCTTCTTACATTGTGCAGCCAAGCGACCACCAATCGCACTCGGCGCCGTGTTTTCCTCCCTCGACGGCCTTGATTACCTCGGGAGCAATGTACTCTGGTGTGCCGACCGAGACATCGGAATCAATGAATCCTTGGGCGTTGGGACGCGCCGCAGAGCCGAAATCCGTGAGCTTGACGTGTCCTTGGCTATCGAGCAGGATGTTGGCCGGCTTGATGTCTCTGTTGACGGAAATACATTTTAAAACATCCCAACGAAAAAAAAAAATTTTTTTTTTGTGGAGGTATGCGCACTACCGGTGAACCCAGCCCATCTTGTGGATCTCGTCAATGGCGAGAATCGTCTCGGCCATGTAGACACGTGCCGTGTCCTCGTCCATGCCGTCCTCGTACTGGTCCAGGAGATGCGCGAGATTTCCACCCTAAGCTCCGACACGTTAGAAGAAGAGCAGCCGAAAAAGGAGGGGGGCTACGACAGCATACGGGCACAAACTCCATCACGAGGAAGAGGTACTCCTTGTCCTGGAAGGCAAAGAAGAGCTTGACCAGCCAGGGCGACGTGTTGATGGCCATGATGTCGCGCTCCTCGCGGAAAAACGCGGCCTCTCTCTCTGTGAGCATCTTGCTCTTGCGCAGCGTCTTGAGTGCGTACACTTGGTTATCGAGCTTGCATCGGACGAGGCGGACCTATTTTTGAATGAAGAAACAAACGGTCGCTGCCATGTCATGTTTTCTTTTTTTCCCCCTCAGGAGGCGCATACCTCGCCAAAGCCGCCGCGGCCGAGCACGCGCACCGTGTCAAAGTCACTCTCCTTGAGCCGCACGGCATTGAGCTTGGTTGAGATTGCAGCGACTGTTGTATGTAAGCCAGACAGCAACACGCACAGCCAAAAATAACGTACATCGGTTCACAAACAACGACAGGTGCGGGATCGAGTTGGCAATCGGCTTGACGTCCTCCAACACCGCACTGAACGTGTCCAGCAGGGCCTCCACCGAAAGCTGGCCCCCCAGACCGTTGGTGGGCGGGACCAGGCCGGCCAGCGACGCGAGTCGCTCGTTCATTGCCGCCGCCATGACCGACCGACTATGTGGAAAAGTGCCGGGCCCAGATATTCTTTTGTGTGGGGAAATGACCTTACCTCTTCTCCTCCTTGCCCTGCTCGCCTCAGTGGCGGCGGGCGCTCATGCCCAGTCGTGCGCTGTGGACGGCCCCTCGCGCACCGACTGCGGCTACGTCGGAGTTACGCAGCCCGAGTGCGAGGCCAAGGGCTGCTGCTGGTCGCCGATCGAGGACGGCAGCGGCAACTACCCCTGGTGTTTTTACAAGGACGCGCGGTCGTGCGGCGGCTACATTGTCACGTCGGAGCAGACGACCCCGCTCGGCGTCGACCTGGAACTGAGCATGCCCACCGGACAGGGCTGCCAGCTCTACGGCGAAGACGTGCAGTCGCTGCTCGTCCGGGTCGAGTTTGAGACCGAGCACCGCCTCCACGTCAAAATTAGCGACCTCGTGACACAGCGCTACGAAGTCCCCGAGCAGATCTTCCCGCGCCCGACCGTCGGCTCGCGCCCTGCCATGCCCGCCTACACGTTCACCTACACCACCGCCCCCTTTGGCTTTGCCGTCGCGCGCCGCAGCACCGGCGAGGTCATCTTCAACACGACGGGCGCGGACGACTTTGCAAACCTCATCTTTGAGGACCAGTATCTCGAGCTGTCCACGGTCCTGCCCACGAATGCCAACATCTACGGCCTCGGCGAACGTGTTCGCCCCCTCCGCCTCGCGCAAAACATCCCCTACACCATGTGGTCGGCCGATGAGGCCACGCCAGTGAACCAGGTATGCTTTTTTTTTTTTTTTTTTTTTTTGGTTTGTTTTTTTATTTTTTTATACGGCATT
>Ga0302226_10002027_pt1 | contig 14647 bp, 14 predicted proteins | sample II_Palsa_E3_3_FD_193524 | JGI IMG/M metagenome (GOLD analysis project Ga0302226, IMG submission 193524) | Peat permafrost microbial communities from Stordalen Mire near Abisko, Sweden - II_Palsa_E3_3 | ecosystem: Environmental > Terrestrial > Soil > Palsa > Peat permafrost | place: Sweden...
CGGCGACGTGAATCACGTTGTCGTCTTCGAAGCAGCGCACCACGTGCGTGATGGCGTCCGTTTCGCGGATGTTGGCGAGGAACTGATTGCCGAGCCCTTCGCCCTTGCTCGCGCCGGCGACCAGGCCAGCGATATCGACGAATTCCACCACGGCCGGCATGATGCGCTCCGGCTTGACGATGTCGGCGAGCGCAGTTAACCGCGCGTCCGGCACTTCGACAATGCCGACGTTCGGCTCGATCGTGCAGAACGGATAGTTTTCGGCGGCAATGCCCGCCTTGGTCAGCGCGTTGAACAGGGTGGACTTGCCGACGTTAGGCAGGCCGACGATGCCGCATTTGAGGCTCATGGGGTTTCTCTAGACTTATGCATGACGTGTATCACGGGAATCTGCAATTGTAACCCTGTCCGGCTTCGCCTTCGTGCTTCCACGATCCGGCCCCGCCACCCCCCACGGCTATAATGCGGACATGACTGCACACCTTCAGACCTTTGACGTCGCCGTGATCGGCGGCGGGCTCGTTGGCAAGACTGCGGCGCTCGCGTTGGCGCAGGGGGGCCTGCGCGTCGGCTTGCTGGCGCAACCGTGTGCGCCGCTGCCAGCCGGCTCGGTTTTCGATGCGCGCGTCTACGCGCTCTCCTCCAGTTCGCAGGCTCTGCTCGAGCGGCTGCGGGTCTGGCAGGCGCTCGACACCTCGCGTCTCAGCCCGGTCTACGACATGCGGGTGTACGGCGACGCCCACGCCGAGCTGCACTTCTCCGCGTTTCAGGCGTCCGTCCCGCAGTTGGCGTGGATCGCGGAATCGTCGCTGATCGAGCGCGCGCTCGATGCCGCGCTGCGGTTCCAGCCCAGTCTTGAATGGATCGACTCGCGCGCCCAGGGGCTCGACGTGAAGCCTGGTGGGGCGACTATCGGCCTCGCTAACGGCAAGGTGCTCGACGCGGATCTGGTGGTCGGCGCAGACGGTGCCCACTCGTGGGTGCGCGCGCAGATCGGCTCGAAGGTCATCCGTCAGGATTACAAACAGACCGGCGTGGTCGCCAACTTCAAGGCCGAAAAACCGCACGGCGAAACGGCCTGCCAGTGGTTCAAGAACGGCGAGATCATCGCGTTGCTGCCGCTGCCTGACGGACACGTCTCGCTCGTCTGGTCCGCTCGCGCAGAGCATGCCCAGGAATTGCTCGCGCTCGATCCTGCGCAGCTCGCCGCGGAAGTCGAACGCGTGACGGGTGGCCAGGTGGGCGCGCTCGACTGCGTGACGCCGGCGCAGGGTTTTCCGCTCGCGCTGCAAACCGTCGACCGCCTCGTCGCATCGCGGGTCGCCCTGGTGGGCGACGCTGCGCACCTGATCCATCCGCTCGCGGGGCAAGGCATGAATCTCGGACTGCGCGACGTTGCGGCGCTCGCCGACACGATCGCCGCCAAGGAAGCGTTCCGCGATCTCGGTGACACCGTGCTGCTACGCCGTTACGAACGGGCGCGCCGCGAAGACATCCGCGCGCTGATGGTCGCCACCGACGGCCTGCAAAAGCTGTTTTCCGTGCCCGGCCCGGTTGCCCGCGTGCTGCGCAACACCGGCATGGCTTTCGTGGGGGCGCAGCCGCTTATCAAGCGCTGGCTCGTCTCGGCGGCTCTGGGGTAGACGGCGCGTGGCCGACGTGGTCCTCCGCCGTTGATGCAGGCAGCGTAAACCCCGTAGTCGCCACCGCCGTTGACGCCGCGCCAAGGCAGGCCGGCCGCGCCGCGCCGCGCGCGAGTATGATGAACGGATGGGCCGCGCGCCTGTCCGGGACGTACCAAGCGAAGACGCGTGATGCGTGTTCGAATGAACCAGGAAATCCAGTATGAAAAAGCACCTCCGAATCGCCGCGCTCACCCTGGCCGTGGCCGTCGCGACACTCGGCTGCTCCGCGCAGGCCGATCAGGCCACCGACAAACTCAAGGCGACCTTGCAGGCTCGTCTCGGCGACGACGCGACCATCAAGAGCATCTCGAAATCGCCGATTGCCGGGTTGTACGAGATCAACCTCGGTACGCAGATCGTCTATAGCGACGCGAACGGCGAGTATCTGTTGCTCGGCGATATCGTCGACGCCAAGACCCGCAAGAATCTGACTGAAGCCCGTCTATCCGAAACCAACCGCATCGATTTCGCGAGCCTGCCGTTCGCGAACGCGGTGAAAGTGGTGAAGGGCAACGGCAGCCGCAAGATGGCGGTGTTCTCGGATCCGAACTGCCCGTATTGCAAACAGCTCGAAACCACGCTGAAGTCTATCGACAACGTCACCGTGTACACCTTCCTGTACCCGGTGCTGTCGCCGGATTCGACGGTGAAGTCGAAATCGATCTGGTGTTCGTCGGATCGCGCCAAGGCCTGGGAATCCTGGATGCAGGACCGTCAGGCGCCGACCGCCGCGGGCACCTGCGACACAGCCGCCATCGAAAAGAACCTCGATCTTGGCCATGCCATGAGCGTGGACGGCACGCCCACCATCTTCCTGGCCGACGGCCGCCGCCTGCCAGGCGCAGTGCCGGCCGACCGGCTGGACAAAGAACTCTCCTCGGTGCACTAAACAGCTCGCATCGTCAGACCGGAGGCGCACTTTGCGCCTCCTGCCATTTCTGGACCCCTGATTTTTCTAACCTACCTCGCCGATGAAGCCGATCCGCTACAGCATCGTTCCGAAGCAACCCGCCGCCCATCTGTTCGAAGTCACTGTCACCGTCGCCGATCCTGATCCTTCTGGTCAGCGCTTCATGCTGCCGGTGTGGATTCCCGGCAGTTATATGGTGCGCGAATTCGCCCGCAATATCGTCACGCTGCGCGCGGTCAACGAGTCCGGACGCAAGGTGCGGGTGGAAAAGACCGACAAGCAGACCTGGCAAGCCGCGCCGGTCAACGGTCCGCTGACGCTGCGCTACGAGGTGTACGCGTGGGATATGTCGGTGCGGGCGGCGCATCTGGACGATACAACCGGCTTCTTCAACGCCACCAGCGTGTTCCTCGCAGCCGTGGGCCATGAAGATGCGCCGTGTCTCGTGGATATCCAGAAGCCGGCTGGCCCGGCTTACCGGAGCTGGCGCGTCGCTACGGCGTTGCCGGAGGCCCGCGGCACAAGGCGCTACGGGTTCGGTGAGTACAGCGCACAAAACTACGACGAACTGGCCGATCATCCTGTGACGCTCGGCGAATTTGCGCTGGCGACCTTCAAGGCGCATGGTGTGCCGCACGACATCGTGATCGCCGGCCGCGTGGTCGCGCTCGATATGGCGCGTCTCGCTGCGGATCTGAAGCGCATCTGCGAAGCGCAGATTGCCTTGTTCGAGCCGAAGTCGAAGAAGGCGCCGGTCGACCGCTATGTGTTCATGACCCAGGCCGTAAGCGACGGCTACGGCGGCCTCGAGCATCGCGCCTCGACTGCGCTGATCTGCAACCGGAGCGATCTGCCGGTTGAAGGCCGCCCGCAGACCACCGAAGGCTACCGGACCTACCTCGGCCTGTGCAGCCACGAATACTTCCACACCTGGAACGTGAAGCGCATCAAGCCGGCCACCTTCGCGCCGTACGATCTGACGCGCGAGAACTACACGTCGCTGCTGTGGCTGTTCGAAGGGTTCACCTCGTACTACGACGATCTGATTCTGGTGCGCACCAGTCTTATCTCGCCGGAAGAGTATTTCGCGCTGCTCGGCAAGGTGGTGGGCGGCGTGATGCGGGGCAGCGGCCGCCTGAAGCAAACCGTCGCAGAAAGCTCGTTCGATGCCTGGGTGAAGTACTACCGGCAGGACGAGAACGCGCCGAACGCGATCGTCAGCTATTACACGAAGGGCTCGCTGGTCGCCTTGGCGTTCGATCTGACGATTCGCGCGCAGACCAACAACCGCAAGTCGCTCGATGACGTGATGCGGCTTCTGTGGCAGCGTTTCGGGCGCGACTTCTATCGCGGCAAGCCGGTTGGCGTTGCGGAGGACGAGGTCGAAGAGATTTTCGCCGAGGCAACCGGCGCCGATCTGGGGGCGCTGTTTGAGCAGGCGGTGCGCAGCACGCGCGATCTGCCGCTCGAGACGCTGCTGGAACCGTTTGGCATTTCGCTCGCCCCGGAGCGGGACAAGAACGCCAGGCCGACGCTCGGCGCACGCGTGCGCGGCGGCGGGGATTGCACGCTCGCCGCCGTTCACGACGGCAGCGCGGCGCAGAAAGCTGGGCTTTCCGCGGGCGACGTGCTGGTGGCGATCGACGGTCTGCGCGTGACTGGCGCGAATCTTGACGCGCTGCTGTCGCGTTACCTGCCGGGTGCAAAAGTAGAGGTGCACGCGTTCCGCCGCGACGAGCTCCGCACCGTGCAAGTCAAGCTGGACGGCCCTGAGGTGTCGCGTTATTCGATGACCGTCACCGACAGGCGTGCGGCGGCGCGCAACTGGCGCGAGCGCTGGCTGGCGGCCTGAAGGCGGCGAAAGGCCCTTACAGTCTGCTTAAATCACAAGATTCAGCGTCGGATTGTTCTACCCATGCAACAATCCTTCGCTGCCGCACGGCTTTTTCGCGGGCCGGTAAAAAAACACAATGGCTCCACTCGCGCAACACTGCGCGCCCCAACTGGAGTCACCATGACCACGATCCTGCAAATCAACTCGGCAGCCCGCTCGCAAGGCGCTCAATCGACGCTGCTCGTCAACGAACTGACTGAGAAGCTGCAACAATCGAATCCGGGCGCGCAAGTCGTCGTCCGTAACCTGCAAGCTGAGCCGCTGCCCCACCTCGACGATGCGATCCTCGGCGCGTTCTTCACGCCGGCTGACCAACGCACCCCGGAACAGGCTGCCATCTCCGCCCGCAGCGAAGCGCTGATCGCCGAACTGCAAGCGGCCGACATCATTGTGATCGGCGCACCGATGTACAACTTCGGCGTGTCGTCGCAACTGAAGACGTACTTCGACTTCATCGCTCGCGCTGGCATCACGTTCAAGTACACGGAAACGGGTCCTGAAGGTCTCGTGAAGGGCAAGAAGGTGTTCGTGGTTTCGGCACGCGGCGGCAAGTATCTCGGCACCCCGAACGACAGTCAGACGCCGTATCTGAAGGCCTTCCTTGGCTTCCTCGGCATGACCGAAGTGAACTTCATCTACGCTGAAGGCCTGAACATGGGTCCGGACGCAGCGACCGCCGCTCTGGCTGGTGCACGCGAAGCGATCGCAGCTGCGTAAGTGACAATGGAGCGGGAGAGACCTGCGTCGCGCGGGACTCTCCTGTTGCCTGTGGCGATGCGGCTGCTTTAAAAAGCGGTGCGCAAGCTGCGAGTCAAAAAAAGCGCCACGGGATGAGTTTCCGTGGCGCTTTTGCTTTTGCTTTTGCTTCTGCGTGGTCGTGCCGTTACGGGTTTGGATTGCGCTGCCGGATCGGATCCGGTGCGCGGCGGCCGTTGAGTCATTGGCAGCGTTGTTGCTGGGCGGTCGTGCGATCAGAGTCGGACTGCGGGTATATTCCGCGTCAAGCCAGCATCTGCGCTTCGTCGGGAAGACGCCAGTCGATCGGCCGACGATTGTGTTCGGTGAGGTACTCGTTAGCGAGTGCAAAGTGGCCGCAACCGAGAAAGCCGCGATGCGCCGACAGCGGCGACGGATGCGGCGCCTCCAGCACGTAATGCGATTTACCCCCGAGCAGCGCCCGCTTGGCCTGTGCGTGTGCACCCCATAGCATGAACACAAGGCCGTCATGGCGCTGCGCCAGTTCGTGGATCAGCGTATCTGTGCACTTTTCCCAGCCACGTTTGGCGTGGCTCGCCGCTGAGTCGCGCTCGACCGTCAGCACGGTGTTCAGCAGCAGTACACCCTGTTTGGCCCAGGCATCGAGGCAGCCATGACGCGGCGGCTCGTGCCCCAGACTCGCAGCAATTTCCTTGAAAATGTTGCGCAGCGACGGCGGCGGACGCACGGCCGGCGGCACCGAGAACGCCAGCCCGTGAGCCTGCGGGGTGCCGCGATCTTCACCGTGGTACGGATCCTGGCCGAGGATCACGACTTTGACCTCGTCCGGACTGGTGAGGCGCAGTGCGCGAAATACGTCGGCGGGATAGACCGTCTTGCCCGCGGCGCGCTCGCCGTCGACGAAACGGCACAACGATTCGTACGTGTCGCTCTCGATGAACGGTCGCAGATGGGTTCGCCATGCAGGCGGCAGCGCGTCGAATTGGGCTTCGAGGGTGGGCGTTGACGTGGACTTCATGGATGGCGTGGCCGGCGTTTGCGCTTCAGCAGGATGGTCGGACGATTCGTCGCCAAACAGCGAGGCTTGCGACGACGGGGAACGGGTACGGGAGGCAGGGTTCATGACGCGCAAGTGTCGCAGCAAACGGGGTGTAGCTCAAGGCGTGCGCTCAGCGATAGTGCTGTGGCACCAAGGCTGGGGCGCATCGCACAATGTCAGCGTTGACGCAGAGCAAAGGCTCTTATTGCTCCCTCAGCCGATATCCGCGTTGAGCCTTGCTGACATCGTCTGGCGCGAGTCCGGGCACCTTGGTGCGAAGTTCGTCCGCCAGCGCGTGCAGCGCGGCTTCGTCACCGCTTTTCAACTCCAGTTCGACCTCCAGAATCGGTGAGCGGCGCGTCTCGCCGTCGACCTCGGCGATCACGTCGCCCTGATCGATCGCCGCTTCCACCGTGGCGCCGTTGTGGGCGACTTGCCACAGCGTACGGGTGAAATTGGTGCGGAACAGCTCGATCAAATCCGGCGCGGCCCCGCGCAGCGCGGCGGCCACTGTGGGTTCGTCGCAGGCTTGCAGCAGCGCGTCGATCTCCAGCTTCTCACCCGCTACCGGCATTTCCCATTCGTGCCGGCTGTGCATGCCGGCGCTTGCATTGCCGCCGGTCTTGAAGGTTTGCAGCCAGCCGTCCGGTGTGTGGCGAAGGCGCAGCGCGCTTTTCGAGCGTGCCAACGTCAGTGCGGGCGTATCGAAGTAGATATTGGCGAGTGCGATCGGGCGTCCCGCGGTGCCGGTGCGTGCGACGAACCAGCGCGTCGCCGCGTCTATCTGGTCGGCTGGCAGCGCCAGCTTGATTTCACGTTCCATGCCCATGACGGTGTTTTCCTGGTTAGCTCAAAACGAAGCTCAGAAAAACATCCGCGCAAGTTCTGCGCCCGGTTCTTCGGCCCGCATGAACGCTTCGCCGACGAGGAACGTATGCACGTCCATCTCGCGCAGGCGGTCCACATCGACGCGCGACAGGATGCCCGACTCGGTCACGACGATGCGATCCTCCGGGATCAGGTCGAGCATGCCGATGGTGTTTTCGATCGACGTTTCGAAGGTGCGCAGATTGCGGTTGTTGACGCCGATCAGTGGCGTTTTCAGCGTCAGCGCTTCCATCAGTTCGCTCTTGTCATGCACTTCGACGAGTACCGCGAGTCCCAGCGAATGCGCGAACGCTTCGAGATCCTGCATCTGCGAGGTTTCGAGCGCGGCGGCGATCAGCAGGATCGCGTCGGCGCCCATCGCGCGCGCTTCGACGATCTGATAGGGATCGATGATGAAGTCTTTGCGCAGCACCGGCAGGTCGCAGGCGGCGCGGGCTTCTTCCAGATAGGCGGTGCTGCCCTGGAAAAACTGCACGTCGGTGAGTACGGACAGGCAGGCGGCGCCGTGCTTCGCATACGAACGCGCGATCTCAGCGGGCACGAAATGCTCGCGCAGCACGCCCTTTGAAGGGCTCGCCTTCTTCACTTCGGAGATTACCGCGGCCTGACCTAAGGCATGTTTGGCGCGCAGCGCGCCGACAAAGTCGCGTTTGTCGCGCGCCGAAGCATCGAGGCGCAACTCCTCGAGCGGTGCGCTCAGTTGCGCCGCGCGGACCTCCTGGCGCTTGACGTCGATGATGCGTTCCAGAATGTCGCTCATAGGTGTCTCAATACAGAATTAGTGCTTGAATTGCTGGGTGAAGCGAACCAGATCGTCGACCTTCGCCCGCGCCTTGCCGTTTGCGATCGCTTCGCGCGCCAGTTCGATGCCGTCCGCGATCGAGGCCGCCACGTTCGCAGCATAGAGCGCCGTGCCCGCGTTCAGTGTGACAATCTCACGCGCCACGCCCGGTTTGTTCTCGAGCGCTTCGAGCAGCATCAGTTTGGACTCGGTGGCGTCAGCCACTTTCAGCGAGCGGTTCGACACCATCTGCATGCCGAAGTCTTCCGGGTGAATCTCGTACTCGAGAATTTCGCCGTTGCGCAGTTCGCCGACTTGCGTCGCCGCGCCGAGCGAAACTTCGTCCATGCCATCCATGCCATAGACGACCAGCACGTGCTTCGCGCCAAGGCGCTGCATCACGCGCACCTGAATGCCGACCAGGTCCCCGTGGAACACACCCATCAACTGGTTCGGCGCGCTGGCCGGATTGGTGAGCGGCCCGAGGATGTTGAAGAGGGTCCGCACGCCGAGTTCGCGACGCACCGGTGCGATGTTCTTCATTGCCGGGTGATGGTTCGGCGCGAACATGAAACCCATGCCGGTTTCGGCAATGGACGCCGCTACCTGTTCGGGCTGCAGATCGATATTGACGCCGAGTGCTTCGAGGACATCCGCACTACCTGACTTGCTCGATACGCTGCGACCGCCGTGCTTCGCCACCTTTGCGCCGGCTCCGGCGGTGACGAACATGGTTGCCGTGGAGATGTTGAACGTATGCGCGCCGTCGCCGCCGGTACCGACGATATCGACAAAGTTGGAGTTGTCCTGCACCTCAACGTGCCGGGCAAACTCGCGCATCACCGTGGCGGCCGCGGTGATCTCGCCGATAGTCTCTTTTTTGACGCGCAGCCCTGTGATGATGGCGGCCGCCATCACCGGTGACAGCTCGCCGCGCATGATGAGGCGCATCAGATGCAGCATTTCGTCGTGGAAAATCTCGCGGTGCTCGATCGTGCGCTGCAACGCTTCCTGGGGGGTAATCGTCATGACGTCACCTCGGGTGATCAAGCGTTGCGCCTGGACGAAACGGCCTTCGACTGCTTCACGAAATTCTCGAGCAGGGCGTGTCCTTGTTCGGACAGAATGGATTCCGGGTGGAACTGCACGCCTTCGACGGCCAGTTCCTTGTGACGCACGCCCATGATCTCGCCGTCGTCGGTCCACGCGGACACTTCGAGGCAATCGGGCAGAGACTCGCGTTCGATGGCGAGCGAGTGATAACGCGTCACGACGAAGTGCTTCGGCAGGTCGGCGAAGACGCCTTTGCAGTCGGTTTCGATCGTGCTCACCTTGCCGTGCATGATGGTCTGCGCGCGCACGACGCGGCCGCCGAATGCTTCGCCGATGGCTTGATGACCGAGGCATACGCCAAGGATCGGATACTTGCCCGAGAATTCGCGAAGCACGTCGAGCGTGATGCCCGCGTGTTGCGGGTTGCTCGGACCCGGCGACAGGCAAATGCGCTCTGGATTGAGCTTCGCGATTTCGTCCAGCGTGATTTCGTCGTTGCGATAGGTCCGCACGTCTTCGCCGAGTTCGCCGAAGTACTGGACCAGGTTGTAGGTGAATGAGTCGTAGTTGTCGATCATCAGCAGCATGGTCTGTCTCCGGTCAGAAGTCGCTATCGAGGCCGTCTTGCACCTGCTCGGCGGCGCGCAACACCGCGCGCGCCTTGTTTTCGGTCTCTTGCCATTCGGATTCAGGCACCGAATCCGCGACAATGCCTGCTGCCGCCTGCACATACAGATTACCGTTGCTGATCACGCCGGTGCGGATCGTGATGGCCAGATCCATTTCGCCGGTGAACGACAGGTAGCCGACCGCGCCGCCGTACAGGCCGCGTTTGATGGGTTCAAGCTCGTCGATCAGTTCCATCGCGCGGACCTTCGGCGCACCGGACAGCGTGCCGGCCGGGAAGGTGGCGCGCAGCACGTCGAAATTGGTGGTGCCGGGTTTCAGCTTGCCTTCGACCGAGCTCACGATGTGCTGCACGTGCGAGTACTTCTCGATCACCATCTTGTCGGTGACAACCACCGAGCCGATCTGCGCGATGCGGCCCACGTCGTTACGCGCGAGGTCGATCAGCATGACGTGCTCGGCGATTTCCTTCGGGTCGTTCAGCAGTTCGGTGGCGAGTTCGGCATCGCGCTCCGGCGTATTGCCGCGCGGACGGGTGCCGGCGAGCGGTCGGATCGTGACGATGCGATCCTCACCGCGCTTTTCCTGACGCACCAGAATTTCCGGCGACGCACCGACTACGTGAAAGTCGCCGAAGTTGTAGTAATACATATACGGCGACGGGTTCAGCGAACGCAGCGCGCGGTATAGCGAAAGGGGATTGTCGCGGTAGGGTTTCGTCAGACGTTGGCCGACTTGCACCTGCATCAGCTCGCCGGCGGCGATGTATTCCTTCGCCTTGCGCACGGCGGCGAGGTAGTCGTCTTTCGCGAATTCGCGGTAAGTCTCGGTGCGCACGCTTGCCGAAGTCACCGGCGGCTGCACGGTAGTGCGCAGGCGCTGACGCAGATCGCGCAGACGCTGCTTGGCGCGGGTGTAGGCCTCAGGCGTGGTGGGGTCGGCGTAGATCACCAGATATAGCTTGCCCGCGAGGTTATCGATCACCGCGACTTCTTCAGTCAGGAGCAACTGGATGTCCGGCAGGTTCAAGTCGTCCGGCGGCGCGCTGTGCGCGAGTTTCTTCTCGATGTAGCGGACCGCGTCATAACCGAAATAGCCTGCAAGACCGCCTGCAAAACGCGGCAGTCCCGGACGTTGCGCCACTTTGAAGCGGCCCTGGAATTGCTGGATGAAGTCGAGCGGATCGCCTTCGTGCGTTTCGACCACGCTACCGTCACGTACCACTTCCGATATCCCGTTGCGGGTGCGCAGCAGCGTGCGGGCGGGCAGGCCGATGAACGAATAGCGTCCAAACCGTTCGCCACCCACCACCGATTCCAGCAGGAACGAGTTGGCGCCGTTGCGCTCGGGCTGGGCGAGCTTCAGATATAGCGACAGCGGGGTTTCCAGGTCGGCGAGCGCTTCGGCGATCAGCGGGATGCGGTTATAGCCCTCGTTCGCGAGGGACTGGAATTCGAGTTCGGTCATGTTCCGATCCTGTTCATAGGTCCGTGCGCGGCGTGCGGCGGACAAAGCGGGGCGATGCGCTGTCTACGTGGCCGGTTTGGGCGAAGCCTAGTCTGGCGATGCTAAAGACAAGGTTAGGCCAACCGGCGCGAGCTTTCCCACGAAGCGTGTACGGGACGGGCGCGCCACGGTACCTGGAGGTACACGACGGCTGCATGAACCGATGCAACGAGAACTACGGGGAAAGGCGCGTGAGCGCAGCGAAGCAAAAAACGGTGCCGAAGACGAGCTTCAGCGTACCTCAGGCGAGGTTAGCGCGACCAGCGACGCCAGGGCCAGGCTCCCCGGTCGATGCTGCTCAGACTCCGTTTTTTGTTCAGAAACATGAGGATGATGGACTTGTTAAGTCGATGTATGGTGAGCTGCGTGTTGCGCTGCAATGGCCTTGGCGGCTTCAAGCAGCGAGGCAACTATACCATCCGATTTTATTGTTTGTATAGCCTGGCCATGGTTGTAGCCGTAGGGCACGGTCAGCGTCGCCATACCCGCTGCACGGCCGGCCAGCGCGTCGTTTTCGGAGTCGCCGATCGCTACTGTCGCTTCGGGCTCGACCTGCAATTGCGCGCAGGCGGTGAGCATCGGCAGCGGATCCGGCTTCTTTTTCGACAGACTGTCGCCGCCGAGCACGATGCTGAAATAGCCGGCGAGCCCGTATTGCTCCAGGAGTTCTAACGCGAAGCGGTGCGGCTTGTTCGTGACGCATGCGAGTTTGAGGCCGGCGTCGCGCATGGCTTTCAGGCCGGCCTCGACGTCCGGGTACAGCCGCGTATGGTGGCCGTTGATCCGTGCATACTCTTCCTGGTAGATCGCGAGCGCCTCGTCGAAACGGTTCTGCGCCTGGACTGCCTCGAAGCGCGGCGCGAGCACGCTGCGGATCAGATGCTCGGAGCCCTTGCCGACATAGCCGACCACTTCCTCGCGCGAGGTTTCCGCCGCATCAAGCTGGGCGAGCATGCCATTCAGACCTGCGGTGAAGTCGTCGGCGGTGTCGACCATCGTGCCGTCCAGGTCGATGATCGCCGCGAGAATGCGCGGCCCGCCGAACACCGGCGCGGGAAACTGCGGCGTTGCGCTTGCCGTCATGCGCGTTGCTCGACTTTCGCCAGTTCGGCGCGCATCTCGGCGATGATCGTCTTGTAGTCGTGGTGGCCGAAGATGGCCGAGCCAGCCACGAAGGTGTCCGCGCCCGCTGCGGCAATCGCGGCGATGTTGTCGACCTTCACGCCGCCGTCCACTTCGAGATGAATCTCGCGGCCGGTTTTTTCCTTGTACGCGTCGATGCGCTTGCGGGCTTCGCCCAGCTTGACAAGCGCTTCGGGAATGAACGACTGGCCGCCGAAGCCCGGATTCACCGACATGATCAGCACCAGATCGACCTTGTCCATGACGTAATCGAGGTGGCTGAGCGACGTGGCCGGATTGAACACGAGACCGGCCTTGCAGCCGTGATCGCGGATCAGCGACAGCGTGCGGTCGATGTGGTCCGAGCCTTCAGGGTGAAAGCTGATCACGTTGGCACCGGCTTTGGCGAAGTCCGGCACGATCCGGTCGACAGGGCGCACCATCAGATGCACGTCGATCGGCACGTCGCAGTGCGGACGGAGCGCCTCGCAGACGAGCGGGCCAATGGTCAGATTCGGCACGTAATGGTTGTCCATTACGTCGAAGTGGATCCAGTCGGCGCCGGCGACGACGACACTGCGGACTTCTTCGCCGAGCCGCGAGAAGTCGGCCGACAGAATGCTGGGGGAGATGCGAAATTGCGTCATGGCGGGGGCGGGCGGTAGGCGGAAAAACCCATTTTACCGCCTTGTGGGTTTCCGGGCCGTGTCCGGACGGGATGGCCGGGTTGCGGGCATCCCGTGCATAAAGCAGAATGCGGGACAATAATGACGCCTTTACCGGCGCGCCTGACAGCATGGGCGCCCGAGCCTCTCGCAGCCTTTCACGACATCGTTTCACCAGACCGGAATCAGGATGAGCCAGTACGAATTCAGCGTGGCGGCGCAGGTCCAGTACCTGCCCGACGAGTCGGACCCTGAGCGCCGTCAGTATGCGTTCGCCTACACGCTGACTATCCGCAACAGCGGTCAGGTGCCGGCACAACTGATTGCACGCCATTGGGTGATTACCGATAGCGACAAGCACGAGCAGGAGGTGAAGGGACTGGGCGTGGTCGGCCACCAGCCGCTGCTCAAGCCGGGCGAGCAATTCGAATATACGAGTTGGGCGGTGATTGCGACGCCCGTCGGCACGATGCGCGGGGAGTATTTCTGCGTCGCTGAAGACGGGGAGCGCTTCGAAGCGCCGGTGCCGGAATTCGTCCTGCGCATGCCGCGCACGTTGCATTGAACCGGCGGCGCCGCACGCGGTCTTTAAACAGCGCTAGCGTTGTTTGTCGCGGTTCGCTTTCTTCTTGCCGGACGACATATAGACAACGATGAAGACGACCAGGAAGAGCGCTATCAGCAATTCCGGTACGAGCATGAGCATCGGGTATTCGTCGAACAGATCAGACATGGCGGTTTCCATCAAGTACGAACATTGTAGGGGTTTTGGCGGCGTTGTCCGCGCGGTCGGCGGCTGGCTGGGGGCGCTTTCTGTCGCGGTGATGCTGGCTTCGTGCGGAGGCGGCGGTGTGGTTCGTCCTTCCGGACCGCCGACCGGCGCGGCGTTTGTTCCCGGTCAGGTCGCCGCGGCGCGGCTCACGCAGGTTGCGTGGCAGCAGGTGCCGGGCTGGGAGGATGACTCGCTGATCGGGGCGACGGCCGCGCTGCGGCAGAACTGCCTGCGGCTCGCTCGTCTGCCCAACTGGCTACGCGCCTGTGCGGCGGCGGCGCAAATCGACGATCTGGATCTGACAAGCGCCCGTGCTTTCTTCGAAGCCTATTTCACTCCGTTCCAGTTCTCGAATACCGATGGCACGCTCGATGGTCTCGTGACCGGTTACTACGAGCCATTGCTGCGCGGTTCGCGGACCCAGCACGGGGTGTATCAGACGGCGCTATATCGTTGGCCGGCCGGTTATCGCCCCGGCGCCGAAATGCCGAGTCGCGGGCAGCTCGAGCGGTCGGGTGTGCTTAACGGCAACGAACTCGTTTGGGTCGACGATCCGATCGAAGCGTTTTTCCTGCAGGTGCAAGGCTCGGGACGAGTCGTGATGGAAGACGGCAGTGTCATGCGGGTCGGCTTTGGTGGTACCAATAATCAGCCGTACAAGTCGATCGGGCGTTGGCTGCTCGATCGCGGTGAGTTGACGCCGTCTCAGGCGACGATGCAGGGCATCAAGGCGTGGGCGCGGGCTAATCCGACGCGTGTCGACGCCCTGCTGGATACGAATCCGCGCTTTGTTTTTTTCCGCGAGATGCCGTCCGCGGAGGGTACTTCGGGCGGTGGGGCTGATGGTCCGATTGGCGCCTTGGGCGTGCCGTTGACACCGGAGCGGTCGATTGCCGTCGATCCGTCTTCGATTCCGCTAGGGACGCCTGTGTTTTTGCAGACTACTCGTCCGCTCACCAATTCGCCGATGAACCGTCTGGTTTTTGCG
>Ga0302226_10002030_pt1 | contig 14630 bp, 15 predicted proteins | sample II_Palsa_E3_3_FD_193524 | JGI IMG/M metagenome (GOLD analysis project Ga0302226, IMG submission 193524) | Peat permafrost microbial communities from Stordalen Mire near Abisko, Sweden - II_Palsa_E3_3 | ecosystem: Environmental > Terrestrial > Soil > Palsa > Peat permafrost | place: Sweden...
TTCAAAGCGTCGGCACTCCGGACTTCAGTACCGGACCCCGCAACAAGTCCACAACGAGTATCTGGAACAGCAGATCGCAGCGTGAATTAACCGTAAATCAGCTGTCCGGAAAGCTCGGGGCAGATCAGCCCTGCTCGCCGCCGCCCTGCCCGAAAGCGCCACCGAGCAAGCCAGCCAGCGCACCGCCAAAGCCGCCACGCTCCGCCGCCAGCTCACCAAGATCGACACCGCCGAGACAGCGCTGATCAGCGAACTGGAAACACCCGCCGACCCCGGCGACCGCGCCGCCCAGGCCCTCCGCCAGCGGATCCGCGCCCGGTTCACCGACCTGTTCACCGAACGGACCCGCCTCGAAGCCGAACTCACCGCCCTGGAGACCGCCACCACCCAGGACAACGACCCCGCCCTCCTGGACGAACTCCCACTCTTGGGCGATGTTCTCACCGGCGCCCCGGACCGGCTCATCGAACAGCTCCTGGACGCCTTCGATGTCTCCGCCGTCTACAACAACGACCTCCACCAGGTCACCATCCACGCCACCCTCACCGACACCACCCCCCACACCATCGCCGACCTCCTCGCCGACCCCCGCACCGACCAAGCAACCCCACCAGCGACGGCACCCACCGCCACCGAAGATCACTTTTGCCATTCGGTATCCCACACGGGAGGGTGGGTAATGGCGTACTTACCCATGTACGGGTCGTGGCGCGCGACCGAGCAAACCCGTGGTGCGGGGCGGGCCCCTGGCTCGGCGCGGGAATGCCGGGACGGAACGGGCGCGCGGCGGGCGGAGTGGAGCGGGCCCCTGGCTCGGCGCGCGGAGTGGAGCGGGCCCCTGGCTCGGCGCGCGGAGTGGAGCGGGCCCCTGGCTCGGCGCGCGGAGTGGAGCGGGCCCCTGGCGCGGCGCGCGGAGTGGAGCGGGCCCCTGGCTCGGCGCGCGGAGTGGAGCGGGCCCCTGGCTCGGCGCGCGGAATCCCGGGACGGAACGGGCGCGCGGCGGGGGTCTGTGGGGAGCGCGGCGGGTTAGACGGGGCGGGCCGGGACGGAACGGGCGCGGGGGGAGCAGTGCGGCGGGTTAGACGGGGCGGGCCAGGATGGCGGACAGGGTGGCGGCCAGCCAGTCGCGGGCCTGCTCGGGCGAAGCCGGGGCGGCCAGGTGGCGGGCGGCCGCGTAGAGGTCGGGCCGGACGAGCAGAACGCCGCCGTCGTCGATCTCGCGCAGCGCGGCCCAGGTGCCGTACGGGTCCTCATAGGACTGGCCCGGGCCGATGAGGACCGGGGTGATGGCCAGGCCCAGGTCCGCGCCCAGCTCGGCGGCGGCGTCCAGCCAAGGCTGGCCGCCGATGCCGGTCACGAGGGTGAACCGGCCATGTCCGGCCAGGTCGAGGGTGGAGACGCGGCGGCCGCCCCGGGTGACCCAGGTGTGCGGCAGCTTGGCCCCGGGCCAGGTGCTGGGCTGGGCGTACAGCTCAGGATCGCGCTGGTACTCCGGCATGGGCGTGCCGTCCGGCGCAACCGCCGCGGACGCGTAGCGCTGGTTGTGCTCGACCCCGTGCGCGTCGAACTCATACGCCTTGTAGCCGATCGCCTCGCGCAGCGCGGCCCGGACCTTCTCCCCGGCCGGGCCTGGCTCCTTGCGCAGGGCCAGCTGCCGGTCCAGCCGGGCCACGTCGGTGGTGTCCGTCAGGTCCAGCGCGGTGAGGATCTTGCCCGTGTCGACGATGCTCTGGTTGGCCCGCTCGACGATCTGGCGCGCGATCGGCGCGCGCTCGGCGTCGTAGGTCGCCAGCAGAGCGGGGGCGGCCGTGCCCGCTACCACATGGGCGAGCTTCCAGGCCAGGTTGTAGGAGTCCTGGATCGAGGTGTTGGAGCCCAGCCCGTTGGTCGGCGGGTGCCGGTGCACGGCGTCCCCCGCGCAGAACACCCGGCCGCGGGCGATCGTGGTCGCGAACTGGTGATTGACCGTCCACGGGGCGTAGGACTTGACCTTCATCTCGAAGTCCTCGGTGCCGACCAGCTTGACCGCGAGTTCCCGGATGAAGTCGTCGGTGAACTCCGGCGGCCCGACGGCGACCTCGTAGCCCCACATGAGCATCCACTCGTGCCAGGGCTTGATCATGCGCAGCACGCCCAGGCCGACACCCTCGCGCTCGGCACCCGGTTGCAGCATCCAGTACAGGACCGACGGGCGGTGCGCCACGAAGCGGGACAGGTCGGCCTCGATGACGATGTTCATCGCGCCGCCGGTGGCACCCGGCCCCTCGAAGGGCAGCCCGGCGTCGGCGGCGACCTTGCTCCGGGCCCCGTCGGCGCCGATCAGGTACCGCGAGCGGATGGTGTACTCCGCGCCGGTCAGCCGGTCCCGGACGCTGCTGGTGACGCCGGTGTCGTCCTGGGTGTGGCTGAGGTACTCGGTGTCGAACCGGATTCGGGCGCCGCGCTCCTGAGCGGCCCTGACCAGGATGGGCTCGGTGATGGTCTGCGGAGCGTCCAGCATCGTGCACGGGCTCTGCAGCTCGTAGTCGGCATGCCGGGCCGTGTCCGTGCCCCAGGACGGGATCCGGCCGAGCTCCTCGCCGGCCAGGCTGGTGCAGAACGTCGTGTTGCCCATGTACTCCCACGGGGTGGCCTCGCGCATGAGCACGTCCTCGATGCCCATGTCACGCATGGTTTCCATGGTGCGCTGATTGGTGATGTGCGCCCGCGGGCTGTCGGAGAGCCGGCTGTACTTGGTGATCATCAGCGTGGACGTCCCGTAGGAGGCCAGGAACAGCGCGGCCGAAGCCCCCGCCGGGCCCGATCCCACCACCAGGACGTCAGTCTCGGCTATCGGTGCTGTCACCATCGTCAGCCTCCCCGTCGCGGTACGTACATTTGTCCGCTGTGCGGATAGGGTAACCATCCTGCCTGAGAGCTCGCAGTGTCAAGCCGGCCGGCGGCAGGTCAGGAGGGCGGACGCGGAGACCGTCGAAGGCGACGGTGACCGCGGTATCGGCCAGCTCTTCAGCGGCGGCGGGCCCGCGGGGCCGGTACCACTCGATGAGCGAGTTGACCATGCCGAACAGCAGCCGGGCGGCCGCGGCCGGGGCGACGTCGGAGCGCAGGTCCCCCTCGGCGGCGGCCTGGGTGACCAGCCCGGCCACGAGGTGGTCGAACTCGCGGCGGCGGGCCAGCGCCTCCCGCTCCACCTTGGTGTTGCCGCGCACCCGCAACAGCAGGGTGACGAACGGCAGCTCCCGGGCCAGCAGCATGACGCTGCCGCGGACCAGGTGCTCGAGCCGGTCGATGGCCCGGCCGTCCACCTCGTCCAGCTTGGCCGCCTCGGCGAACAGCCCGTCCAGGGCGCGGCCCGTGGCCAGCCGGAGCAGCTCCTCCTTGCTGGGCACGTGGTGGTAGATGGCGGACTTGGTAATGCCCAGCCTCCGGGACAGGTCCTCCATGCTGGTCCGGTCGTAGCCGCGCTCGTTGAACAGCTTCACCGCCACGGCCAGCAGCGACTCCAGGTCGTACCCGGGGCGGCCGCGCCGGGCCCGGGAGCCCGGCTGCGCCTGCTGGGCCGGCGCGGCACTCACTTGGGGCGCTGGTCGATCACCCGGCGCATCTTGCCCATCGAACGTTCCAGCGTATCGGGATCCACCACCTCGACCGCGACGTTGATGCCCACCCCGTCCTTGACCCGGGCCGCGATCACGGCTGCGGCGGACTCCCGGCTGCCGCGCGGGGCCGCCGGCTCCGCCTCGACCAGCACGTTCAGCTGGTCCCTCCGGTCCTTTCTGGTCAGCAGGAGCTGGAAGTGCGGCGAGACCCCCTCGGTGACGAGCACGATCTCCTCGATCTGGGTCGGGAAGATGTTCACGCCCCGCAAGATGATCATGTCGTCGGTGCGCCCGGTCACCTTGTCCATCCGCCGGAAGGCGGGCCGGGCGGTGCCCGGCCGCAGCGCGGTCAGGTCCCGGGTCCGGTAGCGGATGACCGGCATGGCCTCCCTAGTCAGTGAGGTGAACACCAGCTCGCCGGTCTCGCCGTCCGGCCGCGGCTGCCCGGTGACCGGGTCGATGATCTCCGGGTAGAAGTGGTCCTCCCAGACGTGCAGCCCGTCCTTGGTTTCCGCGCATTCCTGGGCCACCCCGGGCCCCATCACCTCGGACAGCCCGTAGATGTCGACCGCGTCCAGGTCCAGCCGCTCCTCGATCTCCCGGCGCAGCTGCTCGGTCCACGGCTCGGCGCCGAAGATACCCACCCGCAGCGAGCTAGCCCGCGGGTCGACGCCCTGCCGCTCGAACTCGTCCAGGATGGTCAGCATGTAGGACGGGGTGACCATGATGACCTCGGGCCGGAAGTCGTTGATCAACTGCACCTGGCGGGCGGTCATCCCGCCGGAGGCGGGGATCACGGTCGCGCCGAGCAGCTCCGCGCCGTAGTGCGCACCCAGCCCGCCGGTGAACAGGCCGTAGCCGTAGGCGACATGCACCTTGTGCCCGGGCCGGCCGCCCGCGGCGAAAATCGAGCGGGCCATGACCTGTGACCAGGTGTCGATGTCCCCCTGGGTGTAGCCGACCACGGTGGGCTTTCCGGTCGTCCCGCTGGAGGCGTGCAGCCGCCGCAGCTGGTCCTGCGGTACCGCGAACATGCCGAACGGATAGTTGTCGCGCAGGTCATGCTTGCTCGTGGTGGGGAACCGGCCCAGGTCGGACAGGTCGCGGCAGTCATCGGGGTGGACGCCGGCCGCGTCGAACTTCTGCCGGTAGGCAGGCACCCGGTCGTAGGCGTAGCGAAGGGTGTGCCGCAGCCGGTCCAGCTGGCGGGCCTGCAGTTCGTCCCGGCTGATCCGCTCGGCCGCGGACAGCTCACCGGGAGCCGGGGCGGTGCCGAGCCGCCTGGCCCCGGGCAGGTCATGGTGCGCGGTGGTGGTCATGGCTCCTTCTGGGCTCGTTCGATGGCGCGGCTGCGGCCGCGGAACTCGGCGATGACATCGGAGCCGCGCCGGACGGTCACGTCGTAGAGGCCGTTGCGGCCATAGCGGGTGCGCTCGGCCGCCGTCGCCACCAGCTCATCCCCCAGCCGGGCGCTGGCCACGAAGGAGATCTCCGCCCCGGCCGCCACCACGGGCGGACCGTAGCTGTTGCAGGCGCAGGCGAACGCGGTGTCGGCCAGCATGAACAGGTAACCGCCGTGCGCGATGGCGTGCCCGTTCACCATCTGGTCGGTGATCCGCATCCGGACTACGGCGGTCCCCTCACCCGCCTCGGCCAGCTCCATGCTGAGTGACTGGGAGGCCACGTCGTCGGCGAACATCGCCCAGGCCGGGCCCGCCAGACCGGCTGCGCGCTGGGACACGGCGCCCCCTACTCGGGTAATCCGGCTACGCGGGTAATCCGGCCCTGACCGCATGGCCCCCGGCCGAACACGACTGACCGGACGGACGGTAACTGAAGTGAGCCAAGTAAAGGCAGTGAGCTGCTCCGATGTCAAGCAGCTCGCGCCTTTCCGGAGGCCTCTTCCGCGTCCGGCCCTCTTCCGCCTGCGAGCCACGGCAGCTAGGCTTAATTTCCCGAACGTTCGGTTGGTAATTGGGCGCTGTCGATCAGGCCGGGGAGATCGGCGGGATGAGCCAGGTGGCGGTGCTGCGCAATGCCGACTACGGCGAGGTGCGCTGGGACGCCGACGTGACCAACGGGCGCGGCGAGTCGGTGGCCAAATACGACGTACTCACGCTGGTCGCAAAGGAGTGGAAGCCATGACGGCCACGGTTGCCGAGGAGGATCTGGCCGGACAGTTCGAGCGGACGATCGCCCGGGACCAGCGGATCGAGCCGCGGGACTGGATGCCGGAGAAGTTCCGGGCCACGATGATCCGGCAGATCGCGCAGCACGCGCACTCGGAGATCATCGGCATGCAGCCGGAGGGCAACTGGATCACCCGGGCGCCCTCGCTGCGGCGCAAGGCGATCTTGCTGGCCAAGGTGCAGGACGAGGCCGGGCACGGGCTCTACCTCTACGCGGCGGCCGAGACGCTCGGCGCCGACCGCACCGAGCTGACCGAGCGGCTGATCAGCGGGCGGCAGAAGTACTCGTCGATCTTCAACTACCCGACCCTCACGTTCGCCGACGTGGGCGTGATCGGCTGGCTCGTGGACGGGGCCGCGATCTGCAACCAGGTGCCGCTGTGCCGCTGCTCCTACGGCCCGTACGCGCGGGCGATGATCCGGATCTGCAAGGAGGAGTCATTCCACCAGCGGCAGGGCTACGAACTGCTGATGAGGATGATGTCCGGCACCGCCGCGCAGCGGGCCATGGTGCAGGACGCCCTCAACCGGTGGTGGTGGCCGTCGCTGATGATGTTCGGGCCGCCGGACGACCAGTCGGCCAACACGGCCCAATCCATGGCCTGGAAGATCAAACGGCATACCAACGACGAGCTGCGGCAGCGGTTCGTCGACATGACCGTGCCGCAGGCCGCGGCGCTGGGCGTCATGCTGCCCGACCCGGACCTCAGGTGGAACCCCGAACGGGGGGCACACGACTTCGGCGAGGTCAACTGGAGCGAGATGAAGCAGGTCGTTTCGGGCAACGGCCCGTGCAACGCGCAGCGCGTCGCACGCCGGAAGGCGGCGCACGAGGGCGGCGCCTGGGTGCGGGAGGCGGCCGCGGCGCACGCGGCCAAGGCCGCGGCCCGGCGGGAGGCGGCCGCGTGAGCGGGGACGGCGGGAGCGGGGAGGGCGCCGACCGGCGCAGCTGGCCGCTGTGGGAGGTGTTCATCCGGGGCAAGCGCGGGCTCAACCACGTGCACGTCGGCTCGCTGCACGCGGCCGACAGCGAGATGGCCCTGCGGAACGCGCGTGACCTGTACACCCGGCGCAACGAGGGCGTGAGCATCTGGGTGGTGCCGTCCGCGGCGATCACCGCCTCGTCGCCGGACGAGAAGGACCCGTTCTTCGCGCCGTCCGGCGACAAGGTGTACCGGCACCCGACGTTCTACGACATCCCCGACAACGTCCCGCACATGTGAGGCCCCCGTGTCATCCGACAATGGCGTGCCGTCCGACAATGCCTACGAGGCTCTGAGCGAGGGGGGCGACGACGTCCGCTGGGCATACGGCACCGGGTTCGCCGACCCGCTGGAGGGGGTAGATACCACGGTGCCGGCCGGGACGGACGCGGCGGACCTGACCGCCTACTGCCTGATGCTCGGCGACGATGCGCTGATCATGTCGCACCGGCTACAGCAGTGGTGCGCCGACGCGCCCGAGCTGGAAGACGAGGTCGCGCTGGCCAACATCGGGCTGGACCTGCTGGGGCAGGCCCGGCTGCTGCTGTCCCGGGCGGCCGCCGCGGAAGAGGCCGCGAACGGCACCGGCGGCCGGGGCCCCGCTGATGACAGCGACGGCCCGCCGCGGGGCGAGGACCGCTACGCCTTCTTCCGGGCCGAGCACGAGTTCCGCAACGTGCGGCTGGCAGAGCTGGAACGCGGCGACTTCGGTGAGCTGATCGCGCGGCTGCTGGTGTTCGCCGGGTGGCGGCTCGCCGTGCTGCGGCAGCTCACGTCCTCGCGGGACCCGGTGCTCGCCGCGATCGCCGCCAAGGGCGTCAAGGAGGTCAGCTACCACCGGGACTACGCCGCGCAGTGGCTGATCCGGCTGGGCGACGGGACCGCCTTTTCCCGCGAGCGGGCGCAGGCGGGGCTGGCGGCGATCTGGCCGTACGTGCCGGAACTGTTCACGCCGCACGAGATCGAGCGGCGGCTGGCCGCCGCCGGGGTGGCCGCCGACCCGGCGGGGCTGCGGGGCGAGCTCGACGACGTGCTCGCCCAGGTGCTGCCGGCCGCGACGCTGGAGGTGCCGGACCTGCCGCCGCGGGCCGGGGTGGCCGGGCGCACCGGGCGTGACGGCGTGCACACCGAGGCCATGGGGCACCTGCTCGCCGAGCTGCAGAGTGTGGCCCGCGCTGACCCAGAGGCGACGTGGTGAGCGGGACAGGCAGGACCGTGACGGCCCGGGCCGTGGCCGAGACCGTGACCGACCCCGAGCTGCCCATGCTCACCCTGGCCGACCTCGGCGTGCTCCGCGAGGTGGCGGAGCACGACGGCGCCGTGACGGTCTCGATCACCCCCACCTACACCGGCTGCCCAGCCCTGGACGCGATGCGCGATGATCTGGTGCACGCGCTGCACCAGGCGGGCTTCGGGAAGGTCGAGGTGCGCACGGTGCTGCGGCCGGCCTGGAGCACCGACTGGATCAGCGCCGCGGGCCGCCGCAAGCTGGCCGCGGCCGGCATCGCCCCGCCCGCCGGAGCGGCCCGCCCCGTCACCGGCCCGATCCCGCTGACCCTCGGCCCGCCGCCGCACCCGGTGCGGTGCCCGCACTGCGGATCCGCCCGGACCCGGCTCATGTCGGCGTTCAGCGCCACCGCGTGCCGGTCGCTGCACCGCTGCGAGGCGTGCCAGGAGCCGTTCGAGCACGTCAAGGAGATCTGAGTGCCCATGGCCGCCAGCACCGCCACGAGCACCGCCCCCCGGCTGCGCGGCGACTTCCACCCGCTGGCCGTGGCGGAGGTGAGCCAGCTGTGCGCGGACGCCGTGGCGATCACCTTCGACGTGCCCGCCGGGCTGGCTGAGCGCTACGCGTTCCGGGCCGGCCAGTCGCTGACCCTGCGGCGGCTCATCGACGGCCGGGAAGAGCGCCGCTCGTACTCGATCTGCGCCCCGGCGGGCGCGCGGCCGCGGATCGGCGTGCGTGCGGTCCCGGACGGGCTGTTCTCCCGCTGGCTGGTGCGCGAGGTCAGGCCGGGCGACGAGATCTCCGTTGGCGTCCCGGGCGGCAGCTTCACGCCCGGCCCGGAGACCGGGGGCCACCATGTGCTGATCGCGGCCGGCTCCGGGATCACCCCGGTGCTGTCGATCGCGGCCACCGTGCTGCGGGACCCGGCCGCCACCGCGGCGGTGTGCTACGGCAACCGGCACGCCGGCACGGTGATGTTCGCGGACGAGCTCGCCGACCTCAAGGATCGTTACCCGGCCCGGCTGGAACTGATCCATGTGCTGTCCCGCGAGCCCCGCGAGGCGGAACTGCTGTCCGGGCGGCTCGACGCGGCCAAGCTGACCGAGCTGCTCCGCCGGCTCATCGACACGGCCGGGGCGGACCACTGGTGGCTGTGCGGGCCGTTCGAGATGGTCGCTTCGGCTACCGAGCTGCTGCGCGGCCAGGGTGTGCCCGCGGCGCGGATCCACCGCGAGCTGTTCTACGTGGAGGACGTCCCGCCCCCCGTGGCCCGGCACGCCGACGTCATCCCGGCCGGGGCCACCAGCGAGGCCACCATCATGCTGGACGGGCGATCCAGCACGGTGTCGCTGGCCCGCGACGTCACGGTCCTGGAGGGAGCCCAGCGGGTGCGGCCCGACCTGCCGTTCGCGTGCAAGGGCGGCGTGTGCGGCACCTGCCGGGCCCGGGTCACCAGCGGCGAGGTCCACATGCGGCGGAACTTCGCGCTGGAGGAGTCCGAGGTGGCGGGGGGCTTCGTGCTCACCTGCCAGTCGCTCCCGGTCTCCGCCGTGCTCGCGGTCGACTACGACGACTGAGGCCCAGGCCGGGTCACGATCGCCTGGGGGATGGCTCCCGGGGCGGCTTGTTCAGCATGACCAGTAGCCGGCGGCGGCGGGCCGGCGGCGACGGCGGGCAGGGTCGCGTGCCAGTGCCCGTGCCGCAGGCAGATGCTGCCGTCGGGGGCGACGGTGGCGCGGGCGCCGTAGCCGGGCACGGAACCGTTGCGCAGCCAGTCGAGGCGGATGCCGTCGAGCATGTCCCACAGCCGGCGCGGGCCGCTCTGGTGCACGATGGGCGGGGCGTCGCCGGTGCCGGTGGCGCGGGCCCAGGATCCGTCCGGGTGCACCGTCCAGGCGGTGCGCCGGCCGTCGGCGGTTACGGCGAAGTCGTGCTGGACACCCGGGACCAGCAGGCCCAGGGCGGAGCAGAGATCCCAGGAGCGGGCCACGTCGATAACGGGATACCGGCCCGGGCCGACCTGCTCGCCGTCGGCCTCGCGGGCCGCGCCGAACACGGCGGCCGGGATCTGCGGGGCGCCGGGATCGGCCTCGGCGGGCATGAACGCCCCCCGGTCCCATTCGGTGCGGCCCGCCGCGCCGCCGTCAGGCGTCTTGTCCGCGGTCAGGATGAGCATGGTGCCGGCGATGGGAGTGACCAGGCGGCCCTGCGGGCGCAGGGCCGCCAGCCAGCTCGCGGGAACGGGCGAGACGCCGAGCATGGAGGCGATCCGGTCGTAGTTCCCCGGCGGCGGGCCGGACACGTCCGCGTGCGCCACCCGTGGGTGCAGGCCGATACCGGCCAGCCGCTCGCTCGCCGCCTTGGCCAGATAGGGGTCGGCTTCGATCGTGGTGACCTGCCGGTAGCCGACCCGCTCGCACAGCACCGCAGCGCAGTAGCCGGTCCCGGCGCCGACCTCCAGCACGTCAGCGTCGTCGGTGAGCCGGGCGTGCCGTAGCATGCGCACCACCAGCCCCGGCGCGATGGCCGAGGATGTGGGCACCCCGGCCGGCTGGTCATCCGGCGTGGCGTGGTCGGCGTGCAGCAGCCCGACGCGGGTGACCAGCGCCCGGTCGGCGTAGGCGGCGCGGATCCAGGCATCGGGCTCGGCGGGGCCGTCGCACAGCTTCCAGGTACTGGCCCCGAAGCCCGCCCCCGGCCCGGCCCGTTCCCACCAGCGGGGCACGAACAGGTGCCGCGGGACAGCGCCGACCGCCGGACGCCAGCGTGAGATCGGGTGCGTAACCTCGCCGGCCAGCCGGTCGGCAGCAGACTTCCACTTCACCATGGGCGCGCCGATCTGTAACCGCCAGGTACCACGGGCCGCGCAAAACCCGGCCGGGGCCCGATGATCCCGCACGACGGTGGCATGTCCGGATGTTACGTGCTTGACGGCCATATGTCTGTCCCCAGCCTCGTCAGCACGCTCCCGGCGGCGTTGCGAACGGAGCTGGCCGTCCCCGGCTGGCCGGTGCACGGTAGCGTGGTGGACGGCCTTCGGTACCGGCCATGGCGGCGCAGGGAGGAACGGTGGACATCACCCAGCTGATCCTGGATGACCATCACGAGCAGCGCCGTCTATTCGCGATCCTGGAGCAGATCGACCGCACGGACACGGGCTCGCTGTCGGCGGTGTGGGATCGGCTGGCCGCATTCCTGGAGTTGCACGCGCAGGCCGAAGAGGAGATCTTCTACCCCGAGCTGCTGCAGGTCGGCATCGCGTCGCGCCGCCGGGCCGGGGTCGAGGACGAGACGCTGGACGCGATCGAGGACCACAACGAGATCCGGGACGCGGTCGCCGAGGTCGGCAAGCACCAGGTCGGCACCGACGGCTGGTACGCGGCGGTCGCCGCGGCGAACGAGGCCAACAGCGACCACATGGGCGAGGAAGAGCGCGAGGGCTTGACCGACTTCCGCCGGCTGGCCAGCCTCCAGCGCCGCCACGAGCTGGCTGTCATGTTCGCCGCGTTTGAGGGCCGGAACTTCGCCGGGGTCGAGCCGGTGGACAAGGATCCGGAGACCTACGTTCGCGAGGAAGAGCAGATCGTGGCGCCGGACACGGACGGATCGCTCAGCGTGGGCAGCCTGAAGGGGCACTGACCGCCGGAAAGACTGGTCTGTCCCGCCTGGCCCCCGGACCCGTCGGCGGTCCGCGGGTCAGTCGTGCGGGCCGGTGCGGCGCAGGGTGCCCGGGGTCAGGTCGGCGAGCGCCGGGTACCCGTCCACGGCCATGATCAGGTCGGCTTCGGCCAGGATGCTGCGCAGCACGTGGACCACCCCGTCGGTGCCGCCGATCGCCAGGCCCCAGGCGTAGGGGCGGCCGATGCCGACGGCGGTGGCACCCAGGGCCAGGGCCTTGATCACGTCCGCACCGGACCGGACCCCGGAGTCGAACAGCACGGGCAGGCCGTCTGCGGCTGCCACCACGCCGGGCAGGCAGTCCAGCGCGGCGAGCCCGCCGTCGGCCTGCCGTCCGCCATGGTTGGAGCAGTAGATGCCGTCGGCCCCATGGTCCTTTGCGCGCCGGGCATCGTCGGGGTGGCAGATGCCCTTGAGGATCAGGGGCAACGTGGTGATCGAGCGCAGCCAGGGCAGGTCCTGCCACGTGAGAGCGTTCCCGAACACCTGCACCCACTGGCCGACGGTCGCGTTCACGTCACGGCCGGCGGAGTCGCCGAGGCGGCCCTGGAAGACCGGGTCGCTGGTGTAGTTGGCCAGGCAGTGCCCGCGCAACTGGGGGAAGTTGCTGGTGGCCAGGTCGCGCGGGCGCCAGCCGGTGATCCAGGTGTCCAGGGTGATGACGATGCCCTTGAAGCCGGCGGCTTCGGCGCGGTGCACCAGGCTCTCGGCCAGGTCCCGGTCGGTGGGCGTGTACAGCTGGAAGAGGCCCGGGGTGCCGCCGAACCGCGCGGCGACATCCTCCAGCGGATCCGCCGACAGGGTGGACGCGACCATCGGCACGCCGGTCCGGGCCGCGGCCACGGCGGTGGCCAGGTCGCCGTGGCCGTCCTGCGCGCAGAGGCCGAGCACGCCGATCGGCGCCATGAACACCGGGGAGGGCAGGGTCAGGCCGAACAAGTTCACCGACAGGTCGCGCTTGGCCGCCCCGACCAGCATCCGCGGCATCACGCCCCAGTGCCGGAAGGCGCTGACGTTGGCCCGCTGGGTGCACTCGGTGCCTGCGCCGCCCGCGACGTAGGAGAGCACGGACGGCGGCAGGGCGGCCGCGGCGCGGGCTTCCAGCTCGGGATAGGCCATCGGGAAAGCCGGGACTACCCCGCCCAGCCCGGCGGCGTAGATCTCGACCTGGTAGTCACCATAAGCACCGGGCGGCGTGCTGGTCATCGCGGATCCTTCGTCGGTGTCGCGGCTGAGAGCGGGCCAATGGGCAACGTAGCCTCGGATCGTGGAGTTCAGCAAGGAACTGCGCGACGACGTGATCGCGGGCGACATTACAGTGTCGTTCCGGCTGTGGCGGCGGCCGAAGGTGAAGGCGGGGGGCCAGTACCCCGTCGGTCCGGTGCGTATCGAGGTCGACTCGGTCGAGCTGATCCCGTTTTCCGCGATCACGGCGGCGGACGTGCGGCGTTCCGGCGAACCGGACCGCGAGACGCTGCGGCGGCGGGCCGCGCACGCGGGGCCGATCGACGACGGCACCCTGCTGTACCGGGTCGAGTTTCACCTGGTGAAACCCTAACGCCGGGCCGCGCGTCTTGCGTCTTGCTGCACGGGCGCGGTATGACAGCAAATGTTTACCTGGACGTCGCTCGTGTTCCACCTTCCCTTGTTCGCGCCGTACGTCCGCACCACTAGGGACGTAACATGACGTTTTCGCGCACAGGTCGCCGCGTTCTGCGGGCCGCCGTTGCCTGCGGAGTCGGGCTGTTCTCGGTGGCTGGCGTAGCGGTTCCGGCCTCCATCGCCGCTGCATCTCCCGCGGCCTCCGCTAAGTCCGGCGGGGTCACTATGGCCAGCACCGGGCTGCGGTCCGGCGGGATCAAGCACGTGTGGCTGATCATCCTGGAGAACAAGTCCTACGACGCCACGTTCACCGGCCTCAACCAGAACAGCTACCTCTGGAAGACGCTCCCGGAGCAGGGGGTCCTGCTCAAGAAGTACTACGGGACCGGCCACTCCAGCATGGACAACTACATTTCGCTGGTGTCCGGGCAGTCACCCAACCAGGACACCCAGGAAGACTGCAGCGTCTCCAATAAGACCATTGGGCCGAACTCCGACATCCTGCACACCGGTTCGCCGCGCAGCAACATCAACTACGGCCAGATGTACTCACCGGCCAACGCCTCCCAGCCCAGCGGGGCCAACGCGCCGCTCGGCGAGAACGGCTGCACCTACCCGACCGCCGTGCCGACGCTGTTCAACCAGCTCAATGCGGCGGGTAAGACCTGGAAGGGCTACGCCCAGGACATCGGCGGCGCGCAGCCGCCCGGCTCCACCTCGTACCAGGCGAACACGGTGCCAGACCGTGAGGCGGCGGCGTGCGCGGGCCCCGGGACCGCGGCCAACAACCCGGACACCAACCCCACGGACATGGCCGGCGACTATCCGCCCGGGGTGACCACCTTCACCGCGGCGCAGCCGAACGACCAGTACGTGGCCAAGCACTTCCCGTTCCCCTGGTTCCAGTCGCTGACCGGCTCCTCGGTCAGCGGCCCGGCGCTGAACGAGCCGGCCAACGGCGGCACGAACTGCGACGCGAACCACGTCACGAACCTGGACAACCCGAGCACCGGGCTCGTGCACGACCTGCAGAAAGCCAGCACCACGCCGGACTTCAGCTGGATCACCCCGGACAACTGCAGTGACGCGCACGACGCGGTCTGCCATGGCAACAACCTGTCCGGGGCCTTCAACAGCAACGGGACGCCCAACTACAACTCGCCGGACCCGTACGTCCCGGAGTCGACGACGCCAAAGAACCAGACCGGCGGGCTGTACGCCTCGGACCTGTTCCTGGAGTACTACATCCCGCTGATCGAGCGGTCCGCGGCGTTCAAGCAGGGCGGCCTGATCGACGTCACCTTCGACGAGGCGTTCCCGCCGTTCACCTACACCGGGAACAGCTTCAACG
>Ga0302226_10002037_pt1 | contig 14593 bp, 5 predicted proteins | sample II_Palsa_E3_3_FD_193524 | JGI IMG/M metagenome (GOLD analysis project Ga0302226, IMG submission 193524) | Peat permafrost microbial communities from Stordalen Mire near Abisko, Sweden - II_Palsa_E3_3 | ecosystem: Environmental > Terrestrial > Soil > Palsa > Peat permafrost | place: Sweden...
ACGTCCGAGCCCCACTTGCCGGGCTTGGCCACGCCGACCAGCGCGTTCATGTTGGCGCCGTCTGTGTAGACCTGACCACCATGCGCATGCACGATCTCGCAGATAGCGACGATGTCTTCCTCGAACACGCCGTGCGTGGACGGGTAGGTGATCATCAGCGCGGCGAGACGATCGCTGTACTTCTCGGCGGCGCGACGGATGTCTTCTACGTCGACGTTGCCGTTGGCGTCGCACTTGGTCACCACCACCGTCATGCCGCACATCTGCGCGGAGGCCGGATTGGTGCCGTGGGCGGATTCGGGGATCAGGCAGATGTCGCGGTGATCTTCATTGCGCGAGCGGTGATACGCGCGGATCGCCAGCAGGCCGGCGTATTCGCCCTGCGCGCCGGAGTTCGGCTGCAGGCTGACCGCGTCGTAACCAGTGCACTCGACCAGCATCGCTTCCAGGCCGTCGATCAGTTCCTTGTAACCCTGCGTCTGCGACACCGGCGCCAGCGGATGAATGTTGCCGAACTCGGGCCAGGTCACCGGGATCATCTCGGCGGTGGCGTTGAGCTTCATGGTGCAGCTGCCCAGCGGGATCATGGTGCGATCCATCGCCAGATCCTTGTCGGCCAGCGCGCGCATATAGCGCAGCAGTTCGTGCTCGCTGTGATGCGTGTTGAACACCGGATGCTGCAGGAAAGCGCTCTTGCGCACGAGAGCGGCCGGCAGTGCGTCCGGCGTCGCGGCATCCAGTTCGTCGATGTCGTCAATGCACGCGCCGAACAAGGCGGCGAGGGCACTCACTTCGGCACGCGTGGTGGTTTCGTCAAGGCTGATGCCGACACTCTCGCCATGGATCTGGCGCAGGTTGATGCCGGCGGCCTCGGCCTTGGCGAGCAGGGCATCGGCGTCGACGTTCAACACATGCAGCGTATCGAAGAAATCCGGACCAACGACGTGGCCAGCCTGACGCAACGACGCGGCCAGGATCGAGGCGAGGCGATGCGTGCGACGCGCAATGCGGGTCAGGCCTTCCGGGCCGTGGTAGACGGCATACATGCTGGCCATCACCGCCAGCAATACCTGTGCGGTACAGATGTTGGAGGTGGCCTTCTCACGGCGGATGTGCTGCTCGCGGGTCTGCAACGTGAGGCGGTAGGCGTGCTTGCCCTCCGCATCCACCGAGACGCCGATCAGGCGACCTGGCATCGAACGCTTGTACGCATCGCGGCAGGCCATGAAGGCGGCGTGCGGGCCACCGTTGCCGAACGGCACGCCGAAACGCTGCGAGTTGCCGACCACAATGTCAGCACCCCATTCGCCCGGTGCCACAATCAGGGTCAGCGCGAGCAGATCGGTGGCGACCGCGACCAGGCCGCCACGCGCATGTACGGCAGCGGCGATTGCCTCGTAGTCGTTGATGGTGCCAAAGGTATTCGGGTACTGCAGCATCACGCCGAAGGCATCGGTGTTCAGTGCATCGACGTCGTTGCCGATCACCAGTTCGATGCCCAGCGGTTCGGCGCGGGTGCGGATCACCTCCAGCGTCTGCGGATGCACACCGTTCGACACGAAGAACGTGTTGCTCTTGGACTTGCACGAGCGCTTGGCCAGCGTCATCGCCTCGGCGGCGGCGGTGGCTTCGTCCAGCAGCGAGGCGTTGGCGATCTCCATGCCGGTGAGGTCGGCGCACATCGTCTGGAAATTGATCAGCGCCTCCATGCGACCCTGCGAGATCTCCGCCTGATACGGCGTGTACGCCGTGTACCAGGCCGGGTTTTCCAGGATGTTGCGCAGGATGACGTTCGGCGTATGGGTGCCGTAATAGCCCTGGCCGATGAAACTCTTCAGTACCTGGTTCTTGTCCGCGATGGTGCGGATCTTGGCCAGTGCCTCGACCTCGGTGATCGCTTTCGGCAGTGCCAGCGGAGCGGGCGACTTGATCTTGCCCGGCACGATCGCGTCGGTCATCGATTCCAGAGAATCGTGGCCGATGACATGCAGCATCTGAGCGATCTCCGCATCGTTGGGGCCGATGTGGCGCTCGATGAAGGCGTGATGGTGCTCGAGGTCGCGCAGGGAAGGCGTGTTGGTCTGGCTCATGACGGGCGTCCGGAAATGGCCGATAAAGGCCGGACGTGCGTGCCGCACGTGGGGCGCCCCTCTGTCCTTTTGCCTGAGAGTTTGGAAACGCGGATGCGCTTCGTGCACCTTCGGCGGCGGATTCAACCGCTCTCTCCAGAGTGTTTACGCGTGATGGTGTGGGGCCTGAGCGATTACGGGCGTTGCGTCTTCGGCAGCGGTTGTGCCCGATGAAGGGCCATCCGCTTCTCCCACCAAGCGTTTACCCCACTGATTATACAGGCGTCACAGGCAAGTGACGATCAGCCGAAGCCATACGGTTTATGCTTGTTAACCCATCCTGCAGCCCCGGGAGCGCACGATGATCCGTATCGCAGAGATTGACCACGTGGTGTTGCGCGCCATCGATACGGATGTCATGCAGCGCTTCTATTGCGACGTGCTGGGTTGCCGCGAGGAGCGCAGGCAGGACGAGATTGGCCTGGTACAGCTGCGTGCCGGTAGTTCGTTGATCGATCTGGTCAGCGTCGGCGGCAAGCTAGGTCGCCACGGCGGTGCTGCGCCAGGCGGCGAGGGCCACAACATGGACCATTTATGCCTGCGCGTGGAGGATTACGACGAGGCAGCCATCCTTGCACATCTGAAGGCACATGACGTGCGCATCGGCGAGCTCGGTTCGCGCTACGGCGCACAGGGCGAAGGCCCATCGATCTACCTGTACGACCCGCAGGGCAACATGATCGAGCTCAAGGGGCCGCCGGCGGCGTGATGTATTCACAAGGTCGCGAGTACGATATGGACGCCTTTGCTGAAACCAGAAAAGGCGAAAGCCGCCCTTGGGGGCGGCCTTTGTTTACGATCGGTGCCAAGGAAAGGAGCCGTAGCATCCTCGTAATTATTTCAACTAACTGAAGAATTTTAGTTCGGTGTGTCAACGCTACTCGTACTTATCGTGTGATGCCTTGCAGGCGGACATCGAGCTACACAGGCTGATCTTGCTGAAGTTCGGCGCGAGTCAGGTCAGCGGAGGCGGCTGGCAGTGCAAATGACGGCGCCCTTGCTTCCAGTTCGCACCGGAACTTTTAGTAGTTGGCTATCTCCTGAAAGGCTAGCTCGCCACGCAGAATGGCATCGCAAATGCGCTGGTAGCGATGCCACTAGCGAAAACCAAAAATGAAGCAACGCCGCGCAGACCCGCGCGATTGCATGCGCCGCCAATGGCCAGATCCTGGTCAAGGACAGCCTGGATACATCCGCCCACCAATACGCTTATGCCGAAGAGCAGCGCCTGGTAGGCTTGAACAACCTCGGCAACATCAATCCGGCGAATACCTCCAGCGGTTTCAGCGACAGCGTGCTGGGTAGTCAGGACTATACGGTGCAGGCGGTCGACACCCTGGCGTCGCTGGTGCAGGCGATCTAAGGCGACGCCAACCACGCATACATCCTGACGCTGGCCAACAGCCTGTAGCCGGGGCCATGTCGTTTGCGGGAACGCTACCCAGCGAGCATTGGTTCTTGTCACTGACCGATGCACGAAGCAAAATCGAGGCGTGGTGGCATTTTTATATAACGAGGAGCGACCTCATACTTCGCTGGCATAGAAAACACCTGACGAATTCGTCTGAGAATAAGGGTCCCAAACGAATTCACGGGCGCCAAAGAAAGTCGGAATCTGTACCCATTGATGGCCCAGGAATCGGGGAGGGGGGGCAGGTGACCCCCGACTCTAAACCATTCAGCTACTCAAAGCGGGGGACGTCGGAAATCGGCAATGAGTGAACCTGACGACGCTCAGGCAGCCAGCGCGATATTTGAAATATCGACCACGGTGAATGCCGCGTGCCCCACGCTGTGGCAGCAAGCGCGAGAGGCCTGCGCAAAGGCGCTGGACCAAGGTCATGCTTTCGCCGTGGTACTGCGTGAGGCCGATGCGCTGGCGGATGAAGGTCTGCTTGCTGATGAAGACTGCCAGCGCGCCGCGCGCTACAGGCGCAGCCGTGATCGCCACAATTTCATACTGGGGCGCACACTGGTGCATCACCTCGTTCGCCCGCCCAATGCTTCGGCGCCCTGTGTGTTCTCGTTCGGTCGCAATGGCAAGCCATTCCTGCCTGGCTGCGCGGCCTTCAACTTGTCCCATTCGGATGACTGGATTGCCTGCGTCGTCAGTCACAGGATACTGGTCGGCATCGATGTGGAAACCTTCCAGCACCTGCGGAACTATCTTGACCTGCTAGCTATGACTACGCATCCGGCCGAACGTTGCATCATCGACCAGGCGACTGCCGCCCGGCGCCTAGCCTTGTTTAAGCGCTGCTGGACGCGGAAGGAAGCCGTGCTGAAGGCAACCGGCATGGGCTTGAGCGATGACCTGTGTTCCATCGATGTCCAATTGGATGAGAGTGAACCCGTGCTCGGCTCGCCGGCTTATTTGCGTATATTGGACTTGCCGGTGGACGACGACCGGATATCGATCTCGCTGGCACTAGACGCACGGGTGCTGGGTATCGCGGTCATGTTTGTCTATTAAGCGGCTGCGCATCCTGAGCTATCCCACGTCGCAGCGTGCTCAGACGTGTTGTGCGAAATCCAATCGATCGGCGATGGCCTCGCGGCGGTTCGGAGCGGGCCGCCTTGAGTGTCGCTGGCGTCCCGGGCGACGGTGAATCGGCTCATCAATATCCTCTTGATAGAGTTTCATGGCGAATTTTCATTTGGCCATGCATCGTATTTTTATGCGGCGCGTGGATCTTCGCGTTCGCTAATTTCATCGATTTAAACTGTGCGGCTACAGCGTGTAGCTATGAATTTGCCATGGATGAGATTCGATGCATTCCGTGCTTCATTTCGAAAATTCCATTCTGAAATCGCTGATGCTTGCGATTGATGCAGTGTTTTCTTTCGCTTCCGGATAAGGCTGATCGTTAGTGTGTTGTCACAGTTCCCACAGATTGCACCGCACTATGATAAGTTGAGTAGCCGGTTACATAGGATCATCTTGACTGGTCACGCTTGGAAGTAAACAGCAATGCATCTGGGTGATGCAGGCTTCGGTCGAAGCAGCGTTGTGAATAGGGACAAGCAATGGATACGCTCATTAATCACGAGGTGACGTCTATCGCTCGTGCAGCCGCCCGCTTTCGGCGGGGGCTGCCACGTTGTCCCGCAGTGCAGGCGTGGATGGTCGAGGCGTTTCCGGGCGCACACGCAATGATGAATGGTGCCTCGGGCGCACCCGTACCGACGTCCCGTGGCCGGATAGATCGCTGCTCAGGCGATCAGAGGGGACTCTTCTCGCATCCAGACCGCGCGGGTGGCATCGAGTGCGAGTCAAGCCTTTCACACGCAACCGCACGCATCATGTCGTCCCGTCGTCCCGTCGCCGGTCGTCATCGTTCTTTTCAGCAGCGGCTTCGCGGTCTGGCTGCGGGTCTGTGGGTGATTTACCGAGTGCGGACCAACGTTGAATCAATAAAGTGCCAGGTCCTTTGAACGGTCCGCGCCCACTGTCCGTTCCAGTGACCTTGTCCATGTAGTTATACATCAATCGTTTAGCCAGGCGATTGCATCTGCAGAGGAGACATGTATGTCCACCAGTTCGAGTCAGTCAGAAGTGATGTACGAAGTGGTTGTCAGCGAAGAGGGGCAGTTTTCGATCTGGCCGATGAACAAGGCGTTGCCATCTGGATGGACCAAGGCGGCCAGCCAAGCTGGTACGAAGGAAACCTGCCTTGAGTTCATTCGCGGGACTTGGACCGATATGCGTCCGCTTTCGCTGTATGCACAGCCAAGGTCCTTGCCGACAAGCTAGCTGCACGGCTAGCAAAGATTGAAACAAGCGATGGCGTACCGATCGAATTGGAACATCGGCTGTTTCCTTGCGTGCCTGCTTCGCATACGCCTTCTTGCATGGCTTATTAGCTCGACCCTTGTGTAAATGACTTGTAGATGCTCCTACCTACGCGTGGATGGTGGCGCAATTTCATGGTGACACTATGGTTCGGATTGTGATGGTGCACGCGCACGACGGGATAACTCCGAGTGGGCGAAGATGAAAACCGTATTTCTCTTTTCAGGACAGGGTTCGCATCATTTTCAGATGGGCAGGGAGCTCTTCGAGCGGAATGCGACTTTCCGTTCCACGATGGAGTCCGCAGACAAGGTGGTGCGCGAACGTTGCGGGGGCGACTCGGTACTAGCTGTGCTTCATGCCGAGCACAACACGAGAAAGCTTCCCTTCGACCGCACCTTGCACAGCCATCCGGCCATCTTCATGGTGGAATATGCGCTGGCGAGGACCTTGATCGATGCCGGCGTGCAGCCCGATATGGTTCTGGGGGCGAGCCTGGGTGTCTTTGCAGCGGCGGCCATCGCAGGTTGCATCGATCCGGATCAAGCGCTGCTGGCGGTGATCGAGCAGGCGATCGCACTGGAGTCAAATGCCGCGCGTGGCTGCATGATTGCGGTTGTGGGTGAGCGCGAGCGGTATCTCACATCCGAATTGCTTGCGTTGTGCGAATTCGGCGCGAGCAATTTCGCCACCCATTCGGTGATTTCGTTGCCTGCATCGAATGTGACGGCGGTCGAAGAACATCTTCGTCGGCGCGACGTGGCATTCCAGCGGCTGCCGGTCAGCTTTGCCTTCCATTCACGCTGGATCGACGCGGCGGAACAGCCTTACCAGACATTCCTGCGCACGCTTCAACTCCGGCGGGGCAGCGTCCCAGTCATTTGCTGTTCTTCTGGGCGGCCGCAGGAGTCCCTGCCTGCCGGGCATTTCTGGTCCGCCGTGCGCGACCCGATCCTTTTCTCACAGACAGTGAGTCTCGCCGAATCGCAGGGCAGCTATCGCTATATCGATATCGGCCCGGGCGGGACGATGGCGACTTTTCTTAAACATGGATTGCCGGTCGATTCGACATCGAGCATCCATCGAATCATGTCACCGTTCGGCGATGACACACGCCGATTGGCTGAACTGGTTGAGACCTCGCGGTCGCCGGCATGGCTAACAGGCTGGGAAACCGATGCAGCGACACCGGTCGATCAGTTGGCGGGCAATCGGATAGCAGGCAATCAGATACGGAACGTGCGCACCATGGAGTCACCCAAAATGAAGGCAGTCATCTTTCCTGGTCAGGGTTCCCAATTCAGGGGAATGGGCAAAGACCTCTTTCCACGCTTCCCGGAACTGGTCGAGACCGCGTCAAGCATCCTCGGTTATTCGCTGGAAGATTTGTGCATTAACGACGCACAAGGGCGTTTGGCGCAAACGCAGTACACCCAGCCAGCATTGTTTGTCGTCAATGCAATGTACTACTACCGGCATCGGGAATTGAATCCTGCCTCGGATACCAGTGAATGGCCGGATTATTTTGCCGGGCATAGCCTAGGTGAATACAACGCCTTGCTCGCGGCCGGCGCCTTTTCCTTCGAAACGGGATTGCGCCTGGTCAAGAAGCGGGGAGAGCTGATGGGAGCGGCCAGCGGTGGTGGCGTGGCTGCCGTGCTGGGCATATCGGCCGCAGAAATCAGGGCGATGCTCGACGAGCATGGGCTTGGTCAGATCGATATCGCCAACCTCAATACACCGACCCAAACGGTTATTGCTGGCGAGAAGGCCGCCCTTGTCACGGCCGCTGAATTGTTTGCGAAGAACAATCTGCGCTGCGTGACCCTGAATGTCAGTGCCGCATTTCATTCCCGTCACATGCAGCCAGCACAGGCTGAATTTGCTGAGTTCGTGCAGCAATTTTCTTTCGAGGCACCCCGGGCCACGGTCATCGCCAATGCGACGGCCCGTCCTTACGACGCGACACGCATCGCGGAGACACTGGCCGCGCAGATTGCGGCGCCGGTGCAGTGGGTGGACACGATCCGCTACATGATGGGCAGGGGCGTCGTCGAGTTCCAGGAGATGGGAGCCAACGTACTTTCGAAAATGGTGCTTGAGATAAGGGCCAAGGAAACGCCGATTATCGACGAGGCGCTGGTCGTGCACAGCTTGGACGTGCCGCATGAAGGCAAGCTCGTCCGCGACGAGGTTGCCACGGTGCTTGCGGCTGTCGGGCATGACGCGGACACCAGCAAGGCGACTTTCGAAACGAACCGCACGATAGCTCGCGATCGACCATTCCGCATCGAAGCGACCTCACTGGGCAACGAGGTGTTCCGGCGCCGTTTCGGCCTGAAGTACGCCTACATGGCGGGCGCGATGTATCGCGGGATTGCTTCGGCCGAACTGGTGATCAAGATGGGCAAGGCAGGCTTGCTGAGCTTCTTCGGTGCAGGCGGACTTTCGCTGGAAAAGATCGAGACGAATATCATCCGCATAAAGGGTGAGTTGAATGGCGACCAGCCGTACGGCATGAATCTGCTGGCGAACTATGAATACCCTGCCCAGGAGCAAGCCGTCGTCGATCTTTATCTCAGGCATGGGATCAGGATCATCGAGGCGGCGGCCTTCATGCAAATGACACCGGCCCTGGTTAGGTTCCGCCTGCAAGGTCTGCGTACCAATGAACGCGGCGAGGTGGTTTGTGACCATCGCATCGTGGCGAAGGTGTCGCGTCCCGAAGTGGCCCGGGTGTTCATGAGTCCACCACCCGCTGCCATCGTGGAAAAGCTGCTCGAGCGACGGCTGGTGACGCCACAACAGGCAGCGTTGTCGCAGAAAATACCGGTCAGCCACGATATCTGCGTCGAAGCCGACTCCGGTGGCCATACTGACGGTGGTATTGCGGCCGTGATGCTGCCGCCCCTGCTGCGCCTTCGCGACGAAATGCAGCGTACGCACGGTTATGTGGAACCCATGTGCATGGGACTGGCTGGCGGTATTGGCGGGCCCGAGGCCGCAGCAGCAGCTTTCTTGCTGGGTGCGGATTTCATCCTGACCGGCTCGATCAACCAATGCTCGGTGGAAGCAGGCATGAGCCCGGATGGCAAGTCGATGTTGCAGCAGATCGACATCCAGGATACGGAACACGCGCCGGCGGGCGACATGTTCGAAATCGGTGCACAGGTTCAGGTGATGAAGAAGTCCGTGTTCTTTCCGGCGCGGGCGAATAAATTGCTTTCGCTTTATCGCCACTACGACAGCCTGGATGACATTCCGGCGCGCACGCGGCAACAGCTGGAGAGCACCTTCTTCAAGAAGACTTTCGACGAGATTTGGTGCGAGACGGCCAACTATTTCAAGTCGACAGGCATGGAGCATGAGATTGCCAAGGCCGAGGCAAACGCAAAGCACAAGATGGCGCTGGTGTTCCGCTGGTACTTCGCCTACTGCACGCGCATTGCTGTGGAAGGCAAGGGCGATGATCGCGTGAATTACCAGATCCAGACGGGTCCCGCCCTAGGGTCGTTCAACCAGTGGGTAAAGGGGACCGAACTCGAGCATTGGGCCAACCGGCATGTGGATCACATCGCCATCAAGATCATGGATGCCACCGCCGAGCATCTGACGAAATCACTCGCCGGCTTCTTTGCTGGAACGGGAAACGATGACGAGTCGGCCATGCCGGTAAGTGACGTTCCGCGCTCGCAGGCCGCGTGACCCGACAGATCGAGAGGTTGCCGGTTTATATGGCGCGCTCATGCAGGTCAGATGGGCGGCTTTCCCTGGCGAGATGGTCCGCCGCTTTCGTCGACACACCGGCCTCGGAGTATGGCGACGTCGGTTCCATCAAAATGTCAGCTTGTCCCACTCGGCAATGTGGCGACTTTGATCAGCAGCCTTTCCATCGGGGCGTGGCGCCAGTCAGATTGACCGAAGCCGTAGCCTGAAGAATGCAACATAAGGATATGCACGACTATGAAAGTCCGTCAGAACCCGCCCCAGGAAGCCCCGTCGCCAACCACCGGCAAAAACGGGGATGGTCATACCACCGATCATCGTGATAGCGGCGACATCGCCATCATCGGAATGGCCTGCCGGTTTCCCGGCGCTAACGACTACGGGCAATTCTGGGAGAACCTGTGTAACGGTTTGTCCAGCGTGGGCGAGATACCGGAAAACAGGTGGGACAAGGAGGCTTTCTACTCGACGGATGTGCGCGACAAGAACAAGTCCATCAGCAAGTGGGGGGGGTTTGTCGATGGCGTCGAGTTTTTCGACGCGGATTTCTTCGGCATATCGGCGCGCGAAGCGGAGGTCATGGATCCGCAGCAGCGGATCATGCTCGAACAGGCATGGGCATGCATGGAGGACGCAGGCTATGACCCCAAGGTATTCAGCGGCAGCAACACCGGGGTCTATGTCGGGGTTTTCAACTTCGATTACGAAGACCATTTGAGGAACGCCCTGGATGCCATCGAAGGGCACGTTTCCACCGGCACGCATACCGCGCTCATCCCGAACCGTATTTCCTATTTCCTGAATCTGCACGGCCCCAGCATGCCCATCGATACCGCATGCTCGAGTTCGCTGGTCGCATTGCACAAGGCGGCACATGCCATCCGCCGCGGCGAGTGCGACCACGCCCTGGTCGGTGGCGTGAGCGTGTTGTGCAGCCCTACTCATTTCATTTCATTCTCCAAGACCGGCATGCTGTCGCCGGACGGCAGCTGCAAGAGTTTCGACGAGCGCGCCAATGGCTATGTCCGCGGCGAGGGCGCAGCCATGGTCCTGATCAAGCCGCTGCACAAGGCTGTCCGCGACAAGGACCGGATCGTCGCCGTATTGCGCGGCTCCGCCGTGAATCACGGTGGTCACGCGCGTACGGTCACTTATCCGGGATCGACTGCCCAATCCAATGTGATCGCCGAGGCCTTGCGCGAGGCACGCGTGCCGGTTGCCACCGTCGGCTATGTCGAAGCACATGGAACAGGCACGCCCAAGGGTGATCCGATCGAGGTGGAAGGCCTGAAAATGGCGTTCTCCCGGGTTGCAGCCGATCGCGGGGAAGCACTGGGCGAGCATTCCTGCGGCATCGGCAGCGTCAAGACCAACATCGGCCACCTGGAATCGGTCGCCGGCCTGGCTGGCCTGATCAAGACGGTGCTGTGCATGAAGCACAAGACCTTTCCGCCACTGGTGCATTACCGGAAGCTCAATCCGCGCATCACGTTCGCCGACAGTCCGTTCTATCTGGTCGACACGGCACAACCGTGGAATGCCCTGGTCGACGACAGCGGACAAGCCCTTCCGCGTCGCGCCGGCATCAGTTCCTTTGGTTTCGGCGGCGTGAACTCGCACGTGGTCATCGAGGAATACCTCACGTCCGGCCACTCTGCATCCGGCGACGACAGCAGGACGGTTGCTGCATCTTCATCGGCACCGTCGCCGGTGCTGATCGTGCTCTCGGCCAAGACCGCGCCGGCGCTGCGCGAACGCGTGAAGCAACTGCTTTCTGCGATCGATACGCCCGAGGTTCGTCATGCCGGCCTCGCTGACATGGCCTATACGCTGCAGGTCGGAAGGCAGGCCATGGCGTCGCGTCTGGCACTCGTGGTCGACTCGTTCGAGACCCTGCAGGTCCGGCTCGAGAACTGGCTGGCGCAGTCATTCGCGCCAGGCGAACTCCTCACCGGAGAAATTGGCGCCGACATGCCGGCACAGGATAAAGACGCGGCGCAGCGCGACGATTCATTGGCCGCGTTGCTTACCGGTGGAGAGCTGCAGCAGCTTGCGCAGAAATGGGTCGAAGGGCATGTGCTCGACTGGCTGCTCCTGCACGAGCCCGGCGCACGCCGCCGGGTGGCGCTTCCGACCTATCCCTTTGTCAAAGACAAATACTGGGTGGAGGCAAAGCCATCGTCGTCGGTCGACCCGGCGGCATCACAGCCACCCATCCATCCACTGCTCCAGCGCAATACGTCGAACGCCGCCGGCCTGCGTTTCAGCAGCCGCTTCAGCGGCAGGGAGTTCTTCCTGGCCGATCATGTCGTGCAGGGCGAGCGCACCTTGCCAGCCGCGGCACAGCTGGAGATGGCACGTTGCGCAACGGCTCAGGCAATGGTTGCTGGCGAGCGCTACCGCTTGCGTGACGTGGTGTGGCTGCGGCCGGTCCTGGTCGGCGACGAGCCCAAGGACCTGAATGTTGCGCTGTTCCCGGAAGGAAACTGCGAGTTCAGTTTCGAGCTTTACGCCGACGCCGATGGCGACGAGGGTGTCGTGTATAGCCAGGGCTCGGTGATCGCCGTGGCGGATGCGCCGCCACCCGCAGCGACGCACGATCTCGCTGCGATGCGTCGGCAATACGCGTCGTCGCGGATCGATGCGGAGGCATGCTATGCCGCGTTCGATCGCATCGGCTTGAGCTATGGGCCAGGCCATCGTGGCCTGAGCGAGCTCCTGACAGGCGCTGGACAGGCGCTGGCGCGGATCACGCTGCCGGAACCGCTGAAGCAGCTGCAGGAAGGTTATGTCCTTCATCCCAGCGTACTCGATGCCGCGTTGCAGGCAGCGATCGCCTTCCAGGCCCATGCGACCGGCGGCCTGGACGAGGCGGTGCTGATGCTGCCCTTCGCACTGAAGTCGCTGGACCTGCTGGCCCCCTGTACCGACAACATGTGGGCTGTCATACGCCACAGCGCCGGCAATGACGCAGGCGATGCACTGCAGAAATTCGATATCGACCTGTGCGATGAAAGCGGCAGGGTCTGTGTCCGCCTCGGCGAATTTTGCGCCCGGGCGCCAAGCCACGCCGGAGCCGTCGAGCAGGTGCGTACGGCCTTGCTGCATCTTGATTGGGTGCCGCAGGCGGCTGGCGCAAACGATGCGTTGCAAGCGGCCACGCATCTCGTGCTGCTGTGCGGCGGTGCGGAAAACCCCGATGCGCTTGCGCGCGACATCGGCGTGGCCTTGCCAGGCGTCACATGCATCGACATCGATCGCGATGTCGACCATGCGGCAGCGCAACGCTACGAAACCGCTGCGGGAAACCTGCTGGCGCAAATCCAGGCGCTGGGCAGCCAGGCGGGTCAACATCTGATCCAGCTGGTGGTACCGAGTGTAGGGCTCGGCCAGACCATGGCTGGATTGGGCGGCATGTTGCGCACGGCGCAACGGGAGAACCCGCGACTCGTCGGCCAGGTCATCAGTGTCGAGCCCGGGCAGGATGTGCTGCAGGCACTGCTCGAGAATCGCGACGATCTTTCGGCGCAGATCCGTTATGCCGGCGGCAGGCGCGAGGTGGGTGGATGGGTCGAACGGCGAGCATTGCCCGCTGCCGCGGCACCCTGGAAAGCGCAGGGCGTGTATCTGATCACGGGTGGCGCAGGCGGACTGGGCCTGATCTTCGCTCGTGACATGGCGCGTCAAGCCCGTGGCATCACCTTGATCCTGAGCGGGCGTTCGCCGCAAACGGGCGCGATAAAGGCAAGTCTGGCCGAACTCAAGGCGCTGGGTGCCCGAGTGCAGTACCGCCAACTCGACGTGGGTGATCGCGATGCCGTCGAGCAATGCGTGCATGAATCCGTCGAGACCTTTGGCAGCCTGCACGGCATCATCCACTGCGCGGGCGTGCTGCGCGACAGCCTCATCGTCAACAAGACCCGCGAGCAATTGCACGATGTGCTGCACGCCAAGGTGGCCGGTACCCTCCATCTCGACGAGGCAAGCCGCGGGCTGGCGCTCGACTGCTTCATCTGTTTCTCGTCCACTTCGGGCGCGCTCGGCAATGTCGGGCAGGCCGACTATGCAGCGGCCAACGCTTTCATGGATGCCTTTGCGCAATATCGCACCGAGCAGGTGGCGCTGGGACTGCGTCACGGCCGCACGCTGTCGGTGGACTGGCCGCTGTGGGACGAAGGCGGCATGCAGGTGGATGCGTCGACACGCCAGCGCCTGACGCACGAGACTGGCGCGATTCCGTTGCGCAGTGCCAGTGGGTGCATGGCCCTGTCGCAGGCCTGGTTGAGCGGGTCGCCGCAGATGCTGGTGATCGAAGGCGACATACGCCGCTTCAAGGCAAGCCTGTCTGTTGCGGCGAAGGCTGCCGTCGTGGCGGTCGCGCCTGGATCGGCGGCAATCGATGCGCCATCCGACGAACTGCAGGAAAAAGCCATACGCTATTTCGTACGGCTGCTGTCGAGCACGCTCAAGCGTCCGGTTGACAGCATCGATGCGCGGGTACAGATGGAAGCCTACGGCATCGACTCCATCCTCGTGATGGATCTGACCCGGGCGCTCGAACAGGTCTTCGGCACGCTCTCCAAGACACTGCTTTTCGAATACCAGACCCTTGCTGCGCTGGCCGAATATTTCCTGCAACAGCATCGCGGCCGTCTGAATGAAGTACTGGGCGAGACATCGCGCGATGCCGTGGAAATCCCATCACCGCGCAAGGACGCGGTGCCGGTTGCCATCGCCACCACGACGAGCCACCGTCCGCGCTTTGGCAGGAAACAAGAAGCCGTCAGCGGATTCACACGTGTCAACGCGGCGACTGGGGATGCTGGCGATATCGCGATCATCGGGTTGTCCGGGCGTTATCCGCAGGCAGGCAATCTGGAGGAGTTCTGGAGCAACCTGAGCCAGGGCCGGGACAGCATCACCGAGATCCCGCTGGAGCGCTGGG
>Ga0302226_10002058_pt1 | contig 14491 bp, 29 predicted proteins | sample II_Palsa_E3_3_FD_193524 | JGI IMG/M metagenome (GOLD analysis project Ga0302226, IMG submission 193524) | Peat permafrost microbial communities from Stordalen Mire near Abisko, Sweden - II_Palsa_E3_3 | ecosystem: Environmental > Terrestrial > Soil > Palsa > Peat permafrost | place: Sweden...
AGCGCTTTTTTTTGCCTGCAAACTAGAGCATACGGGGATGATTGCAAAGGCATCATCGTAGCGGAATTCAAACGATGCCACTTGCTTGAGACTGGCATTGTCCCAGTGGAGATCTTCGATGCCAACCTCTTGGACTTTGTTTTTGGGCTGAATAGAAGGGAAAACGATTACTTGAAATAACTTTCCGTGACTCAGTTTCCCTACATCCTTCTTGGTCATATGCGCGTACTGCTTGTGCTTGTACTCCTCCTGGGTTCCGTGGATCCAAAGCTTGGAGGCAATGTGCTCGATGCGGCAGAAGCTCTTGCTCATGACTTCGATTCCTTCCTTGACCACAGGGTACAACTTGAAGTAGGTTAACTAGAGAGAACAAAAGCCGATTCTTAGTAGATAAACAATCAAAAATGACACCTAAACAGTAGTACCTCCTTCTCGGCAGTGCTCTCGACCAGTTGCGGGCAAATCTTCCCATCGGAGCCCTTCTTGAACGAAAGGTATTTGCGTGTGAGCAAGTGGAAGAAGCGAATGGGCTGCTCCCAGAGGATGATGGCTCCACGGGATCCGTGACCGGCCAACTCCACTTGCCAATAGGTGAGCGCAGAGTCCGTGTTGAGTTCATCACCATCCTCGCGACGCTTGTTGATCGAGCGCGCGCGCATGTGAATGTCTTCACCGATGCACACGCCGGGCACGCCGACATCGACAAAGTTGCCCTCGGCTGCGACGTACGAGTCGAGCTCTTTGTGCAAGAGTGCGATCGTGTCTCCTCCCTATCAAAATGGTCAAAAAAAAAAAAAAGAAGAGAGATAAAACAATAAAAGTGTCTGATTGTACGCGAAGGAACGAGGCTTCCGACTTTTTTGCAGACAGGATGTGGGGGCGCACGGTGAAAGCGTCGCGCAGGACGGAAAGATCCACCTCGGGATAGCTGCAGAGGACCTTTGTCTCGGCACTGTAGTCATCTCCGAGCGACTCGAGCTTCTTGCTGACGTGGATGAACTGGCCAGGGGTCTTGACGCTCTCGAGGATGATCTGGTCGCCCATGCGGACATAGTCACCCTCTGAGCGGACCTTGTAACGGGGCATGATCTTGAACCAAGTGTCTTAAAAGAAAAGAGGGAGAGATTATTATTTTTATCTATAAAAAAAAAAGGGCACGTACGCTTGCTCGAGTTGGATCGCACGCCAATGCGCATGCCCTGGACGTCGACGTATGCCGCATCCTCGGTGCTCACGTGGAGAAACATGTTGGTCATGTTGTGGAGAAGCTGCACAACGAGGCCGTACGTGACGGGCTTCTGGCGCATGCGCTCCTGCTCGGTGATGTTGTCCTGCTTCTCGGCCTCGACGGCGGCTTCGAGCAGCTTGAGCTCGCTGGCCTCGTCGGCCGACATGGCCGCGTCGTCGTTCTAAAACCAAAAAAAAAAAGGTGTTTTGAGCACAGGAGGGGGAACAAATCAAACGAGCAACACAACGACGTACGGGCTTCTTCTTCTGCTCCTTGGCCAGAAACTTTTCGATCTGCGCCTTGCGCTTGGCGTAGCGCTTGGACATCTTGTACTTGAGCGCAGGCAGGACCTGAAACGCAGCACCCTTGAGGTTTGGCAGGTCAGGGTCATGCTGGTTTGCCGTGCGGATGTGCAAGATCGGGTTGAGCGGGTTCTCGTTGTAGAGGTAGCCCTGGTTCTCCTGCACACGCAAAACGTAAAAAGGTGAACCAGGACCCCTCCCTCCCTCCCTCCCTCCCTCAGGCTTCGGCATACCACGACGTTGTTGTCTTGGTCGTGCTCGTTGAAAAACATCACAGTGTCGCCGAACGACAGTATGTCGCCCGTGACCGCTGCGTCGGGATCTCCCTTGCCAGAGCTCGAATCTGCGGTGCCGTCACCACCTCGCGCGCGTCCAGCTTCAGCCATGCCTTCACCGAAAAAAACAAAAGTGAGTTCCGAGAATGCGAGCGAAAAAAAAAAAAGAGCGTGAGCGCTCCAGGCGATCTCACCTCTGTCCACGGCCACGTGGGCTTTTGACTTCCGCTTCCCTGATGTTGTCCGCTTCCCTGATGTCGTCCGCTTCCGAGGTCAAACTACTTGCCAAAGCCCAGCATGTGCTGCCGTTATTTTGTTGGCCGTTGCGTTGGCATTGCTTGGAATCGATGCGTTGAAATAACTTTAAAGAGACGTACAAAACAGGAAAAGAGAGTCTCATCGGCAAAGGCCCCCACCCTGAACGATTCGGGGTTTCGGAGGAGTGCGTCAATTGAGAAGCAGCCGATGTTTCCATCAGCCACCAGGAAGAAAGTAATTATGTGAATGAAAAAAAAATTTTTTTTTTTTTGGGGGGGGGCCCAGCATTGCTTCCGTTTTGTAGACGGAATACACACCACGAGATGAACGCATAGGAAATCGCTGGCCCCGCTTACCGGGCTCATCCTCCAGCACCGCAGGCTGCTCAGTTCAAATATGTACTTCAGTCTTTATCTAAAAGGGGGGGAAAAAAAACCGTACCGGCGCTCGTTGTTGAACCGCTTGCGGAGTCTGACGAACCACCGACCCGCCCCATCGGTCTAGTCCGCTTGCAGCCCGGTCGTCCACAAGGACAGTTGTCTGTGTGTCTGCGATTTTGGGCGGTCAGCAAAGAGGATTTGGCCGCAAAAACAAACCAACCCAGATGTAGTGGAGCCGCCATTTCGCTGATTCCTCGCGCGCTCTTCCCGCTTCCGCTTGTAGGTCTCGAGGTCAGTGCCTCCAGGAATGAGGGTCTCAAAGCTGCACAGAGCCACGGGTCAGTCCAGCACAGACAGAAATTAGACACGTACAACGACCACACCGCGTCCACAAAGGCAGAGATAAACTCCCATATCGAGACGGTCACCGGCTTGGTGCCACGCATGATCGTGCCTGCAGGCAGGCCACGAACGAAGGCAAGAGTTGGCCATGTTGAGTGACGCCGCATACCAGTAGCAATTGAAAGAACAACAGAGAGTGGCAAGGTGAGTGAGTACACCAGTGTGGCTTAACAGGGCATCACGTACCGTCACGACTGACGTACGCAGACATCTCCGACAAACACTGGCGGCTAAACCCTATCAAACTGAAGTGAAGCCATGTTTTCATGACTGACGATCCCATTGTTGGACCACATGGTCACTAATTGCGCGCCGCTGTCTCGCCTTGTGCTCTCTCGCTCTGTGCTGTCTCTGTGCTCTCTCGCTGTTGGCACGCACGCCGCGCCTAACCGTGCGTCATATGGTAGATACAGGTCTCAAAGAAGAATGGGCGGAGGAGATAGCACAGCTGCACCTGTCGTCGTGGTACGTCGAAATCCCTCGTGCTTTGGTGGCACTCCTCGTGGTCGTCGTTTTCTAACATACAACCCGACACCGCGCAGCAATACAAGTACGACAACACCGACGCCAACTGGCTTGCGATCAACGCGGTGCGCTGCCTCGCCGCCGACATGGTCCAGAAGGCCAACAGCGGTAGATTTTTTTAAGCCCTTTTTGCGACCACATGCGATATACTAAAGGGTTTTCAAACACTCAAAGGCCATCCTGGCGCCCCCATGGGCTGTGCCCCGATGGCCCACGTGCTCTTCAGCAAGTTTGTGAACGCAGATCCCACCGATTCCAAGTGGTTCAACCGCGACCGCTTTGTCCTGTCCAACGGCCACGCGTGCGCCCTCCAGTACATTTTCCTCCACCTGCTCGGATACAAGGTCTCGCTCGATGACCTCAAGGCTTTCCGCTCGCTCCATGCCAAGTACGATTCTACAGACGCATTTCTATCCTAACAATTAATAATAATAAAGGACCCCCGGCCATCCCGAGGCTGGCCACACTGACGGCATCGAGGTCACCACCGGCCCGCTCGGCCAGGGCATCTCCAACGCTGTCGGTCTTGCCATCGCCGAGGCCAACCTCGCCGCGATCTTCAACAAGCCCGGCTTCAACGTGGTCGACAACTACACCTACGTCATTGTGGGTGACGGCTGTCTCCAGGAGGGTGTCGCCGCTGAGGCCGCCTCGCTTGCTGGGTATGAATGAGACGGAAACGAAGTTCTTATTTTTATTTTTTTTCCCAATCAGCCACCTCGGCCTTGGCAAGCTCATCGTCCTTTACGATGACAACCTTATCCAGATCGATGGTACTGTAAGCTAGGGGTTTCTTCTCCCTCTGATACCAGCCCGTTTAGGCTCGACCGATCTCGCCTTCACCGAGGACGTCTGCAAGCGCTTCGAGGCCTATGGCTTCCACACTCAGGTCATCGGCGACGGCAACCACGACCTCACAGACATTGAGACTGCCATTGCCAAAGCCAAGGCCGTCACCGACAAGCCATCGCTGATCAAGATCCGCACCGTCATCGGCTACGGCTCGGAGAACCAGGGCACGGACAAGGTCCACGGCGCCCCCCTCGGCGACAAGGACGTCGCCAGCGTCAAGACCAAGCTCGGCTTTGACGCCGAGAAGAAGTTTGAGGTCCCCGAGAAGGTCAAGGAGTTTTACGCCCAGATCACCGCCAAGGGCCAGCAGAAGCACGCCGAGTGGAACGCCCTTGTTGCCAAGTACACCGAGGCCTACCCCGAGCTCGCCGCCGTAAAAAAAAAAAAACGGTCAATGAAATTGGTAATCTAAATGTCCTCCCCTCCAAAAAAAAAAATTAACAGGAGTTTAAGCGCCGCATTGAGGGCAAGCTCCCCGAGAACTGGAAGAGCGCCCTCCCCGCCTACACCGCCAAGGACGCCGCCGCCGCCACCCGCAAGTTCTCGCAAAAGGTCCTGAACAAGCTCGCCGTTGCTATCCCCGAGATTGTCGGCGGCTCGGCCGATCTCACGGGCTCCAACTACACCAACCTCGACTGCTCGTTCGACTTCCAGAAGAACACCCCCGCTGGCCGCTACCTCCGCTTTGGTGTTCGCGAGCACGCCATGGCCGCCATCTGCAACGGTCTGTACGCCTACGGTGGCTTTGTGCCCTTCAACGCCACTTTTTTGACCTTTATCGGGTATGCATCCCAGTAATATCGTTTTATGTTAAAACTACAAAACCGTTTAGGTACGCCCAGGGCGCCGTCCGCCTCAGCGCACTCTCGCACTTTGGTGTCATCTACATCATGACGCACGACTCGATCGGCCTCGGTGAGGACGGACCCACTCACCAGCCCATCGAGACCCTCGCCTCGTGCCGTGCCACCCCGAACCTCCTCACCCTCCGCCCCGCTGACGGAAACGAGACATCGGGTGCCTACGCCGTCGCGATCGAGAACCGCACGCGTCCCTCGGTTGTACGTCTGTTACTTTCAAGAAGCATGTTTTTCAACATCGAATTATTTGATCTAGCTCTCGCTCAGCCGCCAAAACGTCGACAACCTCGAGGGCACCTCGGTGGAGAAGGTCGCACTGGGAGGCTACGTGATCCAGGACGTTGAGCAGCCCGACGTGATCCTCGTCGGCACCGGATCTGAACTCGGTTTGTGCGTCGAGTCGGCCAAGACCCTCGCTGCCGAGGGTGTCAAGGCCCGTGTTGTCTCGCTCGTCTCGACCGAGCTTTTCGACGAGCAGTCCCAGGAGTACAAGCATTCGGTCCTCCTCCCCGGCGTCCCCACGCTGTCGATCGAGGCCGGCTCGACCGCTGGATGGTCTTCGTACGCACACGTCTCCGTCGGCATCGACTCCTTTGGTGCGTCCGCCCCCGCCAAGGATGTCTACAAGTACCTCGGTGTCACCTCTGCCAACCTGACCGACAAGGCCAAGAAGCTCATCCAGTACTACAAGACAACTGGCCTCAAGCCCCACCCCCTCGGCAAGATCGCCCTCTAAACAACAACAACAACAACAACAACGTTTTTCATTGTTTAAGAAAGTATCTCGTCCTGGGGTTGTTTTTTTTCCTTTTCTTTTTTTAAAAAAAAAAGTAGATTTGTGTAGGTTCACTTAGCAAGGGATGAAAAGTTCGTTAACAATTGACATTTCTTTTCAAAGGTGTGCAGGGTGCGCGTGGCGATTGATGACAGTGTCCTCAATGTCTGACTGGATAAAGGGCGCATACACCGGGTTGTACATGATCTTGAGGATGTGCTCGCGCATATCCTGCACAGGGGCCTCGGTGGCGATGCCATTGTCAAAGCAGCATTTGGCCACGGCAATCGCGATCGCGAGGGAGACCTCTCGGATATTCTAAAACATTTTCTTTTTTTTTTTAGAATAAAAAAATAAGACTAAGCGCACCTTGAGATCTGGGTAAATGCATCCAACGTCGAGCTGCGACGACGGAACGTATTGGGCTAGGGCCTGGGCCGCACGCAAAAAGACAACATCAGGGATTGTTTTGGCGCGCGCGGCTATGACTCCGAGGGCGACACCAGGGAAGATATAGGCGTTGTTGCCTTGGCCGGGCACGTACGTCTTGCCATTGTACTCGACCGGATCAAAGGGCGAACCCGAGGCAAAGATGCACCGGCCCTCTGTATGCTTGAAGGCATCTGCGGCTGTGCACTCGGCCTTGGATGTCGGGTTGGAGAGAGCAAAGATGATGGGCGCCTCGTTGTTGGCCGCCATCTGCTTGAGGATCTGCTCAGAGAAGACACCGGCCTGTGCGCTCGCGCCAATCAGCGCCGAAGGCTTGATGCGATCGATGATCGTCTTGAGATCCGAGGTCGCCTCGGTGTCCTTGGCAAAGCGCTTCTTCTCCGCGTTCAGGTCCGTGCGGCTCTGTAGTTTTTAAAAAATTAGATTATTATTTTTTTTATTTATTAAACACTGTTTCGTTCTTCTATCTATCACCTTGACGACGAGACCCTTGCTGTCGATCAGGTAGACGTTCTTGTGGGCCTCCTCTTGGGTGCAATTGGTCTGCTCGATGATGGCTGCACAGATGAGATCGGCCATTCCCGAGGCAGCCTCGCCCGCGCCAAAGAAGAGGACGACGTGGTCCTGCAGCTTGCGCTTGGTGATGAGGGCCGCCGAGATCAGACCAGCCAGGGCCACTGACGCGGTGCCCTGGATGTCGTCGTTGAAAGTGCAAAAGTCGTTGCGGTACTTTTCCAGCAGACGGAAGGCGTTGCGGTTGCCAAAGTCCTCAAACTGCAGCAGCACGGTGCGGCCAAAGCGACGCACGGCCGCGTGCATAAACTCGTCGATAATCATGTCGTACTTTTCCGATCGGTCGCGCTTTTGTCTGAGGCCGATGTAGAACGGGTCGTCCAGGATTGACTGAAAATGCAGTAATTATATATTATTGTCAAGTCATACAATTATTCAGGCTCACCTGGGTGTCGGTGCCGACATCGATCATGACGGGCAGGCAGTGCTGGGGCGGCATGCCTGCGCAGGCCGTGTAGAGGGCCATCTTGCCGACGGGGATGCCCATACCGTTGCAGCCCAGGTCGCCGAGGCCGAGGATGCGCTCGCCATCGGTGAACACGATCGCGCGGACGTCCTTCTCGGGCCAGTTGCTGAGCATCTGGTCGACGTAGCCCAGGTCGAGGACCGACAGGAAGATGCCACGGGGCGAGCGCATGATGCGCGAGAACTTGATGCAGGCTTCGCCCACGACGGGCGTGTACACGAGCGGCATGGTGTACGCGAGGTGCTTGATCAGGACGTGGTAGAAGAGTGTCTCGTCGCGCTGCTGCAGGCCCATCAGGAAAATGTACCGCTCCAAGTCAGAGCTCTTGCCCTTGAGTGTCTCGACCACCAGTTTCTCTTGGAGCTACACGAGCGAAGCGGGCCTTTAGGCTGCTGTAGTCATTAGGACGCTGTTGTGTTACCTCGACGGGGGCGACTGCCGGAGGAAGCAGTCCGTGCAGGTTGAGGCGCACTCGCTCCTGAATGGGGAACGAAAGGCCCTTGTTGTACACGGGGTCGTGGATGAGTGCAGCGCCGTGCACCGTGCTGGGCGGCTGGCTCTGCGTCGTCGACGTGGGCGGCGTCTTCGTGTCGCCGGGGAACACCATGTCGCCTCGAAGAGAGGTGCTGACTGAGAAGAAAAGTGACGTGAGCGTGGGAACGCGAACAACTATTTGGTTAAAATGGCCATTGTCAACTCTCAGGCCTCGTCCCGGTTTTCATTGCCCTAGGATCAAGTACACCTCGAGATGCGTTCAAGAATAGCCTCAGTGCCTCCTTATTTCAGTTACTCTTCCTTAATCATACAAACTGTTCAATCGTCGTCGTCGTCGTCGTCGTCGTCGTCGTCGTCGGCAGCTTGGAGGGCGGCCTTGGCCTGGACGAGGCGCTGCATCAGCTCCTCGGCAGTCTCGTTCTTGATGCCGACTTTGCTTCCGTCCTTGTCGGCGTCCTCGTCTTCTTCATCGTCATCTTCATCATCGTCTTCGGCATACGCAGGATTGGACGGCGGTAGCTTGCTTGAATCGTAGTGCACCTGCTTGGCATCGTCCCCGTTGGCAGGTCGGCCGTCGTGACTACGACCGTCGTCCTCTTCCACGTCGTGCAGCAGCTCCATTGCGGTGCGTCCATCGTCGGTCCCCGCGCTCTCCAGACTCTGTCTCCTCCGCTTGGCCAGCATGCCCTCCTCGTCCGCGTCCTCTGCGTCCTCGTCCTCGTCCTCGTCGTCGTCGTCGTCGTCGTCACGCATGCCCTGCAGGTGTCTCTTGTTGCCGCCGACCCTCCGCATGTCCTTGTCCTCCAGCTCGGCGTTTGCAATAATCTTTTGCAGCGCGCTCTCCTCCATCTGCACATGCGACAGCTGCGTCTTGATCCGCCGCCCCACGCTCTCCAGCATCTGCTGCTCGCGCCGCAGCTGGCTCACCAGCGAAATAAGCACGGAGCCTTGTCCGGCGCCATGTGCCCCGTATGTGTCCCCCATATTGAAAACTGGTCACTGAACACTCCCTGCGATGAACAACGACGCGACCCTCTTTGCCGCCGCCTACAACGGCCGCCGCGCCCAGGTGGATGACCTGATCGCCAAGGATGCCAAGAGCGTCCACGCCAAAGACGAGGTTTGCGAACGGGACCGTCACCAATTGTGTCTTTTGGTGCTGACAGACCTCACCCCACACTAGGACGGCCGTCTGCCGCTTCACTGGGCCGCATCAGGTGGCCACACCGAGATCGTCGAGATTTTGCTCAGCACGGGCGGCAAGGAGACGCTGGAGAACACAGACACAGTATCGTCGTGCTGAGCGAACCATGATATTTTTTTAAAAGTGATGCTGACGTAGGCCCTCTGGACGCCGCTGATGATCGCCGTGAGCGCCGGGAAGCTGGAGACCGTCAAGCTGCTCCTGGCCAAGGGGGCGAATATCACCGCGGCCAACGGGAACGGCCAGACTAGCCTGCACTACGCCGCATCCAAAAACTATTCGGATGTGCGTGAGCAATGTAACAAGTCGTGCCCGACTGATGTCCGAAATAGATTGCCAAGCTGTTGCTCCAGCACGGGTCACCGTTGAACCTGCAGGACAAACTAGGCGCCTCTCCTCTGCATCGGTAGTCCCTGCAATACAACGTAAAGACTAAAAGACTACTCATGCGATGCATGTTAGTGCAACCACGCTGGGCTACCCGAGTCTTGTCAAGACGCTGTGTGATGCTGGCGCCAACGTCAAGCTTGCCGACCATGCCGGCAACACGCCCCTGTAAACGAGTCGATCTACTGGTAAATTGTATTTAATAAATTCTTCTGGTTTTAGGCACATTGCAATGCTCGAGAACCACGGCGAGATCGCCGCTCTGCTCATCACCGAGTACAATGCACCGCTTGATATTGTCAACAAGGAGAGCAAAACCCCTCTCGATCTTGCCAGCGAGCCTCTCAAGGCAGCCCTCGAGCGCGAGGGCGTTCTCTGATCATTCTTGCTTTTTTTTTTTTGTTGTTGTATGTTTTCACGGCGTCAACCACGGAAAGCTATGCACTAGATGCAGGGCAAGCCAACAGGGTCCTTTGGTCGTCGAGTTAACGAAAGAATCAAAGCGTAAGAATATTTTTGTTTGTCCTTCGAGTTTCCCGCCAAAAAATGAGCAATGACGAAGAGCTTGAGCGCCTCTTTGAGGACGGCCTCTTTGACGATGAGGACGACGAGGGCGAGGGCGAGGGCGAGGGCGACAGCGACCAGCACACGGAAGAGACAGAGGAGAAGCAACAGGACACGATCATGTCACGAATCGCCCTGCAGCCGCACAAGGCCGGCATGGACGGCGTCAACCGCGAGCATGTCAACAGGGTCATCTACGAGGCGTCCAAGGGGAGCAAGTTCTTCATGCGCGAGCAACGCCAGGACGAGCAGATCACGCTCAAGATCGAAAGGATGAAGGCCGACTTGGCCGCGTTCCAACGGCGCACGGCAGCCGAGCACGGCGTGGCGCAACGCAACGTGGACGCACGCGTGAACCAGCTCGAGGCCGAACGCGACCTGTCGCGCACGATCGTGCACGTTGACATGGACGCCTTCTATGCCAGCGTCGAGATCAAGTCAAGCCCGTCCCTGCGCGGCAAACCCATTGCTGTGGGTGGAATGAGCATGCTCAGCACGGCGTCGTACGAGGCGCGCAAGTTTGGTGTGCGATCGGCTATGCCCGGATTCATCGCCAAGGTACTGTCTGCACCAAGCACCACGCACCAAGCGTCCAGTCCTAACAGAGTATCGTGAAGAAACTGTGCCCTGAGCTCATCCTCGTGCCACTCCACTTTGAAAAGTATATTGCCGAGAGCGAGGTTGTTCGATCCATCCTGGCGGTACTGCACTCGCGAAAAACAGGACTTTTTCTCACACACAAAAACAACCCATAGAGATACGATCCCAAGTACACCGCGTTCAGTCTGGACGAGGCCTATTTGGATGTGACCGACAAGCTGCGGGAGCGACCAGACATGACGCCCGAAACACTCGTGCAAGAAATGCGACAGGCAATCTTTGCGTATGCTCCTCCGCAAACCGAGTCTTTCCATTCAATGCACTGGCTTGTAGGGAGACACAGCTCACGGCCAGTGCAGGAATCGCGGCCAATAAGATGCTCGCCAAGATCTGCTCCGATCGCAACAAGCCCAACGGGCAGTTCTTCCTTGCAAACGAACGCGATGCGATTATGGTACGGCGAATTGTTATTTTTCTTCTTCTTAAGTTCACCCTGCTGTGACGACAACACAGGACTTTATTCGGGACTTGCCGGTTCGAAAGATACCAGGCATTGGAAAGGTCATGGAGAGATTGCTGGCCGCGCTCGAGATCCAGACGATCCACGACCTCGTATTTTTTTTTAATTAATGAAATTATTATTTTTTATTTTAACCGGAAATCATAACAGTTTGAGAAGCGTGTTGTCGTCTCGGCCGTCTTCCTCAAGACATCGTCCGATTTTTTGCTACATGCATCGCTTGCAATCGGATCTGCGGTTGTGGAAGAGTACCGTCGCTGTTAGAGTGTTTTCGAAACTAAATGACCTAACAGAGAATGGACGAGGAAAAGCATCGGGCACGAGAGGACATTTGAATCGATGAGCCACCTGCCAGAGCTCACGGACAAATGCGCAGAGTTGGCGGGCCTACTCGCGCGGGATCTGGAATCGGAAAACCTCCACGCCAGGGTCCTCACGATCAAGCTCAAGACGGTTGACTTTGACGTGCGCACGCGAGCCATGACACTGCCCAAATACATCCACAAGCAAGCCGACATCCTCAAGTATGCACTGCAGCTGCTCCAAGCCGAGCTGCCCGTGTCTCTGCGCTTGATGGGACTGAGGATGAACAGCCTGGCCAGCAGAAATCAAGAGCATGGAATTGAGCGCTTTATCAAGACAGATGCCAACCCCGACAAGCTGGCAGCAGCAGCTGCGGCAGTAGAAGAGGAGCCGTTGGTGGACGCATCGTGTCCCGTGTGTGGACGGCCACTTGGTCGGATCACAAACACAGCCCTCAACAGGCACGTCGACCTTTGCCTCAACAACTCGGCCCTATTTGAGTCGGTGAAGAAGAGGCCATCGTCAGACTCTTCATCGTCATCGTCACCTGCCCCGAAACGGCAAGCCGTCACGCCATCGTCGACGGCTTTATCTTCTGCGTCATCCCCTGATGGACCAAGCAGCAATCAGCGTGGCACATTGCTCGATTTTTTTGTCAAGCGCGGGGCTAGTGATCATGCTCTGTTGTGAAAATCTCGAGTACAAGTGGTTCTATTTGAATTCTATTCGACATTGTGAACTTTGGCGTTCTCGACGAGCGCGCCGTAGTGCAAAAACTGCATAAAGATCTGCACAGAAAACCAAGATGGATTAATGTACCGGCAGTAAAATAAATCGTTTGCGTACAAACGAGTCGAGCACGAGGGTCCCGAGGCTACCACAGATAAACGGCAGGGTCTTCAAGAGGTAGTCCGACTCGGTTTCGCACAAGAAGACCTGCGCTGTGAACGTGAGGTTTCCGCAGACGGCAAAGACAAAGAGCCACTTTGACAGTCCCTCGCAAGACCTGTTTCTCCAGTTCTTGTAGATTTGCGGTACTCGCGAGAGCGTGTAGAGGGCCGCCGAGATCCAGGCGCAGACCTCGCCGACGAGCGCGATTGTTTCGGGGTCAGCAGCGGCGCTGACAGACAAAAGATGCCGCCCTGCCAGTGAGTCTACAAGAGGCACAGGCGCGACCGCAGACGAGCGCGCCATCGACAGCAGCGTTGTCGAGGCCACGAGGAGTCCCGCAGAGATGGCAAACGTCCGTTTTTGCGAGCTGTACGACTTCCCACTCAGCAGCGGCGCCTTTTCGTCCATCGATCCCAGTGGTGACATTGTCTGTGGCGTGACAAAGTTGTTGTCGCCATCGTTGATGCTGTGACAAATGTTAAAAGAGTTTGGAGGAGGCCTTTACAAATTGCATACTCGACGGGCACGGCAGCGGCGGCCATGGGATCGCGCGAGGACATGACATCCGTCGTAGTGTATGTACTGTTGACGGACGCGTACGGCATGCCGAGCGTTTTGGCGCGCGAGCGGTAGTAGTAGACCTGCCCGATGAGTACCCCGTCCATGACGGCGTACCACACGTTGATCAGCAGCATCGGCAGCGGCAGTTGCTCAAACAGGACGCCGATCGTGTTGAACATATCGCCAAGCAACCACACGTACAAAAACACGAGGCTGAGGCTCTCGCCGCTCTTGAGCTTGTAATTTTCAAGTATTTGCCTGGTGCATGGCTCAGTCCCTCTTTGTGACCCCTGGCAACGTACGGAAAGCCCACGACGACCCAGCACGCGATCGACACGTAGCCCGCGATCTGAGACAGCAGGCGCATCAGCTCGTCGTCCTGGCACTGGTCCATGCCGCTCTCCATCGGTGGGGAGCCTGACGACGACGACATGTCGAAAGGAACTTTAAAAATACGCGCCCACGTGGCGGGATCCATTTTGTGTCAGTTGACTGCCCATTGAATGCTGCTTGGCCGGAAAAAGTAACGTCCGCTCCGTTTGGCTCCCGACTAATCGCACCCCCCCCCGCCCACGATGCAACAGGCAAACGTCCATCCAGGCCGAGTACAGGCAGCGGAGGGTGTTCTCGAGGCCGCAGACGGTGCCGTCTGACCTGTTCAAGCGGTACGTACATAAATAGCGTCGATGCGATCAACAACGATAAATGTGTGTGTGTGTGTGTGGCGGCGCGCGTGCAGGGACAAAGAGCACCACGACCCGGGGCTGAAGACCGCAGGGCAGCAGCAGCAAGTGATCGGCGGCGACATCGGCGGCGATGGGAGGACTGTGTTGGGGGCTTCGTCATCAGCAGGCGGTGCCTCAAGGGACCCGTCGGCAACACTGTCTTCAACCGGCTCATCGGACGCGACCTCGAGTCACTCCACCGTGCCTGCTGCCTCCACGACGACAGTATCCGCTGCAGCAAGTCCCGACTTGGGCCAGGTTTCGGCGCTGGGTGCATTTGTAACAAAGTCGACAGACAAGGTAAGCCCCTGTGTGCTCAAAAAAAGAAAAAAAAAAAAAGAACGCCGCTAAACCTGTTCATGGACAGAAACTGGACAAATACGAGCGCTTCCTGCGAAAGATCGAGAACCGTGCGGTCAAGACCGACATTCTGGTGGAGCAACTCGGTATTGACCACGTTTCCATACGCAAAAAGGTCACGACGCGGACAAGTCTGTTTTTCCGCAGCCAGGTCGAGAAGCCTGTCTATGTCAAGCCCACGCCGACCGTATGTTTAGCTTTTTCCCCCCCCACTATGGCAAGCTCACTGAACAGCTCTATGGCGACAGGAGGAGTTTGTCTACCACTACGCTGTCGCGGCAGTCTTGCAGCCGCTGGAGCCTTCTTCCAACGCAGCAGTTCTTGAAACGTCTCGGAAACGCTGGTACGACTGGCTCCACGGAAACGACGGGCAGCAGCAACAGCAGCAGCAGCAAGAATCAGTTGCACGTGCAAAAACGCTGATCCTATCGACGCCGCCATCCTCTCGTCATGCAAAAGCACCCTCGCCTGCCTCCGTCCACACTGATGCATCGCCCAGCAAGGACGGTGGACCTTTTTTAGAAACACCGCGCCG
>Ga0302226_10002064_pt1 | contig 14462 bp, 13 predicted proteins | sample II_Palsa_E3_3_FD_193524 | JGI IMG/M metagenome (GOLD analysis project Ga0302226, IMG submission 193524) | Peat permafrost microbial communities from Stordalen Mire near Abisko, Sweden - II_Palsa_E3_3 | ecosystem: Environmental > Terrestrial > Soil > Palsa > Peat permafrost | place: Sweden...
GCAAAATGGTGCCTTTCTCGGGGCACAACTGAACGATCGGTAGCACGAATAACAAAAAAGCCGGCGAGCGATCGCCGGTTTTTTGTTTGGTGGCGATACGATTGGGGCCAACGGAGGAAGGTGAAGGTCGAAGGAGGAAGGGACGGAGGGAGCTCGATCGGCGGCCTACCAAAACCGTTCATGCTGAGCGTAGCGCCGAAGGCGCGAAGTCGAAGCTCCGCGCCAGACTGCCCTTCGACTTCGCCGCTGCGCGGCTACGCTCTGGGCGAACGGAGGAATGGGGAGAGGGAGGAAGGGAGGGACGGAGGGAAGTAGGGATGGGACTGAGGCAGTTGCCGAGGGTCAGCGCCAGCCGGAGGTTATCGGGTAGCGTCGCTCGCGCCCGAACGCCCGGTTGGTCACGCGCGGTCCTGGCGCCGACTGCCGCCGCTTGAACTCATTCAGCAATACCAGCCGCACCACGCGGCGCACCGTATCGCAGTGGAAACCCTGCGCGGCGATCTCCGCCTGCGACTGCTCGCCTTCGATGAAGCGTGCGAGGATCGCGTCCAGCTCGTCATAAGGTGGCAACGAATCCTGATCGGTCTGGTTGTCGCGCAACTCGGCCGACGGCGGACGTTCGATCACCGCCACCGGAATCACCTCGCCCTCGCCGGCCTGCGCGGCATGTGCATTGCGCCAGCGCGACAGCTCGTACACCACGGTCTTGTAGACGTCTTTCAATGGCGCGTAGGCGCCGCACATATCGCCATACAGCGTGGCGTAACCGACCGCCATCTCGCTCTTGTTGCCGGTCGCCAGCAGTAGCCGGCCGTGCTTGTTGGACAGCGCCATCAACATCACGCCGCGCGTGCGCGACTGCAGGTTTTCTTCGCTGGTGTCCGCCGGCTTGCCAGCGAAGGCCGGCGTGAGTGCCGTGATGAAAGACTCGTAGGTCTGCTCGATAGAGATGACGTGATAGTCCACACCGAGCTGTTCGGCCTGTGCTCGCGCACCGTCCAGTGACAACTGCGAGGTGTAACGCGTCGGCATCATCACCGCGGTGACGCGCGCGGCGCCCAGTGCGTCGACCGCCAGCGCCAGCGTGAGCGCGGAATCGATACCACCGGACAAACCCAGCAGCACGCCACCGAACCCATTCTTGTCGATGTAGTCGCGGGTGCCGCGTACCAGTGCCGCATACAGCGTTGCCTCGACCGAGCTGTCGGCAGCCACTGGCCAATTCTCTGGATGCAAGGTGCGCGTGTCGCGATCGAACTCGACCCACAGCAACGTATCCACGAAGGCCGCTGCGCGCGCGGCGATCGAACCATCGCCATTGACCAGCAACGAGCCGCCGTCGTAGACCACTTCGTCCTGGCCGCCGACGAGATTGACATAAGCAATGGCGCAACCGGTTTCGCGCGCCCGCGCGCTGAGTGTTGCCTCGCGTTCGCGCTGCTTGGCGGCGTCCCATGGTGACGCATTGATCACCACGATCAGCTCGGCACCAGCCGCCGCGGCCTGCGCCGCCGGCTCAGGCTCCCACACGTCCTCGCAGATGAGCAGGCCGACACGCACGCCCTCGATCATCGCGGTGACCGTCTCGTGGCCCGCTCGAAAATAGCGCTTGTCGTCGAACACGCCATAGTTCGGCAGCGCCTGCTTGTGCGCAGTCACATCGATGCGACCTTCACGCAACAAGCTGGCCGCGTTGTACACCTCGCCCTCGCTGTGCGGATGACCGACCAGCGCGGCCACACCATCAGTAGCAGCCGCCAGCGCAGCCAGTTCGCTCTCGCAGGCAGCGAGGAAGCTCGGCCGCAGCAACAGATCCTCCGGCGGATAGCCGCTCAGGGTGAGCTCCGGAAACACCACCAGATTGGCGCCGCCGGTACACGCCTGGGCGATCAAGTCGCCGACCTTGGCGGCATTCGCCGCTACCGCACCGACTGTGAAATCGAACTGAGCTAGCGCCAGACGCAGATTTGCCATGAACTGAAGCTCCAGATACAGCGAAGGCCGCGACGAATCGCGGCCTTCACATTTTAGCGCCGAGAGGCTCGGCTTACTTGATCTTGCCTTACATCGTCCTGCTTTACTTCATCAACCCGGCGAGCGTCTTGCCCAGATCGGCCGGCGACTTCACCGTGGTGACGCCAGCCTTCTCCAGCGCAGCGAACTTCGCCGCTGCAGTGCCCTTGCCACCGGAGATGATCGCGCCCGCATGGCCCATGCGCTTGCCGGCTGGAGCCGAAGCACCGGCGATAAACGACACCACCGGCTTCTTGACGTATTCGCCGATGAACTCGGCGGCGTCTTCCTCGGCGCTGCCGCCGATTTCGCCGACCATGATGATGCCTTCGGTCTGCGGATCGTCCTGGAACAGCTTCAGGCAGTCGATGAAGCTGAGGCCGTTGATCGGATCGCCGCCGATGCCGATGCAGGTGGACTGACCCAGGCCTTCGTTGGTGGTCTGGAACACAGCCTCATAGGTCAGCGTGCCGGAACGCGACACGATACCGACCTTGCCCGGCATGTGGATGTGGCCCGGCATGATGCCGATCTTGCATTCGCCCGGGGTGATGATGCCGGGGCAGTTCGGCCCAATGAGCACGATTTCCGGGTGCTGCTGCAGCACGTTTTTCACGCGCAGCATGTCCAGTACCGGAATGCCCTCGGTGATCGCCACGATGACGCGGATGCCTGCGTCGATCGCCTCGAGGATCGAGTCGGCCGCGAACGGCGGCGGCACGAAAATCACCGACGCATCCGCACCGGTTTCGAGGACGGCTTCGTCCACCGAATTGAAGACCGGCAGACCGATGTGCTCACTGCCACCCTTGCCCGGGGTCACGCCGCCGACCACCTTGGTGCCGTAAGCGATCGCCTGTTCGGCGTGGAAGGTGCCCTGCTGGCCGGTGAAGCCCTGCACGATGACCTTGGTATTTTTGTTGACGAGAACGCTCATTCGATTGCTCCTTAAACCTTGGCCGCAGCCACGGCTTTCTGAGCCGCGTCGTTGAGATCATCGGCCGGCGTGATCGCCAGACCGGAGTTGGCCAGCAATTCGCGGCCCTTCTCGACATTGGTGCCCTGCAGGCGCACCACCACGGGAATCTTCAGGCCCACTTCCTTGACCGCGGCAATGATGCCCTCGGCGATCAGGTCGCAGCGCACGATGCCGCCGAAGATGTTGACCAGGATGCAACGCACCTTGTCCGAGGAGAGGATCAGCTTGAACGCCTCGGTGACGCGCTCCTTGGTGGCGCCACCGCCGACATCAAGGAAGTTGGCCGGCTCGCCGCCTGCCAGCTTGATCACGTCCATCGTCGCCATCGCCAGACCGGCGCCGTTGACCATGCAGCCGATGGTGCCGTCCATCGTCACGTAGTTGAGGTTGTACTGCACGGCAGCGGCTTCGGCGGCGTCTTCCTGGGTCAGGTCGCGCATCGCGGCCAGGTTCGGATGACGGAATTCGGCGTTGTCGTCGGAGTCCACTTTGCCGTCGAGTGCGGCAAGGCTGCCGTCTTCCAGCACAGCCAGCGGGTTCAACTCGACCAGGGCGAGGTCCTGTTCGTTGAACAGCTTGTACAGGCCCAGCATGATCTTGGTCAGCTGACCGACCTGCTTGGCGTTGAGGTCCATCGCGAAGCCGAGCTGGCGGCACTGGTACGGCTGCAGGCCTTCGACGAAATCGATGACGATCGTGTGGATGTCTTCGGGCGTTTCCTTGGCCACCTGCTCGATATCCACGCCACCATGCTTGGAAGCGATGAACGAGATCGCCTTGCTATCGCGGTCGACCAGGATCGACAGGTACAGCTCGCGGGCGATATTGGTCGCGTCGGTGACCAGCACCAGGTTCACCGGCAGCGCACGGCCGGCGGTCTGGTAGGTCTCCATGTGGGTGCCCAGCATGCCCTTGGCGGCAGCGCGGACGTCGTCGAAGCTCTTGCAGAACTTCACGCCGCCTGCCTTGCCGCGACCACCGGCATGGATCTGTGCTTTGACCATCCACTGCGAGCCACCCAGATGCTTGGCAGCATCGACGGCAGCATCGGGGGAGTTGGCAACTTTGCCCGGCGGTACGGCGATGCCGTACTGCGCGAACAGTTCTTTGGCCTGGTATTCGTGGAAATTCATTCGATACCTCGAGCGAACGGAAAACGTAGTGGCCGCACGCATTCACTGCGTGGGTCATGAAGTCGGACGGCGGAGTGACGCGCTGCCGGGATGCAGTACGCGTGCCACAAGAGCTGGCAAAACTGCGCAATACGGCCGCCTATTTTCGCGGAAGCGGGCGGCAATGGAAAGGGCGGCGTGCTTTGACCGCCGCGCAGGCCGGTTTCATGCGCTCCACGGCACCTGCCGCAGTAGCGAGTCGCCCATCTATACTCACCCTGAACCGCCATGGAGTGTCCGCAATCGTGTCCAGCACGCCACTTCTGTCAACGTCCGGTGCGCGCACCGCGACGATCCGCCACGAACTGACGTTTCTCAATGTGTTTCGGCTGGTGCAAGCACTGGTCTATGTCGGTCTCGCGTTCAGCCCCGAAGGGCTGGGGTGGCCCGCACTGGGGACCCCGGATTTCGCCCGCAGTGTGACCTCGGTATACCTGCTGTTTGCGTTGATCTCGCTGATGGCGAATCGCCGCAGCATGGCCTACGCCAACTTGGCGGTGTCGGCGGCCTTGATCGTGGACATTGCCGCCGCCGTGCTGGCGATTGTCGCCATGCCCGATGCGCACATCGGTATTGCGATGATGCTGGCGGTGAATCTGAGCGCCGGCGCGCTGATCCTGCCACTGCGGTTGTCCAGCTTCTTTGCGGCGCTGGCCACGCTGGGCGTCCTCGGGCATACCTTTTTCGAGACGTCAAAGGGCACTCCCGGCGAACGCGACCTGCTGGAAGCGGCGCTGTTTGGGCTGGCTTATTTCGCCAGCACCACGTTGTGCCATGTGCTGGGCCGGCAATTGCGCGCCACCGAGGCCCTGGCCGAACAGCGCAGTACCGATCTGGCAAACCTGTCGCAAGTCAACGAACTGATCATCCGCCGCATGAAAACCGGCGTGCTGCTGGTCGACGACGCCAACCGCATCCACCAGATCAACGAATCAGCGTGGATGCTGCTGGGCAACCCGGGCGCCGATCAGCGTGACCTGGGCCAGCTGGCGCCGGAATTGTCGCGCCGGCTCTACCATTGGATGACCTCCGGGAAGCTGGACGAAACCGCCACCCAGCTCGCCGACGGCGTGCCTGAAGTGGTGCCGCGCTTCACCCGTCTGGCGCCGAACGACGACTCGCACGTACTGATCTTTCTCGACGATACGTCGCTGCTGTCGCGCCGCGCCGAGGAGCTCACGCTCACCTCGCTCGGTCGCCTGTCCGCCTCGATTGCCCATGAAATCCGCAACCCGCTGGCCGCCATCCGCTATTCGGCGCAGTTGCTGGCCGAGTCGCAAAGCATGGACAGCACCGACCAGCGCATGGTCGAGATCATCAACAACCACTGCATCCGGCTCAACGAGATCATCGAGAACATCCTGCAGTTGTCGCGGCGCGAACGCTCACGACCGGAAACGCTTGATCTGGGCAAGTGGGCGCTGGGCTTTGTCGAGGAATACAGCCAGGGCAACGATCTGGGCGCCGACTCGCTACGGGTCATTGCCAGCAGCGGCGCTCCAGTGGCGGCCGTGGCCGACCCGCAGCAACTGCAGCAAGTGGTGTGGAACCTGGTGCAGAACGCGCTGCGTTACGGCCGCATGCCAAGCGAACCGGCACGGGTGATGGTGGTTACCCGGCAAGGTGAGCATGGCGTGCCCATCCTGGAAGTGATCGACCGCGGACCCGGCATCGCACCCAAAGTGGCCGCGCAAATCTTCGAGCCGTTCTATACCACCCACGAATACGGCACCGGGCTGGGTCTGTACCTGGCCCGGCAGATGAGCGAATCCAATCAGGCATCGCTTGAATATGTCCGGGTGGCCGGCGGCGGTAGCTGCTTCAGGCTGGTGTTGACGCCGCCGGCACGCAGCCCTGCCGATCCGATCGAAGTCGCCCAGGCCAGCACGCGTTGACCTTTTGGCCCGCCCTAGTAACCTGCAACTAACTTCAAGCCGCCAAAGAAACCCATGACTGCACAGACCGTTCTGGTCATCGACGATGAACGCGACATCCGGGAACTGCTGACCATCACGCTAGGTCGGATGGATCTGCAGGTTGACGCTGTGGGCACCGTGGCGGATGCCCGCCGCGCCTTGGCCGAACGCACTTACGACTTGTGTTTCACCGACATGCGACTACCCGACGGCAGTGGTCAGGAGATCATTGAACTGATCGCCGAGACTTGTCCGGATACCCCGGTCGCGATGATCACCGCCTACGGCAACGTCGATGCCGCGGTGAACGCCCTGAAGGCTGGCGCGTTCGATTTCGTCTCCAAGCCGGTCGACATCCAGATGCTGCGCGGACTGGTGCGCACCGCCTTGCGACTGGCCGAAGAGAAGCGCAACGGCGGCGCGGCGGCCAAAACCGGCGACTCCGGCGACCGCCTGATCGGCGACTCGCCGGCCATGCAGCAAGTGCGCGCCACCATCGCCAAACTGGCACGCAATCAGGCGCCGGTATACATCGCCGGCGAATCGGGCGTGGGCAAGGAACTGGTGGCCCGGCTGATCCACGAACAGGGCCCGCGAGCAAGCGGCCCTTTTGTGCCGGTCAACTGCGGCGCGATTCCTTCGGAGCTGATGGAAAGCGAATTCTTCGGCCACCGCAAGGGCAGCTTCACCGGCGCCGGTGCCGACAAGGAAGGCCTGTTCCAGGCCGCCCAGGGCGGCACGCTGTTTCTCGATGAAGTGGCCGAACTGCCGCTTCACATGCAGGTGAAACTGCTGCGTGCGATCCAGGAAAAGGCCGTGCGCGCGATCGGCGGCCGCGACGAAATTCCGGTCGACGTGCGCATTCTTTCCGCCACGCACAAGAATCTGGGGCAGCTGGTCGAACAAGGCCAGTTCCGGCAGGACCTCTTCTATCGCATCAACGTGATCGAGTTGCGCGTGCCGCCGTTGCGCGAGCGTCGTGGCGACGTGCCACAGCTGTCCGCCTTCATCCTGCAGGCGCTTTCCAGCAAGAGCGGCGACGGCATCGGCCAACTGCTGCCAGCAGCGCGCCAGGCGCTGGAGGCATACGATTTCCCCGGCAATGTGCGCGAGCTGGAAAACATCCTCGAACGCGCCATGGCGATGTGCGACGGCGCCAGCATCGACGCCACCGACCTGATGCTGCCACAGCGCAGCTCACGCCAAAGCCACGATGGGGCACCCATCAGCGAGCTCCCGCAGAACGCCGGCACGGCGCCTGCGCCCCCTGCCGATGCCAATGGCGGCCTCGACGACTACATCAGCAACCTTGAGCGCACCGCCATCGTCAAGGCGCTGGAAGAGTCTCGTTACAACAAGACCGCCGCCGCCAGAAAGCTCGGCATTACGTTTCGTGCGCTGCGTTACAAGCTGAAGAAGCTGGGCATCGACTGAAGCGCCCGATTCAACTGTGAAGTGAGATGCCAGCGCAACGCTGGCGTCTGTTGTGGGCGCCTCGCTGTCAGGATCCATCACAGCGGGTGAGAACACTCCCCGTCCAATACGCGTGCCCGAAGATGCCCGGCCAGACAGCGCTAGACCGCAAAGGAGACGGGCTTTGAGACTTTTCTCATTCCCTTCGTCATCACGCTGGTGTTTGACTACTGGCCTAGGCGACTGCGGGCCGCGCCCCGGTGTAAGAGGGAATGCTTTGGCAAACAAAACTCATAAACCGTATGCATGCGGTCATAAGCTCTTTACGACACCGGACCTGTACTTTGCTGTGTGCTACGAGCCGCAACCGGATTGTCCGAAACATGCAAAGGTACTCTGTGAAAACACCGAGTCCGGGAAAGCCATTGCAGCCTTTCTCTCGCCCTTCGATGCGCTGCTGAGCGCCGCGTACATTTCAGAGCCCGGCAAGATTTTCCACGTCATCCTCGGGCATATGTTCGGTCCCACCGAGCATATTGACGACCACGAAGGCCGATTGGTCATCAACCTCCATGTCGGCTGGGCAGCTCATGACGGTCAGTTGTTGCTGCGGCACGGTGGGCAGCTGGCGTCGTACCACACCGTCCAAGAACAATCCGTTTCCCCAGAAAACAGGCACCACATCGAGTTCGTCGTTGAGCGCGAGACGCTTGATGATCTCCACCACTTTTATGAGCTTGCTGGGCTGTTTGCCTATCGAGAGACCTTCACCAGCGTTCGGACGTGGAACGAGCAACAGGTACACCGCGCCGTAGCAAAGGCTATCCAGACGATCCCCGGAACTGTGCGGGACGTAGAAGACTGCAACCAGCTCGCGCTGTATGACCCAGAAGGAGAGCGGTGGCATTTCGTGCCGAGCACTTTGCCCGCCGACCACGACTAACTATATGGGTATTTGGCTGTGCATGGCGATCTCACGACGCTCCGTGGCCAAGCAATTGAAACACCCGCACCGATCTCCCGCCCCTGACAGGAATAAGTCAGAGGTCCCTTAGAACAAACTCGCAAGCAGGAAGCTCAATGGGTGTCTTTTATCACGTCGTAGAAGGTGATCCGCTTGATAGCGGCAACAATAGCGAGGTTATTGAAGGGCTAAGTGGGTGCACCATTGAGGGGCCTGACGGGAGATCACGCAATCAGGCTTTTATCAGGCATCGCGCATATTGTGGCGTTTGCAAAAGCGCGGGACTGATAGCTGAAGGGCCGGGCACGCCCGATTACGACCTGCGCATGTACGACGTCACTATTCGAGCGCATGAAGCAGTAGAGGGCGATATCGTCATTTGCGAGTGCAGACCCCCACCCAGAATCATCGCTGTTTATGGGCGTAGCTCAAGCATCCATGACATTGGAGTTACGACAAGCGCTGCACCCTTGGGGGCCGCGAGAGTTGTCAATGATGTGGCGACGCACGCATACGATCGAACCTTCGTGATCACCAACAATCAGACTGGCAAACCACTACCGGCCATCAGGTATCGGCTGACACTTGATAGCGGCCAAGTAGTTGAGGGCGAAACCGACGCACAGGGTGTGACTCAGCGCGTATCCGCCAACGAAATGCAGAATGTGAAGATTGAGGTGTTCGTATGACTGATCCCCAAAACAGCGCTGGCACCTCGCCGGCCCCCGCCGCCTCCGCTTCAGCAGCACCCGCCGCTGCCTCTAGCTCTGCTCCAGCTGCCCAGGCGACAGCGCCGCAAACACATCACGGGCAGCTAACTCCTGCCGAGGACACAACGCCCGGACATGTCGCTGTCAACTGTCCAACAGCGGACGAAGTAAGCGTCACTTATGCCCCTACAGTAGATCGATCCATCATCAGCGATCACGCCGAACTTGTACTCCGGGAAATATGCTCGAAGGCATGCATACGTTCGGTAACCATCAGTAGTGGCGCCCGTGATGTGGACTCACAGGCTAGGGCCATGTATGAAAATGCCCAGACACATGGCGTACCGTCTCAAAGGAGGCTTTACGGCCATATTGGCGACCCCGTGCTTGATGCTTACGAGCGCGGTATCGCCCAGCATCAGAACGCCGATCAAATTCAAGCCGCCATGGCTGATGAAATCAGAGCAGTGGGTCCAGAAAAAATCTCGCGGCATCTCTCACGCGGCCCCGGCATAAGCACTTTTGATGTTGCTCCATCTTCCGTTGGCGACAAACCCACACAAAAACGATTGGTTCAAGCTGCCCTCTCGGAGGGTAGAGTCCAACGCTTTTTCCAGCCACCCGATGATCCTGGCTTTCATTTTGAGATACTCAACTAATGATCCCATTCCACGGAATCCTGATGGCCGCAGCACTTGTCACAGGGGCAAGTGAGGATGAGTGCCCCATGCGCCCGCCGCCGCTTGACATTGCAACAATGCAAACCTCGAAAGACGTCAAGAGCATCGTCGTTGACTATCCAAAACGGACGGCCAATCTGCTGCTAAAAGATGGCTCCGCCGTGCGCGTCATCAATATGGGGTGCCAGCACTCAGGGAGCATCGCGCAAAGTTGGGTCATGAACCCGCCCCCCATAAGCGATGGCGCGGCATGGATTAAGCGGGCAGAGCAACTTGCAGGCATCGCATTCACCCCCGGCGAGTCGAAGTTATTTGATGCGTGGGCATCTCATGGTCAGCTTCAAAAGCAGGGCGAGGATCGCTTGGAACGCGACGGCACGGGTTACGGGGACCTTATGTATTCCATTGCGGTTGAGCCCATAGGTTTAGGCGAGGGCGCATGGCTGACCATCTCGTATTCATACCCGTGATAAAGGCTAATGGCAGGACGTTTTGGCAAGATTTTGGCGGGATACTTTTGTCGATAGTTGATGAGATTGGTAGCGGGCTTGAGCGCCATGGAAGGTGGTGACATGCGCGGCCTTTTTTCTTTTGCCTATCTCCATTGTTTTGGCCGACTGGTGCAGCCTAGCTTCGGCTTGATACACCTCTGTGTTGTCAACTCCGCAGCGCATCGCGGTAGTTGTCGTCACATGTGCCGAGGGTGACGTACTACCAGTGCCGGGCGTGCCGGCACCAAAAGACGTTGTTGAGTTGCACCGTGTTCGGAGCGACCAAGCTGCCGCTGACGACCTGGTTCCTGGCCATTCACCTGCTGACCTCGACCAAGACCAACATGGCCGCCCTGGAATTGAGACGACATCTGGGCGTGACCTACCGCACCGCGCGGCACCTGAAGCACAAAGTCATGGAAGCGATGATGCGGCGCGAAGAAGCGCGCGAGCTCAACGGTTTCATGCAGGTCGACGACACCTGCCGGGGTGGCGAACGCAACGGCGGCAAGCCAGGCCGCGGCGCGGACCAAACTTGTTAAACAAAGATGGAAGCCCTCGCGGATGCATGCGTCCGATGGATATGAATACAGCGGAGCTGCAGCTGACGGCGCGCAAGTTTTTCGAGGCTGACTCATGCTCCTACGACAGCTCGCGTTGCATCTTGTTCTACGCAAAGAGGGGCATTTGTCTGCGTATCGACACGATCGGGGAGAAGCTGAATGATATGGCGGTCACCAGATGGGCCTTCGAGTGTCCGTGCACTTCCCCAAAATCAAGCAGGGCGGGCGCGGGATAACCGACTCACCCACCATTGCCTGCGGCCCCCAGCGCCTTGCGCAACGTCCGCAACAGCGTCTGGGTGATCACCGGCTTTTCCACCACATAGAGATGCTCCAGCGGTGGCAGCTCGTGCAAATCCGGTGGTGAGTCGGTTCGAGCCAGCAGGATCACGGCGCCGGCGTAGCCACGATCGTGCAACGCAGCGACCGTGCGCACGCCGGTAAGCAGGTTCATGTCTGCGTCCAGCACTACCAGTTCCGGCAACCCGCAGGCCTCGATCCATTGCAGCGCAGCGGTACCGCTCTGACTGGCATGCGCCTGATAACCGTAGGCCGAAAGGGTGTCCACCAGCAAGGACAGCTGGCCAGCCTCCTCGACCACCACCAGGACGGTCTCGGCCATACCCTCCAGGGTGTCCAGCTGATCCATCTGCTCGGCATCGGCAGCCGGCTCCTCCAGCGGGATGTAGAGATCAAAACGGGTGCCACGACCCGGCGCGCTGTCCACGCGCACTACTCCGCCATGGCTGCCGATGATCCGCTTGCACGACACCAGACCCAACCCGGTACCGGCCTCCTTGGTCGTGAAAAACGGTTCGAACAAGTGCTCCAGGACCTCCTGACCCATGCCGGGGCCGCTGTCGATCACGCTCATGCGCAGGTAGCGGCATAGCCGCGCCTGTTCATCGGCCAGGAAGAAATCTTCTGCCAACTGGGCCTGCGCGGTCTCGATGCGCAACTGGCCGCCATTAGGCATCGCCTGGATCGCATTCAGGCACAGATTGAGCAGGCACTGCTGCAGTTCGGTGTGGTTGCCTTCGAACCACAGCTCCGGATCCTCGACTGCCAGCTCCATCGCCACTGTGCGCGGCACGCTACCCTGCAGCAGCAAGCTGAGCGCGTTGAGCAGCCCACCCAACCGCACCTGCTCGGCACGCCGCGCACCGCGGGCGAACGACAGCATCGACTGCACCATGTCCAGTCCACGCTTGCCGCAGTCGCGCACCAGCTTCCCCAGCCGCGCCAGACGTGGGTCGTCCTGATAGTCCTGCAGGCTGTCGCCAGCCAGCAGCAGTGGTTGCAGCAGATTGCGCAGATCGTGACTGAGGCCTCCAGCGAGCATCGCCAGACTCTCGAAGCGCTGCGCACGGATCAGCTCGCCTTCGGCGCGGCGACGGGCGCGCCGCACCTCGGCCTCAGCCAGCGCACGACGCACCGCGCTGGCCAGACGGGCCGGATTCTGCTTGAGGATGTAATCGGTTGCACCGTTGCGCAATGCCTCGATCGCCGCCTCCTCGCCAAGCGTGGCGGAGACGAAGATGAACGGCAGATCTTCATCATGCTCACGCAGCAGCTCAAGTGCATGCTGGCCGGAGAAGCCGGGCATGCTGAGATCGGATAGCACGATGTGCGGCTTGAACTCCCGCAGCGCTGCGACAAATCGTGACGCATCGTCGACCAGTAGCGCTTCATAAGCGATGCCGTCGCCCTCGAGCTCGGCCAGCATCAGCTCGGCATCGAGGTCGCTATCCTCGACCTGCAGGACACGAATAGTTGATATTGGCTTGATTTGCCGATTTTGCATGATGCCCCCCTACTGCTCTTGCTTTCCCTGGCGATTGCGCTTGTCGCGAACCGCGCAACGCGACTCCTGCAAATTCGCGCCTGATCAACCCTGCTCAGGCGCTTGATTGATGACGGCCCAGAACTGCCCCAGCGTGCGAACCGCTTCGAAAAACTGGTCCACATCGACCGGCTTGATCACATACGCATTCGCACCAAGGTCCCAGCTGCGCGCCAGATCACTCTCTTCGCGCGAAGACGACAGGATCACCACCGGAATCCGTCGCAGCCGCTCATCGGCGCGCATCTTGGTCAACACCTCGAACCCGTTCATGCGCGGCATCTTGATGTCCAGCAACACCACCGCCGGATCAACCGTACCGCGTGTTGCCCATGCGCCACGCGAATAAAGATAATCCAGACAGTCCACGCCGTCTTCCACGTGCACTACGGGGTTGGCCAGATGGGCATCGCTCAGCGCGTCCATCGCCATTTCGGCATCGGCCATACTATCTTCGACCAGCAAGATCGTGCGCAGCTCACGCTTGTTCATGTTCAAACCTCATGTCCGTGCCCCGGCCAGATCGGTGGCCGGCAGCGAAAAATGGAAGCGGGCGCCGTGCCCCAGCTCAGCCTCGGCCCAGACGCGACCACCGTGGCGTGTCAGGATTCGCCGTACATTGGCCAGCCCGATGCCATTGCCCGGAAATTCCGATGGACGATGCAACCGCTGGAATACGCCGAACAACTTGTCGGCGTATTGCATGTCGAAGCCGGCACCATTGTCGGCCACGGTAAACTGGTAATCGCCATTGCGATCCTGCTGCACGCTCACTTCAATGCGCGCCACTTCACACTGGCCAGTGTATTTGACGGCGTTGCTCAGCAGGTTCTGCCACACCGTGCGCAACATGTTCTCGTCTCCTATGACCATCGGTAGTGGCGCGACAGTCCAAACGATACGCCGATCCCGTACGCCCGATTCGGCCAGCGCCCGGGCCTCGTCAACCAGCGACTGCATGTCCACCGCCTGCAGGCGCAGGGCGCCACGGCCAAGTCGCGAGAACACCAGCAGATCGTCGATCAATAAGGCCATCCGCTGCGCGGAACCCGCGATCACCTCGATGTGATGGCGACCCTTGTCGTCGAGGCGGTCGCCCAGGTGCTGTTCCAGCTTGCGTGCAAACCCTGCGATGTGGCGCAACGGCGCACGCAGGTCGTGCGACACCGAATAGCTGAATGCCTCCAGCTCGCGATTGACGTCGGAGACCTGCGTCACCTTGCCCTCAAGCTGCCGATTGAGCTCGTTCACCTGCTGCTCGACGAGCGCGCGCGAAGTGACATCGCTGACCGTCAGCAGCAGCGCCGGCATCATGGTGTCGCCTTGCTGCAACCGGCGCGCATTGATCACCACATGCCGATCAACCCCGTCGACAGTGCGCTGGATCAGGTCGTAGTCCCACAGTTCGCGATCGCGCAACAGCACGTCGGTAAGCCGTTGCAGCAATACGCTGTCGCTCCAGGCACCTTCACCCATATGTGCAAGGGGCTGCGAACGCTGTTGTGGGTCCAACCCGTACAGCTCGCAAAAAGCGGTATTCGCCAGCAAGCTGCGAAGGTTCTCGTCGAACAGGGCGATCGGTTCGCGCACGGCCTGCAAAATCAGTTCCGAGCGCAGCTCCGCACGACTCTCGCGGGTCTCTGCCACCTGGCGCCGGCCGATCTGCCGCTCGGATGTGACCACGATGATCATCAGCAGCAGCAACTGCGCCAGCGCGG
>Ga0302226_10002067_pt1 | contig 14450 bp, 18 predicted proteins | sample II_Palsa_E3_3_FD_193524 | JGI IMG/M metagenome (GOLD analysis project Ga0302226, IMG submission 193524) | Peat permafrost microbial communities from Stordalen Mire near Abisko, Sweden - II_Palsa_E3_3 | ecosystem: Environmental > Terrestrial > Soil > Palsa > Peat permafrost | place: Sweden...
AAAAAAAAAAGAAAAGAAAAGAAAAGAAAAGAAAAGTTCAAAAAAGAAAAGTGACCGATGGCCGCATGGCGCCGCAACAAGCTGAGCTACGGCGAGCGATATGGGTAAGTCGGGTAACGAAAGCCGCAGCGAGTCTGCTCTTCACCTCCACTGGCAGTCTACTCTGCAGCCTACTCTGCAGTCTTCTCTGCTACTGCATCGACAGTCATTACCATCGTCACACCCCTTCCTTTTACTCTTTTGAGCACGAATCCAGCCGGTTTATTGTCGGTTTACAGGGGGATTGTCGAGGTCGCACTGGCCACAACCAACACGGGCTCGGGGCAGGACTCGGGGCAGGACTCGGCGGACAATGCACAGGCAACGACGACGACCACCATCAGACTCACGCAGAGTGAGGAGCCGGACTCGACCGTGTGGGATGCCTCGGTGGTCCTGGCGCACCACCTCTCCATCGCCGAGCAGCAACAGCAGCAAGAGCAAGAGCAACATCGCGGCGCAACAGTGGTCAAGGGAAAGAGGGTGCTCGAGCTGGGTGCGGGGTGTGCGCTTGCTGGCATTGCGGCCGCTGCACTCGGGGCCAGTCAAGTGGTCGTGACCGACATGGACGAGTACCGCGAGCTGATCAAAGGCAACGTGAGGAACAGTAGCCTGACCGAGGAGGCGGCGAGGCGCATCGTCGTGCAGGAACTCATGTGGGGTGACCCAAAACAGCAGGCCGCGTGCAAGGGGCCCTTTGATGTCATCCTCGCATCTGACTGCATCTACGCTGTGCAATCGCTCAGTGCGCTGGTCACGACCCTCCTCGCCCTGTCCGACTACAACACGCGCATCCTCATCGCGTTTGAACACCGGTACGAATAAAAACACAAAATAATTTCATTAAATAAAATGTGAAACTTTTGGTTAAAACAGATGGAAGGATGTCGAAGAGTACTTTACATCGCTCGTCACGCCGTTCTTCTCTCTCTACACCGTGCCCGCCGATCAGCAGCATCCCGTCTACAGCGCCCCGGACGACATCGTCATTCTCCTGCTCCAAAAGCTCCCGGGCGTTGACGACGATTAGGAACGAATAGGGGCGGCAGTAAAGGTCAGCTCCTTGTTTAGTTTTGTGAAGCTCAGCACAGTGTGTCCACGTGGTTGCGCGCTTTTTTCTCTCGTCGTCCGTGAATCAAGACGCGCTGTACTCGCAGGCCATGGTGGCGAACGACGACGAGATGGTCACAACGGACGCGTCGTTTGACAAGACGCGCCCGTGTGTTGTGTGCGGCTCGGCAAAGGTGGAGGACGAGGACCTGATCGTGGTCTGCGACAACCAAGCGTGTGATGTTTACGTGCACCAACGTATGCCCAGAGGGGACAAGGGGGTTGGGTGTGTGTCTCATTGTTTGTCCTGACGCGACCACATTTGCCCGCTAGTGTGCTACTGCACGTTGGTGCCCACGGGCAACGAAAAGTGGTTCTGCGACAGCTGCAGGGCCAACAAGGACCCCACAACCATGGTGCGCTTGCGAACCCTGCGCTCCAACCTCTCATGGCTCGTTCAAAAACAGGTGTGCAGGCTGTGCGGCAAAGGAGGACCCGACGCCTACAAACTGCTTGCCTCGTGGGACGAGGAGTCGGCCAAGAACGAGATGTGGTGCCACATGGTGTGCTCGTACTACAACGTGAACACCAACATCGAGAACCCAGAGTCCACGGGCACCCCAATTCGCGTCATTGACGCGTCGCTGTTTGACAAAGAGGTATACGGAACGTAGAAACCTGAGGGGAGGGGTCCTAACACGACGGTTCCTGTGCAGCAATGCTCGTATTGCAAGTCGTCCTATGGGCTTCTCGTGCAATGCTGCGCAAGCCCCGGCAAGGACCCAAACGCGTTGTGCAAACGGCGGCTGCACGTTACCTGCGCAATGCGCGAGATTATCACACAAAAGGACGGTACATTCAAGTTCCAGTGCTTTTGCGATCAGCACGCCAGCTACATGCAAAACAAGCCAGAGAGGAAGCAGGCGCTCACGAAACGCGACATTAGCGACGACGGTACCCACTTTGCTGGGAACTGCACATACTAATGCAGAGCTTTATGCAGAGGACGACCCTAAGACACCTTCAAAGGACGTGCCATCGGACGTCGTAAAGCCCGCCAAGAAAAAACAAAAGCTCGATCCAGCAGCGGTACTGCCTCCTTCCTTATCAATACTTATACTCCTCGCTTCATTAGTCTGCAGCGCCGACATCGAAAGAAAAGTTGGCACGGCAGCGCGAACGAGAGCGATTGCTCGCGACAGATTCCATGATCATGGACATTATCGATCTCCCCGAGCAGGGATCCCTTGGCTCGTCTGGGTCTGGGAGTAAGGCCTCAGCACCGACTGCCTCCTCAGCACCCTCCTCTGCTGCAAAACAGCCGGCCGCGGCTGCAAAGGCACAAGTGAAGGCTCTCAAGTCCAATCTTGCCGCAGGAATCCTGAATTCTAACTCGTCAACATCCACGCCACCTGTGTCGCTAACAGCGCCAGCTGCCCCGTTGCCCAGTGGGAATGGCAGCAGCAGCAGCAACAGCAAGCTGTCGATTCCCCTCAAGCCTGTACAGATCACACCTTTGCAGAGCACACCAGTGCAATTGTCTCCAATCCCGCTAATGCCGCAGACACACCAGCCAAACGGTGCCGCCGCGATTTTGTACTCAAACGTCAAAAAAAAGGGGGGTAAACTATTTATTAATGTCGTATCCGTAGACCCGACTCGTTCCAAAAGTCCTTTGTCGGGTATCAGACTGCCCAAGCAAAGCTGATAGAGGCCTTGCAAAAAGACCTGGAGGAAAACATGAAGCTACACATTGCCATGACGTCTGCTGCTGCCGTCGCCGCTGCGATTCCTCCACCGCAGCCTGTCCCACTGAGATCCCCATCGCCACCCAGCGGCGGTGAGACTGCCAGCAGCGGAGAAGTCACGAAAATGCGCACCGAGTTGGCCGCAAAAAATCGGTCACTAAGAGAGGCCCGCGACAAGATCAAAGAGCTCACCGAGTCCAACGACAAGATTAAAAAGACGCTCGAGGACGACCAGCGGAACCGCGAGTTTAGGTTTAATGCCGTCAACCGCAACCTCAAGGAGGTTTGCATCGACCTGGGCGTAATATTTAAGATCTTAAAGGTAAACTCATTGCTTGCGAATAAAGAAAAAAAAAATTTTTTTTTTTTTTGTTTAAGCAAATGTTTATTTCTGTTTATTTATTTATTTCATTAGCTACCTTACGTCCCAGATCCAAACGTCACCGCGACAACCGAGATGATCGAGTATGTAAAGCAACTAAAGGTCGGGCTCACCCGCGGCGGCTTTGAGGGATCGGCTGACAAGATTGTCCGCCTGGCTCAGGATATTGTAGATCGTGCTTAGTTTGTACTGTACAGTGAAAGGCTATCTGAATATTTACAATGAACATGAAAACCAAATAAGCCAAAAAAAAGAGGTCATAAATAAGCCATGTTGCTACGTGGCCATCGCCTCTTCTTCGCCTTGTGGAGACTACGTGGCTGACGGGGCCAGAATGAACTTTTGAAGGATGTGCTCGCGGCGCCAGACGTACGCGACGAGGGCCGAGGGGGCCAGGCCCGATATATGCGCCACAACCTGGATCAACTCGGCAAAGCTTGCCGGCAGCTCGTTTTCGACGAGATCGGGCACGGGGAGGATGAGGTTGGACAGGTTTGTGAGTGCCTGCGAGGGGATGTCGCCTGCGACGTCGGCTTCCCGAGCGTGGGTGCTTCGTGGGGCGCCGGTGAGGGATCCAAAGGGGGCATATGCAACATAGTTTGCCGATGGCAACAACTCGGCCGCAGGCTGTTGGTTCTGCTGTGTTTGCTTCTTCTCGTCGGCAGCGGGCAAAGACGTTGACGGGGACGGGACAATGTCCATCGGGACAGGCAGCGTCGCGTCATCGCTTAAACTCAGATGGTGCAGGCTGAACGGCTGCGAAGTACCTGATGAGGAGGCCGAGAAAGAGGACGAGAGCGCGTCTGGCAATAGCTGAGCCCGCAAATGCGAAGGCATCATTGTGTCTGTGTGTGAGGAGGAACTGTTGTCGGACTGCTCGGCTTCGGTCGCGAGCAGGCTCTCGCAGAATTTTAGGTAGGCTGTCCATGCATCCTTGGGCATCGATTGGGCCTGGCCAAATGTGAGCGGATACAGGCCCTTGTCACCGCTCCCTGCTATGTTAAAGTTGCTAAAAAAGCGAGAGCAAAGGTCAGACACTACCAAAAAACACAGTAAAGTACCGAAACATCGTAGTGCGCCATGCCGAGTACGAGGGCAGGGACGAGAGGAACGGGTCTGAGCTGTGCAACCTTTTCTTGGTGAATTGGCGGGCAGACTTGCTCGCTTTGATGTCGTACACGAGCTTTACGGCAATGATGAGCCAAGCTACGAGTACGGTGTGGCAGGGGTGATGCAGGGGTGCGGCAATCACGTTGAGATACAGCGGTTGCGTCTCAAACTCGAGGAGACGCAGCACGCACGGCAGTAACAAAGCGGGCAAGCTTAGTTCGGTCAGGAACCGGCTGATCAGCAGAGGCGAGTTGATGGATGGGAGGGAGAAGCGTTCCAGCGCGCCGTTGTACGCCATGTGCCGAGCTATCTCGGACGCCCATCGGTGCACACTGTTTCCTGAGGGGATTGTCTAAATGAAAAATGTTTAAAAAAAAATATCATAGGCTATATCATATGTACGTTTGGCTTGAAGACAGAACGATACGTCTTTGGCAACGAGCGCAGTAGCCACGGGGGCAGCACGTTGGTGCAGTGCAGGAATGGAATCTGATTATTTGCTGCCAATCTAACAAGTAATATTGGTTAAGGACTTAATTTTGGTTGCTCCAACGCACCTGCAGAGATCATGAGGAAGGACAGGCTCCTTCAGGAAAACGCATCCCAGGTAGCAGAGTACGAGAGACAGCGTGAGCTTGACATTGGTCAACCACCATGGTTTCCTGCCCTTTCGGTCCTCGCCACCCGCAAAGCTCACTGTGCTCTCCTGTTGCTCCATCTCGTCCAGCAGGGCCTCCTCCTCCTGCTGTTGCGCCTGCAGTTCAGCCGCCTGCATCAGCTCTGGCGGGACCGGCAACGGGAGAGTGGCACTCCTTGACGAGGACGAACCGCCAACGTCAAACAGGCTCAATGTCGACGAGCGGTGCGGCGTGGGCTGCTCGCCCTGAGAGGCCCCAAAGGAAGCAGACGGAGCAGGGGCAGGGGCAGGAGCAGGATCAAAGATGCTCACAGACGACGCAGCCCCTGCCGAAGCGCGCTCGAGTGACTTGAGCACATCGGTGCACTGCAGGTAGCCCACCCAGAGCTCTCTCACGACGTTCTGCAAGCCAAGCATTAACGTGATGCCGCCATTACCGATTACCTCCAGCTCGGGAGCCACGTGGTGCTCGTGGACCAGGACACGGACCTGCCTCCTGAGGAGTAGCTGGAACACCTCGAGGAACCTTGCCATCTGCTGCGGCGGGGTCAGTGGCGCCGACAGCGCCCCGCCGCTGACGGATGCGTCGCCCGGGCCATCGGACCCCATCATTGCCTGGCTGTGGGGCCGCTTCTGCGTGCTCTGGGACGACGTTGCCCTGAACGCACGGCCGCCGGCAAAGTCCTCAAAGTCGCCCTCCTCCTCGCGGTACGACCGATTGACGTGCCCAGACTCGCACACGAAGAAGGCGCTCTCCTCGTCGTCGCCCGCACCGCCGCCCCCGTTGCCACGGCGGAATCGCGTGCTCCGGCACACGGGGCACGGCGCCATCCGCGTCCATCCGCGCGCATCGCCGCGCCCAGTGAACTCGGAGCCCATATCAAAAAGTGTGCTGCCCAGCACAATTGCCTCCTCCACGTGGTCCTCCTCGCGGCAATGTTCAGCACGTCGCGGCTGCCCGTGCGCTTCCTGCGGACGTCCCGCCGTCCCGCGATGGGGCTGCCGTTGCCGTCGGCGCCATCGTCGTCGCGCATTGCGGCGGGGCAGATGGGGAGGATCCGCGAGCTGCAAGAGGCACTCGAGTGGGCAGAGAAGAACGCAGCAGGGGGGGATGCAGCCATGCCCGAGCACGTCGAGCGCCTGCTTGCCCAGCGGCAACAGCTGCAGCTACGGCAACAGCATCAGCCACAGCATCAGCCACAGCATCAGCCACAACAGCAAGCAGCACCGGCACGGAACGCGATAGACATGATCGAGCAGCTGGGCAACCCGGACGAGCCGAGCTCCCTGGACGTGTTTGAGCGCGTGGACTTTGACGCGCTTGCAAAGTACGGCCCGCGTGCCGCAGTGCACCTGCTGCCCAACGCGCAATACATCATGGCCATGGAGGAGCAACTCAAGGAGCAGGAAAAGGCGCAGCAACAGAAGGCACAGGAGCACACGCCGCCAAAGGAGGAGCACGCCGTCATGCTGCGCAAGCTCACCAAGCTCGAGTACAAGTTTGCAAAGGAGGCGAGGCTGTCGTCGCTCATTCTGCGCCTGTACGGCAGGACCCTCGAGGACATCCGAGAGGGCTCCTTTGAGCTGCCAATGCAGGCCAAGGACAAGTGGCTGCTGCGCCGCGATCGACTGATCCAGCTGGGCGAAACCATCCGTGACAAGATTAAGCAAAGCGAGGCGGTCGAGGCGGCACCAAAAGCCAGACCCCTGTCCAAGCGGGCACAGCGCCTCGAGGAGCTGCGCAAGGAGGACAGGCTCGAGCTGGAGGAGATTCGCAAGCAGCAGCAGCAAGTGCTCGACGAGCTGCAACAGGAGCAGAACCAGAAGCTACGGCAGCAGCCATCGGGGGAAGAGCTGAAACTGCAGGAACAAAAGCGCCAACGACTCAACAAGCTGTTGTACCCCCACGGCCAGACGGACGCCCACACTGCCTCCGCCGCCACCACCGCTGGGGAGGCACCGCCCGCCGTGAAAGCAAAGCCGTTGATGCCTGCCCCTGGGCTCACTGCCGTTGGGAGCCCTGTCGTTCCCAAGTGGGCCGAAAAGCACGACCGTGAGTACAGCCGTCTGAGTGAAATTCTGAGCAAGAGTCAGCCCAAGCCCAAGCCCAAGAAGATGATAGACCCATACGCTCACCTGATCAGCAAGGATCCCAGCCAGCTCAAGATCCTTCGACCAGATCGCATCAACCAGCTGCCCAAGCTCGCCGCCGCCACGTCAGCCGCGCAAGATCAAGCCAGCAGCAGTGTTCCTGACAACGCCCCGATCAGCTCCGGACAGTTTATCGAGGAGGTTGACGACGACGAGTTTGAGCGGATCATCCGGAGTGCCAACGACATCCCGCCTCCGCCGTCACCGCCGCCGTCGCCCAAGACCTCGCCCAAGCCTGCTGCATTTGATGGTGTGCGCCATATGTCGACCTCTGCCAGGGCCGATCGGGCACGCCGCGCTCGACTGCGCCAAGAGGAACGAGAGAAGGGGGCACAAGACGACGAGGAAGAAGATGGGCAACCGCAGCCGCCACAAGCGATCAAGGCCCAACCAGCAGCTCCTGCCCGTTTGACGGTTGCCGAACCAAAAGCAAACGAAGAAGCTCTTGCCGCCCAAGTTGCTCATGTCCAAGAAGACGACGACGAAGCAGAGGACGAGCCAATCACTCGAGGCGTAACTATCTGTATTTTATGACCCTTTTCTCATGTAAATATTTGATAGATGTCGAGAAACATGTCGCCGCCCGGCAACTTTGGCGACTACCGTGTGGGAACCGAGTCGACGCCCACACTCCTGACGATGAGCATCCATCGCGCCCTCCTGAGTACGTACGAACCACCTCGAAATAATGTATTCTGAAGCCCATGGTACAGACCAGCGGCGAAAAGACCTCCGTGCGAAATTCTCGGTAATGAACACGGCCCTGCGTGAGCGAGACCCTCACTCGCAGTTGACGACCGAGAAACTGGAGCTCAAGCTTGCGGCCATCGCAGCAGCGGAAGCAGAGGCCGAGCAGGCAGAATCGACGAAGCCCGAGACACGAGAGGACAGGCAGGCTCGCAAGTCCAAGTACGATTCTCTCAACGCCGAGCTGCTCAGGATGCTCAAGGTAACCGTTTGTTTATTCTTTTGTTAAATATTGTACGTACAGCTGCCGCCTGACGACCCGCTGATGAAGGGCTACGAGGACCTTTTTCCGACGCGCAAGGGCAAGTGGAACAGGAAAAAGAAGGTCGGTGAATCCACGGACGACGCAGTGACGTCCTCGGCTATTTCTTACGGTCCCGAGGAAGTCAAGTAAGGGCGACACTTGATCTTATTTTTATTATTTTATAATTGTAATCTGCAGTGCGTACGTTGCGGGACGAATGCCAGCCATCTTCGGAGTCCTCTCGCGCGTGATGAAGGAGGCCAGCTACCGTCTCGATATCTCGCCCAAGACAATGCTTGATTTCGGCACAGGACCTGGCACGGCCGTCTGGTGCGTTCATCTCAAAGCAGACCAAGGGCACTAACGAACCCATTCTAGGGCCGCGGACCATGTCTTTCGCGAGATCGTGGAGTACACTGCTGTGGATACATCCGAGGCGATGCTTCGCATGGCCGAGGACCTGATCAGCGGTATATCAGCTATTCTTTCTGGAACAAAAATGTAACACTTTTTATTTTTGTAGATCCCGTCGAACCGCTCGAGCCTGCGATCCGTGGCGCACGATTCCAGCGTCACTTGACCCCGTTCTCTGCTTCTTCCAAACAGTACGATCTCGTTGTGGCGTCGTACTCGCTGGGCGAGCTCAGCACGCCTCGCTTGCGCTATTCGGCGGTGGAGGAGTTGTGGGCGTACACGGGCGATGTCCTCATCATCGTCGAGCCTGGCTCCCCCGAGGGCAACCGCACCATCATGGATATCCGCAACATGTTTGTCAACAGCAATGGTGGACAGAGTCAAGCAGAGCTCGTGCTCGGCCGTGTTCCAACCACCCTCACCACGCCCGCTCACATTGTCTCCCCGGTATGTCTGTCTACGCTCTAGTGCTTTTATTTAATAATGACGACAGTGCCCGCATCATGGGCCTTGCCCAATGTCCAAGGCGACCTGGTGCCACTTTATCCAGCGATCGCATCGGACCAAGCTGACGGTTCGTCAACGCAATACGCTGTTGTGTTTTTTTTTTAAAAACAAAAATAATAATGTGTAGATGCAAACAAAGGATGGCAGCCGCAGCTACGAGGACGAAAAGTTCTCGTACCTGATCATCCGCCGTGGTCCTCGCCCCGAGAAGATGCCTTTGTTTGACGCTGCCAAGTCCTTTTCGCTCAACGACGAAGGCGACGTTGTGGCCATCGACTACGACAGTACTACAACAATGCCATCATTTACATTTGATTTTTTTTAAAAAAAATTCTTTTTTCCTTTTTTTGCAGTGCTCGAAAAGGCGTCGTACTCGTGGCCCCGCATCATTCGCCAGCCTCTGCGTCGCAGCAAACACGTCATGTTGGACCTGTGCACCCCTGAGGGCAAGATCGTGCGCGAGACCATCCCCAAGTCGCGCGGCAAGATGGTCTACAAGGACGCCAAGAGCTCTTTCTGGGGCAACCTGTGGCCGCACGCCAACAACAGTCGGTCCGAGGACGAGGGCGGTAGAAGGTCGATCGTGCGTGATTCCTATTTGGACGACACATCGCGAGTCCACATCAGGAAAATGCAGACTGAACAAATCGCCGCAGCCGAGCAAGCCAGGAAGGAACAAGAGCAAGCAGAAGAGGAGGACGACGAGGACTATGATGGCGACGACGAGGACGAGGAGAACGTCATCGTCCAAGACAAACGCAACCACCCAAAGTAAAAAAAAGAGGCATAGAAAAAAAAAGCAATTGTTATAAATTTCTGTTGCGAATTTTGGACATTTTTGCCAAAGGCATTTTGCAGAAGCTGGTACTCATCTATTCAAGGGAATACAAAATGAATGTAGGACATGATCAATTGTGCACTCTGGTCACAGGAGGGATAGGGTAAAAAAAAAAAAGGTTGGAGGAAACTGAAAGCAGCACACTGGGAAGAGATTCTTTTTTAAGTCGGGACAGGACAAAATATCAAGGCAGACGATTATGTACAGTTTTGCATGAGTTGCGTTTTTTAGACGGCCATGTCTTGACCGTAGACATTATTCTGAAAGTGTGAAAACAAGTTTTAAGTTTATTTTTGCATGGGAAAAATAAATAATTACCAGATGTCCAAGCAGGCGCTTATGGTGGGCCTGCAAGTTGTACCACGCACCGTGTTGAAGGTGCGCGGCCGGGAAATTCGGACGATTCATCGCGGGGTAGTCGTCAAACTGGCGCAGGAAGGCCAGGGAGTTGACGATCTGCGAAGGGCTGTAGCCGGTGACGACACGCAGTTGATCGCCAGTGCCGACGACGTGCTCGACAGCCGCGGCAGCCAGCATCGAGGGGGCAAACTCGATGGCCTCGACGTGGTGCATGGCAATGTCAATCAGCGACATCACTTGGAAAAACTGGTTGCCGTCAAACTTGGGGCCGAAAAAGTAGCGGCGAAGCGGAGGTTCCTCTTCCTCGTCACTCATGGCAAGCCGCTGTTTTTGGAACAAATCGGTTTTTGGTTGGCAACCAGAATAGTAAACATTGCTTACGCGTCGAGTGAGGTTGTGCATATACAGGTTGACCCATGCGTTGGGAGTGAGCGACGACATGCGAAAGCCAAGGCGCTAGAGGGAGAGTCGCGTTGGTGCATGACATCTTTTGACCTGGATTTTACCGAAAGCATGACGAGCTCCAATGAACGAATCTCGTTAGCAGTATGGGCGCCCGCAGTAACACGGGCATATTTGTGGAGTTGGGGGGGAGAGATCTCCTGCAAAAGCAGCAGAAAAAAAAAATTGAATATCGGTAAATATGTAAGCAAGTTAGATTTACCTCCATCTTGGCCGCAAGGAAAAGGGCACAGATGCCGACGAGCTGCATCTTCTCCTTTGGAGTGGACTCGGCAACCGAGAGGTAGCGATCGAGATAAGAAATCGCAAGGTGAAGAGTCTCACGGTGCAGGACAAACTCGTCGGAAACCTGCAGGACAAGCAAGCATTTTATTGGCAAAGCACAGAGAAACAAGATGGCGTACCTCAATGAGCCAGTCAATGAGGATGTATCGGATTTTGGGGGAGAGAGAGGGGTGGCGACCGAGGAAGTTTGGGGTGGCGACATAGGCGTGCTCGCGCATCACCATGAAGCGCCAGTTGTTTGCCTCGAGGCGGTCCATGGAGGCGCGGGATCCGTCGGGGTGCGTCATGGGAATGTACAGGATAGGATTGGCAGGGTCGATCGGAACGGTAGTCGCACGTCCTAAGCGTACAGCAAAATATTATTAATCTTGCTGTGCACCAATAAAAAAAGCACATACGAGCAAGCTCAGCGGGATGGATGTTCTCGATCTCGTACTCCTTGTCCTCTTCCAGGGTCTCCTCCGCTCGTAGGTCGATCGGAGTGGGAGCCACGACCGCTTGTGGGGGCGAGAATTGGATTGCCGAACCGGCCATGTCCAGTTGGGAAGTCGTCCTTTTATTTTTCGGTGCAAGTGAGAAGGGGGAAGGGAAGGGACCTTTTTTTGCATAGGCAAACCTCTCATCGCCAGCCGACTCCAGCCCGCGGACCAGACGCTCTTGGCTGCGACGGACTTTCTCGACACTGAACTGTCTTGCGGGCTGGTCATCATGCCTATTTGTTTTTTTTTTCCATGGATTGATAAAGTTAGAATAGCCGACCGAATCGAGGGAGCGAGGGAATAAGGAAGAAAAAGACAGATTGTGGACTGGGGAAAAAAAATGAGAAAACGGGCGGAGGAATGAAAATTTATCTCAAGAATTTTCTTGTGCCGCAGCTAATTTTATGCGATCGTACCTGCTGCTGGTGTCCTTGGGTGCCTTACTGTTGTGGGTAAGGCCGCGGGTGTAGGCGCTGCTACCGGCCGAAGAGGAGGCGGAAGACGAGGAGGACGACGAGGCTTGCTCGGGAACCTACGAGTGATTCATAGATTTAAAACAAGATTCGAATTTCTTTTGCGCGCCAAAAAAAGAAATGGTACCTCGGAGGCGGCGTCGGCGCCGCCACGCTCAGGGCTGCTGCTGTCGACGACCCGTTGCGGGGACGAGCTGAGCTCGTTGCCGAGTTCGCTGCTGGGGTGGTGGCCGGGCGTGGCAAAGCCGCCAAACATATGGGTCTGTTGAAGATGAAATAAGAAAAGCATTTTCAAACACAATTGTCGGACTTACCTCGCCGGCGTACTTGCCGGTCAGCAGTCGACGCTTGGAAGGAGGGGTGACCGCGTCCCCGGCAGGCATATCCGCAGAGCCGCCCTTGTCCGCCTCGTCTTCGTCCACAGCGCGACGCCTAGGAAGCGCAAAAATTGGAATTAACGACAAAACTGATAGGGTGAGGGAGGTTGTGTGGGGCAAAGCAGCGAATCCCAGCCACAAAAAGAGGACGGGGCACACAAGGGGTGGTAGGAGCACGGGTAGAGAAAGAAACGGGGAGAAAGTGATAGGCGGATTCGGAGGACGCATAGGACTGGTTGCACAAGATGATGTCGGATGTCAGCAGAACAGGGGAGAGAGGAGAGGGAGCAGGCCAAACAAGATCTAGTACGTACTTTTCCTTGGCCTGTTGAACCTGGTTGTTGGCTGCCATTGCTTGGGGTGGTGGTGCTTGAAAGGCCAAAAGAAAGGGCAAAAAAAAAAAGGTTGCCGACCAAAAATGGGATGCTGTTTTTTGGCGCGAAAGGTCAGAGGGGACGTCTACAAGGACCCTATGAGGATGGGGGGGCGGAGAGCCGGTTAGCCCAAAACACACACGGGCGTGTAGGGAAAGACTAGGAGAAGAGGACTGGATAGGTGAAAATACGCGAATTTGCTCCGTCGAGGAGGAAAAGAGGTTGGACTCGAGGAGGGAGAGAAAATAGCGTAGTGAGAGGGTACTCGCTGACGGGGCATTATGCGGGCGCGAGACTGCGCTCGGCAGGCCCAGCACAACCAGGATACCCCAAAGGGAACCTGGGGAAGACGCTGGAGTAGTTTTTAGGGCGGGTTTCCTAAGTGAGATCTCGAGCAAAGCACACTCTCTTTGAAGAAAGTTATAGGAGGAGGGTGAAAAAAGGAAGGAGGCCAAAGGGGACCAGGCAGCGACCCAGGAAAATTTTTTCTCGTATGGAGACCGGGGCCGTGGCCCACACCGGCAGAGAGTAGGAGGCGAGAGGAAGAGAATGGTGCAGGAGCGGGGCCAATAGGTCAAAAAATGAGGGAGACAGAGGAGTCTGAATCGGGGCAAAGAGGTTTGGCGCCAGTGACCAGAGGAAAAATGAAAATGAGCGAGCTGCGGCCAGGCAGTCGACATGTCGCGTCTTTGGGGGTGTGGCAAACTAAGCGCACAGCGCACACACGCGCACACACATAGAAAGGAAGCGCCGAGGCGCACGCGTAGCAGAGGCACGCGCAGGGTGGCGCGGCAGCGGCCGGAAAGTGTGTGAGCAAAGGGAAAGGAGAGAGAGAGAGAGAGAGAGATAAAGTGTTCCCCTTTTTGGTTGCTCTCATGCATTCGGACGAGAATGACACGGTCCAGGTCCCGCACGCTGTTGGGAAGAGGACACTCAGGGGGTGGAGAGGCCCCGGCCCAGTGTCCGGTGAACTCGTTCAACGTGGAACAGACAGAGCAAACGTAGGCCCGGAAAATCGGTGCAGATTTACTACTGCCCGTCGACGTTGATTGTTGTATCCCTCTCTCTCTCTCTTTTATGCTGGATTGGAGATTGACCCTCGAGCTTTTCACGTTTGTGGCAGCTTGCAAATCAACCGCACAGGGCGGGAAAAAAGCAAATAATGTTTCGCCAGCAATAAAAAGAAGAAAGGAGGTGGCAGAGATCGTTGTCTGTTTTTGCGACGATTTTTCTGATTGGGTCGATCGGGGACCCTGAACTGTGTCATCGGCTATTCTGGCTTTGTCGTCGTTCGACATGTCTCAGATACTTTGTGGCGGTGACCGAGGCCAACGTTCCGACTGATCACGGCTACCGGGGGCGCGGGCAAAGGCATGCAAAGTGATCCCAAACCATCCCCACGAAAAACAAAGATGACAAACGGAGACACCGAGTTCTATTTATATCCCGCCGGCGCTGGACAAAGGGTCCTCCAACTCTTTGCGCCGGCATCGCCACTTTGCAGTCTTGAACGGCCACAGCACTCCCGAGGCCTCTGCCGCCGCAAACGAGTGCGTGAAAAAAGTACAGTGACAGAAAGTAAACAAATCAAGAATGATGACGAGAAAGATGACAAGATAGGTGATAGGTGACATGTGACATGTGACTTTATCATGTTTTACTCGTCGTCGTCGTCGTCGTTGGCGGCGGGGGGAGCGAATGCGCTGGCCGGAGCCGGAGACCCCGGGGTCATGGGAGTCGATGCGGTCGTGCCTGCTTCCAAGAGGAATTTTC